>Ga0114922_10001607_pt1 | contig 21456 bp, 17 predicted proteins | sample AartaG_FD_100975 | JGI IMG/M metagenome (GOLD analysis project Ga0114922, IMG submission 100975) | Deep subsurface microbial communities from Aarhus Bay to uncover new lineages of life (NeLLi) - Aarhus_00045 metaG | ecosystem: Environmental > Aquatic > Marine > Oceanic > Sediment | place...
ACAGTGACGGAGGCTTGATATGGAGAACACTAAACGGGCACAAAAGGAGAAATCCAGGATACGGCCAAGTGGAGAGACCTACGTTGAGCCAAAAGACCTGTTAAGCGGGCTTGAACGGGTACGAGAGGCAGCGAAAATCAACGTCTCTGCGTTATACACCCGAGGTAGGAGCCCAGTGCATTAGTAGTGCATGCTGGGATCTGTGCGGGGGGTGCCGGGTGACCGGCATTCCTACCGCGACTAAATAAGTAAATAAATCTATAACTATTGTATTTTATTGCCACTTTTTTAGCCTTTTGAAGCTCAGGGCCTTTGTTGACAAACTTGACTTATCAATGGCAGATCATGGCTGATTGCTGATAGCAAAGCGCTTCGCGGCCCAAGGCGTGAGGCGAAAGGCCTAAGGCGTTTGAGTTGTGGCTAACTGCCCCAGCAAATAACATAGCATATACGTCGGTATCTTCGCTTAGGAGGCTGTCCGAGAATACGTTTTCATGTCATTTCGACCGAAGGGAGAAATCTAAAACTTACGTATTTTCAATACAATAAGATTTCTCCCTGGCCCAGACCTGGCCCCATAAGGCTAGCGGGCTTATTGTAACACGTGTCGCGCCCCTGGCCCAGACCGGGTTGCGAAGCGGGATAGCCTCTCGCGACGATGTCGCGCCAGGGCGGGCAGGGCGGGCGCTACGCTCGAAATGACAACTTTGGTGAGTTCTCGGAAAGCCTAGTCGAGGTCTGCGTCAAGTTCAGCCACAGTGGCACCCTGCTTTCGGGACTCGATGGTCCGCAAAATCCGCCATCGCTTGGCTAACTGATCACCCCGCATCCTGGCCCCTTACCACCGGTGGTGGGCGAAGGATTAAATTGGCCTGTTTTTTAATGATTTAAGGTGATTTTTTATCAGAATGAAACACAGGGAATTTCGACTTGTAAAGGGTTGTTTGCCATAAGATCAAAGCGCCTTTTTCTAAACAGCCTGATCCGTCATGTTTTTTGAAAGAAACGCGTTGACCAGCAATATCATCGTCAATTACAAAGTCTGGCAATGAAATAAACATTTTTCCTTGACCTTTCAAAAGCTTATGTTCTATGAACCGACGAGCTTCGATAAAGGCCTTTTATTCACCCACACCAAAGGAGGAAGGCGTCATGACAAAGGCAGAACTCGCAGATGCCCTCAGGGAAGAGACCGGCCTCTCAAAAACGAGGGCCAGGGAGGTCGTTCAGCTCTTTTTCGATGAGATGTCCAACGCCCTGGCAAACGGCGACGGGGTCGAGATCAGGGGATTCTGTAGCATCCATGTGAAGAATTATGAGGGGTATACAGGGCGAAATCCCAAGACTGGAGACCCTGTCCACGTACCACCCAAGAAACTACCCTTCTTCAAGTGCGGCAAGGAGCTAAAGGACAGGGTGGATTATCCGCAAACCCAAACCAGTAATAAAATTGCTTCGTAATTTTATATACAATCCAGTTAAGGAGGAAAGCGACGATGAAACAATTGAAGAAAGATTTCCAGACAGTGACCAAGGAATTCAAGGCGCTTACAAAGAAGGCGAGTGAGCTGACGGACAAACTGAAGAAGACAGCGGCAGGCCAACTCGAAAAGGCTCAAACTGCTATCAAACTCAAATCCCCGGCACAACACGCATCCGAGGCCCTGAAGGTACTCACAAAGCAGACGGAAAAACTGATCAAGGCAGTTGAAAAGTTTGAGAAGGACAAGGCGGCCAAGAAAGCGAAGGCCAAGGCTAAGCCCGCCAAAAAGGCTGCTGCGAAAAAAGCCCCTGCCAAGAAGAAAGCTGCTGCGCAGACTGCCACTGAGCAGGTTGTGAACCTTATCAAGAGGTCCAGGAAAGGCATTGATGTTCCCACGCTGATCAAAAAAACCGGGTTTGAGGACAAGAAGATCAGGAATATCGTCTTCAAAGCGTCTAAGGCGGGCGAAATCAAGCGAGCTGGCAGGGGGATTTACGTAGCGGCATAATCTTAGTTCCCTCTCCCCCACAGTTTCAGTGACACCGGTATTTCCGGATCACCGTGCAGGCTGCCCCAAGAATCCTGCTCTCGTCATTGTCGTATTTGAAGACCATTATCTCATCCGCAAGCCGATCCTTTAGGAAGGGGTCAAGGGGAGCTATACAAAACAAGTTGAATCATTCTTTCGGTGCCCTCCAAGGGCTTTGGAGATAGTCCGCAGTGGAAAAAAAGGGAAACACTCCTTTCGTATCAATTGAACTTTTCCAAATTCATAGTCTTTTCAATAACTTTTCGTGAATGTTGTCAAACCCGCCGTTGGACATAATAAGGATCACATCATCAGGCTTTGCAACCGTAACGAGATAGTCGATAATGGCCTCGGTATCGGGAAAGTACCGGGCCTCTTTTCCCCGGTCTTTGAGATCCCGGGTCAACTCCTCTGATGAAAACCGCTCCTCAGCCGGTATCTTCTCCAGCATGGGTGGCTTTCGGATGCAGACCAGGTCCGCATCGTTGAAGGACTCAGGATATACCTTTTGAAACACCTTGCGCCTGCTCGAATTGGTTCGTGGTTCAAAGACGGCAATAATCCTGGTGTTTGCGTAAAAAGCGCGAAGCGCGGCAATGGTCTCCCTCACCTCAGTGGGATGATGGGCAAAATCATCCATAACCGTGACGCCTCGCTTGATTCCCCGCACCTCTTGGCGACGTTTGATTCCCTCGAAGGTTTCAAGCGCTCTGGAGATGACATCTCTGGGTATCCGTAGATCATCGGCTACTGCAATAACAGCAATCGCATTTAGGGCATTATGGAGACCAATGAGAGGTGTCTTGAGGGTGCCAAAGGGCTCCCCGCGTCTTGTGACTTCAAGATGAGTCCAGGGCGGATCAAAGCGCACATTTTCAAGTCGCCAGGGTGATCTTTCCCCAGAGCCGTACGTTGCGATCCAGCAAGGGGCCTGGGCTACGAGCTCTCGTACGGTTGGGGCGCCGTCGCATGCAACCAGAAGGGCTTCTTCAGGCATGGCCCTGACAAAATCGACAAATGCTTGTTTGACATGGTCCAAATCCCGGTAGATGTCTGCATGGTCAAATTCCACACCTGTCAGGATCGCCCGGGATGGCGTGTAGTGAAGGAATTTGGGTCCCTTGTCAAAGAAAGCCGTGTCGTATTCGTCTCCTTCTACGACAAAGTAAGGCCCGGTACCGATGTTATAGTTGCGATCAAAATTCTTCAGGATGCCTCCCACCATAAAACCAGGGTCAAGGCCTGCCATGGATAGAACCCAGGCGAGGAGCGCTGAAATCGTGGTCTTGCCATGGGTGCCCACGACCGTCAGGGCTGCCTTTTGATGAATAAAGAATCGATTCAGGGCCTGGGGAAGGGAGCAAAAAGGAAGGTCCATTTCAAACATGCGGACAACCTCCGGATTGTCCTTTGACACAGCGTTACCGACCACTACAAGATCCGGCCTATGAGAAAGGTTTTCCGGCCGAAATCCCCCAGCGATCCGGATGCCCCGTTCGGAAAGGAATGTGCTCATGGGGGGATAGACATGATGATCCGAGCCGGTCACCTCAAATCCGGCCTCTTTGAGCATGCCGGCCAGTGCCCCCATCCCTGTACCGCAAACGGCGATGAGATGAATGCTTTTGACCTTTTCGGGAATTCGATTCTGTTTAAGTCTCAAGGTAAGCCCACCTTGCAGAAGCCACTCAGTCAGGTCATGATCCCAAACTTAGGGAAGGCATAGATATTGAGAATGGCCCACACCACCGCGATGATCATGATCAGGGGAATCTGTTTTGCCCTTACACGAGAGGTCAAAACCGTATCGGTTTTTCCCTCAACTGAAGGTTTCCCGATGAGAGCGACCAAATATGCTCCAATGACTAACAGCGGCATCAGCCCGAAGGCAAAGGGATGCCATTGCCACACTTGTGTCCTTAAGATGTTGACAGTCATCCAGATCACGGACAGACCAGCGTATACCTCAAGAGCGAGCCATATCTTTCCTGTCCCAAATCGCTGTCGCTTGCGGGCATGGTACAGGATAGCACCGTAAAACACCAACGCACCCACCGATGCCGTGACGACCCTGGGCCGAACATGACCAGAGATGGCCATGCCAAGGCCGTAGACCATCGCTGCATAAGATCCCACAAAACGGGGCTTGAGTGTCAAAAATCTGACTGGTTTCATTTTGAAGTGTTTGGTATTGTAAAAGCTACAGGCTATCATTACCCCAAAATTTTTTCTTGAATTCTATATCTTATGGATGATCAACAGTTTCGTCAACTCCTGAATTACTTTGGCCTCTCCTGGGATGGTTACCGCAAGGTCAGAAAGGGGGTCAGAAAGCGCATTAGCCGGCATATGAAAGAGCTGGGCTGCCGAACTATGCAGGCGTATTTATTGGCGCTGGATCGAAACAGGGATGCGAGACAACATTGTGAAAGCCTAATGACAGTTTCCATCAGTCGTTTTTTTCGTGATCGTGGTCTCTGGCAGACCCTTGAAAATGAGATATTGCCCACGCTCATCAAAGAGAACAGAAGGAGAGTGAAGGTCTGGTCAGCTGGTTGCGCCTGTGGAGAAGAGGTGTGTAGTTTGAAGATCTTGTGGCGTACTTTAAGCATGCGTTTTCAGGGCCTGCCCGAACTTAAAATATGGGCTACTGACATGAATCCTGTCTATCTCAACAAGGCCCGGGCCGGCATTTATCCCAGGAGTAGTCTCAAAGAAGTACCGGAGGCATTTCGAGCCCTCTATTTTAGGCCTGGGGCAAAAGGACAGACTTACGCAGTCGCTGGGGGCTTGAAGAAGGGAATCGAGTGGCGGGTGCACAATCTGTTGTTCGATCCTCCTGGGACGAAGTTTCAACTGGTCTTTTTAAGAAACAGTCTCTTGACCTACTATGAGGATGAACTTAAAAGGCCTGCTTTTCGGAAGGTGGTGGACAGCTTGGCTCAAGGCGGGTTTCTGGTCATCGGCACGCATGAGAAATTGCCATCTGCGGTGCGAGGGCTTTTGCCTCTTCCTCACACTCCATACATTTTTCGTAACAGTTCACCGCAGAGTTCGCAGAACGCAGAGAAAATATGAAGCGGTTCAAGCCTCATAACGGATGGGCAGGTATTCCGGGAACCACATGGCCCTCTCGACAGTCTCTTCAAGCTTGATCAGGACCTCCTCGTCTGCGTGCCCCTCGGCTACGGCTCGCCTGATCACGGCGCAGGCCACTGCGTGGGAGCACTCACGCATGCGCCGGAGTTCGGGATAGACAGCACATTGATCGAGGTCACTGGCAGTGACCTTCTCGGCGAGACCCTTGGCTGCGCCGAGGAACATGCCATCGGTCACAAGCCGTGCGCACCCAACAGTCACGCTGAGCCCCACGGCCGGAAAGATGAAAGCATTGTTGCACTGGCCGATCCGGTACCTTCGCCTGTTGTACTCCACGGGTTGGAACGGGCTGCCCGTGGCCACGATTGCCCTCCCCCCCGACCATCGGATGGCGTCCTCTGGTGTGCACTCGCTCTTGGATGTAGGATTGGATAGCGGGAAGATAATGGGACGTTTGTTGAGCTCTGTCATGGCCTTCACTACGCTTTCGCTGAAGATCCCCGGGGTCGCGCACACGCCGACGAGAACGGTCGGTTTGGAGTTGACGATCGCCTCCTGGAGAGTGATCTTCGATCGGTCCTTGCACTCGTACGTGGCAATCTCGTCAACGTCCCTGGCGTAGGTGACCTTGAACCCTTCCAGAGCCGGGCGTGTCTTGGTGACAAGTCCCTTGCTGTCCACCGTGCAGATGCTCTTTCGCGCCTGTTTAAGCGACAGTCCCTCTTCCTGGAGGGCCGATACAATGAGATTGGCGATCCCCTGTGCGGCCGCACCCGCTCCGGCAATGAGGACCCGGATATCCCGCATAGACTGACCAGTGATGCGCAGTCCGGAGTAGATGCCAGCGAGGACCACGGCCCCGGTTCCCTGGATGTCGTCGTTGAAGGTGCACAAAGTGTCCTTGAAGCGCTTCAACTGCTTGATTGCGTTGCCCTTGAGGAAGTCCTCCCACTGTAACAGCACGTTGGGGAAGACCTTGCGCACAACATCGACGAACCTGTCGATGAATGCCTGGTATTCCTCGCCCCGGACCCGCTTATGCCGGAGCCCGAGATACAGGGGGTCCTTGAGCCGCTCCTCGTTGTCGGTGCCTACATCGAGCATGACGGGCAAGGTACTGTATGGCGAAACACCGGCACAGAGCGTGTAGAGGCACAGCTTGCCGATCGGGATTGCCATTCCTCCCGCGCCCTGGTCGCCAAGCCCCAGGATTCGCTCGCCGTCGGTGACGACGATCACGGACGGGTTCTTGCAGTAAAAGTTGCCAAGGATCTTCTCGATGTTGTGCCGCTGCTCGTAACTGATGTACAGGCCCCTGCCGCGCCGGTAGATGTGCGAGAATTTCTGGCACGCTTCCCCCACGGTTGGGGTGTAGATGATGGGGATCATTTCGTCCATGTGCTCGTACAGAAGCCGGAAGAAGAGCGTTTCGTTCCTGTCGTTCAAGCTTGTCAGGTAGATGAACTTCTCGAGGTTGTTTGGCTTTGCCTGAAAGCTTTCGTAGGCTCGCTCCAGTTGCTGGTCTATGGTGCAGATGGCAGGCGGCAGCAGGCCATGAAAGTCAAGCTCGTCTCTCTCACGGGCCGTGAACGCTGTGCCCTTGTTCGTGAAGGGGTTAATAAGGAGGGCCCTGCCCTTTTGCCGCACAGCGATGTATGTCTGCCAGGTTCTCGGATCGACCTTGATGGAAAAATCCATGTCATTCTCGGAATAGTTAGTACTTGAACGAAAACCCCTTTTTTTGTCATTTCGACCGAAGGGAGAAATCTATTAACTCTGTATTTTCAATAGCATAAGATTTCTCGCTCCGCTCGAAATGACAGCTTTGGCTAGTTTTCGTTCAGACACTAGTTAGTGTCCATCCGGCAACTCCGGATGGACACAGCGTAGTTTCCAATTCAGAAATGAGCAATTTTTCGCAAGGTCAAGAAAATCAAGGGATCGCGCGGAGGCGTACATTTGGTACGTCGCACAAGCGATCCAGCAGATTGACGCCGAGATTGCGGAAAAGGGCCATTTCTGGATGGAAACTAGTTAGGAATTTCGTAACCGTTCACCGCAGAGTTCCCAGAGAGACTATTGTCTTAAACGAAGAAATAACCTGCGTATGCCATTCTTGAGCACTTTGACATTGAAATGGTTTCGCCATTTTCTCACCGCAGAGACCGCAGAAAACGCAGAGATAACCCTTGTTTTTCTAAAAAGGTCCTCTGCGATCTCTGCGTTGCAGTCTACGAGCTCCGATTGGGGCGACGCCTCCAAGCTTAAACACCTATGCCATCAATAGTCGCACGACACTTCGGGCACTTGCCATCTGTAATCACATTCTTGGATATGTAATAACCCCACCGCTCAATTAAGGGCTGGCCGCAACTGTAACAGATCGTATTCTCACCTTCGTTTCCAGGAAGATTGCCGCTGTACACATAACGGAGCCCTGCATCAAGCCCGATTCGCCGTGCCTTGTGAATACTCTCCGCAGGCGTAGGCGGACGGTCTGTAAGCTTGTAGGTAGGATAAAAACGGCTGATGTGCCACGGGGTCTCAGGGCCAAGTGAGTCCACAATAAAAAAGGCCAGTTGTTGAAGCTCTCCTTTATCATCATTGAGTCCTGGAATGAGGAGCGTGGTAACCTCCACAAAGATCCCAAGAGACTTCATCAGCTTAAGGGTCTCCATCACGTGCTTTCGTTTGGCGCTGCATTGCTCCTTATAAAAATCATCGTTAAAGGCTTTCAGGTCCACATTGGCTGCATCAAGGTAGGGCCGGATCATGTGCACGGCCTCGGAGGTCATGTACCCGTTTGTTACAAAGACATTGAGGATGCCTTTTTCATGGGCAAGCTTTGCTGTATCATATGCAAATTCAAAAAACACCGTCGGCTCGGTATAGGTATAGGCGATGCTCTGACAGTTTGCCCGCTCTGCGGCACTCACCACATCTTCCGGGCTGTAAAGGTCACCCACAATCATCCCCTTGCGATCTGCCGGCATCTGGGCAATATCTGCGTTCTGGCAAAAACGGCACTTGAAATTGCACCCAACCGTGGCAATGGAATAGGAAAGGGAGCCAGGCAAGATATGATAGAGCGGTTTTTTTTCAATAGGGTCCACATGCTGGGTGATCAGCCTTCCATAAACAAGGCTTTCTAAAATCCCATCCCGGTTTTCGCGAACACCGCAGATGCCCCGTTTGCCTTCCTTAATAAGGCAACGGTGATTGCAAAGGTTGCACCGTACCTTCTTATCTTCTAATTGCTCGTACAGATAGGCTTCCATATTGTCATTCCTTGATTTCGGATTTCGGATTTCGGATTGCGGAATTAAAATCGGAAACCCACAATCCTAAATGCTAAATTTGTCTCTCCCGCGAACTGTAACCCGTAACGGGCAACCCCAAAATGCGGTTTTGGTTAAATCCGCATTCCGCATTCCGAAATCCGCATTCGAGTGTCTTCATCAATTCTTGCGCTGCCCTTCTGGGCTGGGCCACATACCCAATGGGTATATTACGGGTCCGATATCGTGGCACAAGTATGACCACCATACCTATGAAGCACCCAAAGGGGCAGTTGTGAACAAGGGACCACCTCTCAAGATGTTGGGTGTATTTTCTAAAGCTGGCGGGCACTTGGAGAACAGTTCCCTGTCTAAGAGGCGTTTTGCCCAAAATTTCCCGGACATACCGTTTGAGTTCCCACACACTGAAAAACCTGGCGCGGTTGTATGTGCTTTCTGAAAAGAAGCCCTTGATTCTTCGCTCTATCCCTTTAATCGAGTAACGGTTTAGAACACCCAAAAAGATCCGCCTCTTTGCCACACGACATGCCTCTTGAAGGGTCTTTGGGACATCGTCCACAAATTCCAGGGTCGTAATCAGGGTGGCAATATCAAAGTTGTTGTCCTCAAAAGGGAGATCCTCGGCCAACCCCTGGTGGAGCTCAGCGCGGTGCCCTAACTTTTCTCGTGCAATGTCAAGCATGTGAGGCGATGCGTCAAGACCTGTTACGTCAAGGCCCATCTCCAAAAACATAGAAAGATGTCTCCCTGTGCCGCACCCAATGTCCAAAACCCGCTCTCCCCGCACAGGTTCAAGGAGCCTTAAGAGAAGCTGATCTTCAAGATCACCAACGAACCGATTCGCAGGACTCTGATACCAGTTGTCGTATTCCCTGGCTGCCTTGAAGTCGAAAACATAACCCATGTCTGATTCCTTTATATTGAAAGAGGCCTCCTAATCAAGGGAAAACAAATCGATTTCGGATTTCGGAATGCGGAATGCGGAATCAAAAGAACGTGAAACGAGCATCTCGCATCTTACATTTGTTATATTCCGCACTCCGCATTCGGCACTCCGCATTCATTTCATCCAGCATCCAGCATCCAGCATCCAGCATCCAGCATCCAGTATCAGGTTGTTCCAAGATCGACGTTATTCTGCTAGATGGAGCCCCTCCGGGAGTCCTTCACCAAAGACGAGACCTTGCTCAGATGCACTCAGGGGGACCATTTCGAACAATCTTTGAGCCAACCGTTCGTCATCTTCCAATCTCCGGAGTCTTTCCCTGATACGATCCCTGAGCTTTGCATCAAGGTCCCTTTCCCTGTCACCGGTAAAAGAGGCCATTTGGACCACACAAAACGCCGTTTGGTTTGGTTTTCTCCATTCTGTTTCAAGGATCTGTTTTATCCAGCCTGTGATGGTCCTGACCGGAACGACTCCGTTCAAAGGCCCGTATAGAGGGATACGCGACCCAATACGGGAAAGGACCCACATATTGAGCCCTTCACCGCGGGATGTCCCGATCTGCCTTATGAGAGCTTTGCCTATCTCTTCCTTGATGTCAACGGGAAGTCCTTCCAGGTTGGCCATGGTACGCCACATCTCGGTCCGCTCCTGCGGAGAGACCCGGTGTGGTTTTGTCCCTTTTTTTTTGCCGGGCAACAGGACCGGAGAAAGATCGCGGAAAAGGGCCATCTGCTGGCTCTGATTTAACCCGCCGGCCACCCGCCTCCACAGGATCCACCACTCCACCCGGCATTGTTGATCACGCGGAAAGATAACCCCGGCATGATAGAGCTTCCATATCTGTCGCATTCGATAATCATCCCCGGTATGACCGTATCCAGGGCGAAGACAAAACCCGGTGAGATTCAACCACCTTTCTTCGTGTCTGGCACTATTCTTTCGATAGTCCGGCTCTCCTAAGAGCGTGTCCAGGAGACGCCTCAAGACCGGAACGGGCCAGCTTTCCTTATTCCTGCCGATATCTTTGCGCAATGCTTTCATTGCAGTAGCGGGTGTGACCTGATCATCAGAAAGAGGTTTTTCCGTGGTAAATGCAACTCTCAGGGTCTTCAACGCTCTACCCATTGATTTCTCCGAAATTGACTCCTTTTTCGGCTCGTCTTTGGGCTGTTCTCTATCCTCTGTCTCTTCACTGATACCTAGTCGGATCTTGAACTGAAGCCTCCATCGATGATCTGTCTCCATGGAATGACAGGCAAGCTCTAAGGTCCCAACCTCTGTAAGGCGTGCGCACAGATAAACCGGTATTTTGCGGACAACCCCTTTTTTCCCGAACCGCAAGATTGTACGAAGTGGGGGAAGTTTAAACAACGAATCTTCATTCAGGATCAACACCTGGCCGAGCTGATCCCCGGTCCTGGAATTGGAACTGTAGAGAGAAAAAGAGACCGGCTGGTTGGTCAGCACCTTGAACACCGGAGATTCTATCTCCATCTCTTCCCCTTCTTCCATCCCCCGGGGTATTACACATACAGCGCTGATTTGGCCCGGCTCTTCTTTTGTCGTATCGGTCGGCACTACCCGTGCATAATAGGAGCGAGGACTTCCACCCACAATGCGGACTCCGCGCCCCCGGCGCACCATGCCATAGTATGCGGCACCCCGGGCCACTGCCAGGGCGAGCAGATCGTTTTCAAGCACCAGAGCACGCCACCGATCTCCTCCAGCCTTGGAAAACCATCCTGATACGATCTCTAAAATACGTTCTCTCAAAATATTGGGGGTGAATACGCCGCCGTTAAAAAGAATGGCATCCGGTCGCAATGACAGCATGGTGTGAGGTTGAGAAACGTCTGTGTTCCTTGCCTGGTGTTTTTTCAAAAAAGCCGCCAGATGGCGGGGAATAACGGGATCTGCGGCAAAAGGGAGTCCCCACTCCTGAATACCAATTCCGGTCCTCCGAATAGGCATTTCATCGGGTTGTGTATATGGGAAAAAACCGTTGATGATCGTATTTTGTACATCCTCCAAATTGAGTGAGTTAGAGAGCACCCCTGCAACGATTCCTCTACCACGTCCGGGAAGGCTGATCGGAACGCTTTGGGGCTCTCCACCTCCCAGAATCTTTTCCTTTGCGCTTCTGCAAAGGGACGTCAGGATATGCCAGCGAAGAGAATCGAGTCTCTTTTCACTATTTCCTAACATCCTGGATTCGACCAGACGGGCCAGTGCCAAATCCATATTGTCGCCCCCTAACAGGAGGTGTTCTCCCACGGCCACGCGTTCAGGGACCGGCCCGGTCTCTCCTTCCTTTACACAAATCAGGCTAAAATCGGTCGTCCCCCCTCCAATGTCACAAACAAGGATGACCGTTCCCGGACCAACTATTTTGTCCCAGTCTGCTTCGTGGCGGGCTATCCAGGAATAGAACGCGGCCTGAGGTTCTTCAACCAGCGTGATATGCACAAGCCCCGCTTTTTGCGCCGCCTCTGAGGTGAGCTCGCGAGCAACTTCATCAAAAGAGGCAGGCACCGTAAGGATCAACTCCTGTTTTTCGAACCTCTTGGTGGAATCGGCCCCCGCCATTACATGGTTCCATGTGTCACGCATATGTCTTAGATAAAGTGCAGAGGTTTCCACAGGAGACCGTTTTGAAACCTCTCCGACGTCTCCCCATGGGAGAATGGGGGCCTTGCGATCCACGCCTGAGTGGCAGAGCCACGATTTTGCAGAGAAAATGAGTCGGCCAGGAACCTTTGCGCCCTGTATGCAGGCGAACTCTCCGACAGCAAAATCTCGGTCTTCTGCCCAGGGGAGATCAAGGCTTCCTGCGGGAAGCTCGTGACCGGGTGAGAGATATAGGGAAGAGGGGAGTCCTTGACGCTCTGCGATCTCGCCCTCGGCAATCAACTGCGGTATAGCAAAGGTTTGAATGGCACCGGCGCCACCTGTAGGGTATTTGCGGGTATCAATGTACGCAATTGCAGAATTCGTTGTGCCAAGGTCAATACCTATGACATATCGGGATGTTTTTTGTGTCATTTGTTTCATCTACGCTTAAGGTGTCATTTAGATGTTGAGTTTGCGAACATTAGACCTCAATCATCATTGGGGCCAATTTGTGGGAGCGGCTTTCCAGCCGCGACCGTCGCGGCAAGAATGCCGCTCCCACAAAGATGTTGAAGTCGCCGAAATCGTGATCAAGCCCGAACACTAAATTCAAGCTTCCAACGCTTTGTCTCCGAAACAAACCAGAGTTCCAGAGTTCCTATCTCGGTCACCTTGATGCGCAACCGCACCCGTACCGGAGCCCCTTCCTGACCCTCTTCAGCGGGCAGCTCGGTTTCCAGGGGGACAAGTTCTTCAATGCCTTCCTCTTCCCAGTCTTCTATAACGTCTCCGATTCCGTCGTCATGTCGGCTAGTTGAGCCAAGAAAACGAAAAGATACCAATTCTCCCACCACCAGGCCGAACTCCCGATCCGGCAAATCCGCCTCAGTTCCCTCCTCCATACCAAAGGGTACCACACACAGGGCCTTAATCGGGGCAGGCATTCCAGGGACTGCCGGCATTGCAGTTTCGATTCCAATGTAATAGGACCTTTCAGTGCCGCTGCGGATTCGTATCCCGCGGCCATGTCTGGCCAGCCCGTAATACACGCCCCCGTAAGCAACCGCCAGGTCAAGCGATCTGGAGGCAAGGACCTTTAACCCTTTTTCGCCCTCATACCAACTTTCGAGGATTTCTATTATCCTGTGCTTCAATAGCTCGGCCTTCATGACCCCACCGTTGAACAGGACCGCCGTGGGTCTTAATCCTTCCCCCCCGAGATTGCTATTGCTTCTGTGCCTTTGAAGGAACCATGCCATGTGTCTTATTACAGCAGGATCCGAGGCATACGGAAGTCCAAGCTCTTTCAACCCCGCCTGACGACTTTCTCTTGGCCGGTCGGTCTCCGCGCACTTCGGGAAAAAACCGTTCAAAACGACCTCTTCTATCTCCTGGCGGGTCAGCTCAGTACTGATGGTGCCCCCAATGACCCGCCGTCCCTTCCCCAGAACGGTGACCGGATGCGACTCGCAATCAGGATTTTCAAAGATCTCTTCTTTGGCTCGGCGGGCCGAGTGCAAGAGTCCTCGCATCTGCCAGTTGTCCAATTTGGTTCCTTCACCAGCCAAACGATTTCGAATTGCATAGGCCAGGGTGAGATCAATGTTGTCTCCGCCCAGAAGGATATGGTCGCCCACAGCGATCCGTTCAAGAACAAGTTCCCCCTGGCTTTCCGACACCAGGATGAGGCTGAAGTCTGTTGTCCCGCCGCCAATATCGCACACAAGGATCACATCCCCCACGCTTACTTCCTTTCGCCATCCTTCCTGGGTGCTTTCGATCCAGGCATAAAAGCCCGCCTGTGGTTCTTCCAGGAGTGTAACCCGGGATATGCCTGCCATCTCCGCGGCACGCACTGTTAACTCCCGTGCGGTCGCATCAAAGGAAGCAGGTACGGTCAAGAATATCTCCTGCGATTCCAGAAAGAAATCCGGATTTCCCGCCGCAATTACGTGATTCCACGCATCGCGAATATGTTTCAGTAATCTGGATGATGCCTCAATCGGAGAGATATGGGGAACCTCTTCAGGTGCATCCCATGGGAGCAACGAGGCCGTCCGATCCGCGCCGGAATGGCTGAGCCACGATTTGGATGACGAGATGACCCGATCAGGGACTTCAGCGCCTCGCTCTCTGGCAAAGACTCCTACCACAAACCCTCTCTCCTCTTGCCACGGGAGGTCCAGGCTACCTTGAGGGAGTTCTCCTGTAGCGACCTGATAAGAAAACGAAGGTAGTAGCTGCTGTTCTTCAACTGTGCCAGGGGCTACGACCTGGGGAATGCGAAACAGACGGATCTCAGGATTTTCGTCTTCCTCCTCAAATGTATCCACATAAGCGACTGCGCAATTGGTGGTTCCCAGATCTATCCCAACGATATATCTTGATGTTTCCATTGGTTTCCTCTTGTCATATCGTAACTACTCAGGTTGTCAGGTTCACGGTTCAAGATAAAAAGGTTCAACGGTTCAAGGGTTCAGCGGTTCAAGGGTTCAGCGGTTCAGGGGTTAACCGTGAACCGTGAACCGTGAACCTGAGTAGTTACCCCTTTTGTTTTATTCTGTTTCACCCATTTCCACCTCAGCAGGGGCTATGACTGTATGCTTTTGGCCCCTGGGCTGGTCAGGGAGGTTTATTCGTGTAACCTTCCAGCCAGTGTGCTGGAGAATCCCCTCAAAAGGTGGTCGGCCTGTTATATGCCCCGTGAGTCGAATTTCAGAAGGATCAAACCCCTCCGAAACCATGACGGGCTTCCCCTCTTTTTCTGACATGACCGGAGCAAAGGTGACATATTCATGCAGGGCGTTTCTGCAGTCCTGGTGAATATGGCGTACAGCCGCACCAATTTGTGCATCCGGATATCCCGTGATGTCTTCCTGGAAGAAATCAATCAATCTTCCCTTGTTTTGAAGTATGGACAGTATCCTGCACGCCCCGACATCTATTAGGTCACCAACGACAGCTTTTGTCGGTCTTTCCTGTTCTGCCAGGGTCGTTACCTCCATCCTCTCAGGCCTTTCCTCAGGGATGACCGCACCACGGTTGACCAACCTCCGGTGTAACAAAGAAAGAATCAGGATCGCAGTTAGACCGGCTAAAGACAAGACAGATGGAACATAAAAGCTTCCCATCTCGCGAATTCTTTGCAACTCTGTCAAATGAGGCATCACCTCTTTTTGAGCTTCAGGCTGGATCGCAGCTACAGCCCGGTTTAGATCCTTCAGGGTCGGATCGAGATAAGATTTTGCGGCAAGATAGGCCCCTCCTGCCAAGGCCGACATGGTCAGCATGACAATGAAAAACGTGGTTCCAACGATTTTTTGCATTGTAGAACTCCTCTCTTTGTCATTTTCGTGTACGGGCCTGCAAGGTGTCTCCGTGCAATCCGCCTTTTCCATATTGATGCCACGGAAAATTGGGACCTGTGCGGTTAGTACATTCAAGATCTTGGCAATACAACTAAAATCCCCCCCCGCCCCCCTTTAAAAAGGGGGGCGCTTGAAAAGCCCCCCTTTTCTAAAGGGGGACCCGCCTGCCAACGCCTCGCTCGCAGGGAAACTACAATGCCGGCATACACGGCAATGGCGGGCAGGTTTAGGGGGATTTTTAACCCAGGCAAGAAATCAGTAATGCTCCCGATTACAACTGGTTGTAGACTTTCGAGACGTTCTTTGCTTGCCCCTGTCCAACTTTTTTGGTCGAAGAGACTGCGCTGTAATTTCTCTTGATTTTATTCCTTTCATCTACTATAGACGATGTAACATTCAGAATTTGGCTCCGCTTCGCTCCCTACGGGCCAGAGGCCGCAATTGAAATAAACAACGACAGACTGCTAACAACGATCCACTGACATCACCGCATATTGTGAGAGGGGGAGACCCATGGCCAGCGTTAACAAGGTAATCCTCATTGGCAACCTGGGAAGAGACCCGGAGGTTCGCTACACGCCCAGCGGAACGGCGGTAGCAAATTTTAGCCTCGCCACTACGGAGAACTGGACCAACAAGGACGGCCAGAAGGAGTCACGCACGGAATGGCACCGTATCGTGGCATGGGGCCGATTGGGGGAGATCTGTGGAGAATATCTTTCAAAGGGCAGCCAGGTTTATATTGAGGGAAGCCTCCAGACAAACGAATGGGAAGACCAGGAAGGTAACAAGCGGAAAACCACAGAGATTAGGGCCTGGCGCATGCAAATGCTTGGATCCCGAGGTCAAGTGGAACCGCTCTCAAATGAGAGCTTTGGCCCCGAGCCCAAAACAGCATCGAGCGGGCCACCCAAAACAGAATCCAGCGGGCCACCCGCAACAGCATCCAGCGGGCCACCTGAGGACGACATCCCGTTCTAGCCCCTGTCCGGACTCCTCTGCTGCCCTAAGCTTTCTTCTCCTCTTCCAGCTTCTCCTCTTCCAGTCTGTTTGGTTCTTCGGGCTCAGGGTTTTCTTCTAACTTCCCGGAGGTAGCTTTCTTGAAATTCTTGATCCCCTTTCCAATACCGCTTCCGATCTCAGGGAGCTTGCCCGCCCCGAAAATGATGAGAATAATAACCAGAATTATGATTAACTCCGGCATGCCGATTCCAAACATCTAACCTCCCCCTTTTCTTCCTATCCATGTTTCCATGATCTTTCCGTAAGCCCTGTTAATCTCTGCCATCTTTCCCTTGGCCAGTTCCTGAATAACCGGGTCTGTGTCTGCAAATTTGTCAGGATGATACTTCCCAGCCAATGCCTGCCCCGAGTACCTTATGAAGCTTTGCCTTATCTTGCTCACCCATTTTGGAAGGAATTATCCAACATTTGACGGGTCGAGTCAAGCAGAATAACCTCCTTGCCTGAAAGGGAGGGTTATGTTAAGAAGTTGCTATGGCTAAATTGAAAGGCAATGCGCTGGCCGTCCTGATCGGGAGCCTTCCTATAGCCGACCATGAGCAGGCCATTGGCCTGGTATTCAAGTATACACCGGAGATTCCCCTGTGGGTTCAGCTCCCAGCCTATCGGCAAGAGGGCATGATGGTCCAGTTTCTCCCTGGCATCCCGGGTGTTGTCCAAAACCAGGACCGCGTCTTCATTGATACCTCAAAATCAACGTTTGAGGACGACTTGCTCAAGTTCTATGAGGACTACCTTGCGATAACCGAAGGAGGCTCACCTCTGGATGGCACGCGATTTGTCCTTACCCCGGAGACCGCAAGAGGCTTCTTTACCCTCCTCGACGTGATGAAATCAGCCCCGCAGTCCCCTGTAGCTCTCAAAGGCCAGATTACCGGACCTGTGACTATGGCCACAGGGTTGACAGACCAGCATAAACGCGCCCTGTTCTATGATGACCGGCTCCTGGATGTGGTGGTCAAAACGCTTGCCATGAAGGCACGCTGGCAGGTAGAAAAACTGTCACAACAGGGTATTCCTGCCATCATTTTCATAGACGAACCAGGTCTGGCGGGCTTTGGCACTTCAGCCTTTATTAGCATATCGCGAGATGACGTATCCCGGGTTCTTTCAGAAGTTATTGACGCCGTCCATCAGGCAGGAGGTCTTGCCGGGGTTCACGTGTGCGCAAATACGGATTGGTCGTTAATCCTGGATTCTGCGGCTGATATACTCAGCTTTGACGCTTACGGCTTCTTTGAACGTCTGGCTCTGTATGAAGCATCCCTCAAGACCTTTTTCGACCAGGGCCGAATCCTCGCATGGGGGATTGTCCCCACCTCAAGCAGCGAGGATATCGCCAGGGAAACAGCCTCAAGTTTGGTGGACAAATGGGAGTCGCAGGCGAGTCACCTGGAGACCCTGGGCATAGAACGGACAACGATCCTGGCACAGTCTCTGATTACACCGAGCTGCGGCACCGGCTCGCTCACCCCGGATGAAGCAATCAAGGTGCTTGAAATGACCCGTGAGGTGTCGCAGGCCTTGCGATTTTGAGCCTAGGGAAGAAGAAAAGAATAATTTACCACAGAGGACGCAGAGAGCGCAGAGAAAAAATATAATAAATTCATTACTCTGCGGTCTCCGTGTGCTCTGCGGTGAATATTAACAACTCCGCTTTGGGTATATTATTTATTTGGGACGTTGAACCAGGAGTGGCTTCTACCTTTACCGTGAGAAGACGCATCTTTTTTCTGTTCACAGCATTATTGTTTCTCATTTCTTGCTCTGCCCGTGCCCTGTATGCTTCACCATTCAAGGGGCCGTGGGAAGAGCATCCCGCCTGCCACTCCGCCGTAAGCGGAAGACCGGCAATCAACCCCCTTCGTTACCTCGTTGAAGTCTACAGGAACTACCTTTCGCCAATCGATGGTAAAACGTGTCCCATGTATCCGAGCTGTTCGAAATACAGCCTCCTTTGTTTTGAAAAACATGGGCTTTTCGTAGGATGGGTTATGACTTGTGATCGACTGCTCCACGAAGCAGATGAAATGCGCAAGGCTCCCGTCATTTACGTAAATAGCGTAGAAAGGTTTTATGACCCCTTAGAGAATAATGACTTCTGGTGGCACAGTGAGCGCTGATGCCTGCATCTCACGGGCAGGTTGGCTTATGGCCGCTGCAATCATCGCAATCTGTCTCTTCGCTGTCTATTCTTACGCCGGCCAGGCAGTTCTCATCGATCCAGACCGTCAGTTTCGGTTTGCTGAACACTATTTTCAAAAAGGCGAGTACTACAGGGCGATCGGAGAATACGAACGGTTCATATTTTTTTCCCCGGAGGCCAGGCAGGTTGAGCTTGCCAGGTACAGGATCGGGCTTGCCTATTTTAAAGGTGAGCGGTATCAAGAAGCCATTCAGGCGTTTCAACTCCTGATAGAAAGATACCCGAACTCGGTTCATGCGATCAAGTCTTATCTTGGAACAAGCGAGGCATATGTTCAGCTCAAGCGCTATGATGAGGCCCTCATCAATCTTGAGAACTTAATAACTGTTGCGCCTGATCAAAACATCAAGGATGAAGCCTATTATCAGTGTGGCTGGGTTTATCTGGAAAAAGGGTTGTGGGAAAATGCGCAAACCTGTTTTGATAAGATCTCCGCTCAAAATCGAGAAAAATACAGGCTCAAGCAATTCTTGAAGGAACTCGACAAGAAAAAACTCCTCAAGCACAAAAATCCCTCCATTGCAGGGCTCCTTGCTATTGTGCCAGGCGCAGGCCATCTATATTGTGAAAGATACAGAGATGCATTGGCCTCTTTTTTGGTCAATGGCGCATTGATCTTTGCTGCTTATGAGGCATTTGATCACGATCTAAATGCCCTTGGCGGAATTATCACATTTGTTGAGTTTGGCTTCTACTCCGGTAATATCTACAGCGCGGTCAGCAGCGCCCATAAGTACAACCGGGATGAGAAAAACCGCTTTTTCAGGTACTTGAAAGAGCACGCAAAGATAAACCTCTCCCTGGCAGGGCCTGAGTCGAACAAGGCGCTTGTACTTTCCTGCGGACTCTCCTTTTAGAAGCGGCGTTAAGCCCCTTTTCCCCATTGAAAACTTCCTCTTCCTCCCTCGAAACCACCTCTACAGGGCATGATATTTGCAGTTCCGTTCCAAAGATTTGGACCTGTGCGGTTAGCATTTACCGTGTTTTGTCATTGAGTTGATGGTTATGAAGGTGGCGTCGTAGGGGCGGCTTTACGCCGCCCGCCAAATCGATTGGGGCGGGATAAACCCGCCCCTACGGGAACCCGCCGATGAGGGTTAGGCCATTCGGAAGGACTCAGGAACCACCTAACCGCACAGGTCCAAAGATTTAGACTGCTATATGGCTTGACTAAGGAACTTCATCTGCTGAGGAGCAATCACATTATGTCTACCAGGCTGCCATTGTCTTGCGGATCGATTCTGCTTGTTTTGATCACTCTCTTACTTTCCCAGTCTGTGCTTGCCCAGCCCCCGAGCCCTAAGGCATCAGAGGCATCAGAGGCGCAAGCAGAGATCCGGTCTGCCGGCGAGGTTAATTCAAAAGAGGTCAATCAGGAGGCCATTGAAAAGCTCCTCCGCATGAGCAAGGAGGAGATCGAAGCTCTGGATCAAATGCTTGCCGAGGCCCTGGTCCTTTACTACGACAGGGAATTTGCCCGCGCTTTGCCTATTTTTAGGGAGATAGCGGGCAAGGTGGAAACCATGGACATCATGTTCTGGCTCGGCACAAGCGCCATGAAGACAGGAGAGACGCGGTTGGCCATCCGGAAATTCAAAAAGATGCTCGCCATCGACCCCAAACTGCACAGGGTCAGGCTGGAGCTGGCAACGGCCTACTTTACCATGGGCCGCAACGATGAAGCAAGCCGGGAACTGGAACTGGTTCAGGCCGCCGCCCCTCCTGCGGAGGTGCGGAAAAACATTGCACGGCTACTCGCTGCCATTAAAGAAAGGTCCCGAAAAGTCTTCTGGAACCTGCGGTTGTCCGAAGGGATGTTATGGGACGACAATATCACCGCCGGTCCTGATGACAAGGAACTCGCGGTTGAAGGAGGGACTCTGACCCTGGACGAGAAATCTTTGGAACTGGAAGACGAAGCTTGGGTTACCAATGTTGCAGGCAACGTGCTTTGGGATATGGGCGAAAAAAACGGGCTGATGTGGAATACGACCGGCTTTTTTTACAACCAGTCATATCTTGACTACAGCGATTTCAACTATATGGCGACCGATATCACCACCGGTCCGTGGTTGGCGGGCCGCCGCGATATTCTTAAGATTCCCATTGGACATACGATGCTGGAATACGGCAGGAAGCGGCTTTCCCGCGTCTTCCACGTTGATCCAAACTATGAGCACCATTTCAACCAGTACTTCAGCCTCAAGGGGCTATATTCCTACAGCTCTGCAAAATACCACGCCAGCAAAAACTCCGATCTAGACAACAGAAACCACCGGGTTGAGCTCACACCTAATTTCTATCTTTTAAGTCGCAAGCATATTTTCTCCGCAACAGCAGGCCACGAAAATCACAATGCCGATGTTGACAGGTTTACTTACGACGGTCCCTATTATGCCCTCTCCTATTTTGCCGGGTTCCAGACCGGAACAGAGTTTTTCCTCCGGTACCAGTGGACCCGGAGAGACTATGATGGCAAGCCACTGCTCTACAATGAGGATCGTAAGGATAAGCGCCAAAGTTACACGGCGGTCTTGAGTCAGGGATTTCTCAAATATTTCTTTGCCTCTCTTGCCTTTACCTACACGGACAATGATTCAAATTGCGACCTTTATACTTTTGATCGGACGACCTACACCGTTAGCGTAGGGTGTAGATTCTAACGGAACTATTGTCCATTCAGAAACTCCCCCTCCCCTGGTGGGTAGGGGGTTGGAGACAATACTGTTGAATTAAGGGTTGGCTCAAAAAAAAGCCTCCCTAACTTGTCATTTCGAGCGAAGCGCCCGCCCTGGCGCGACATGAAAATAATAACCGGTGCTATATAAGAACCCGGCCCGCCCTGGCGCGACGACAGAAGCTGGACAATGCCACGGAGACAAAAACCCGG
>Ga0114922_10001608_pt1 | contig 21454 bp, 41 predicted proteins | sample AartaG_FD_100975 | JGI IMG/M metagenome (GOLD analysis project Ga0114922, IMG submission 100975) | Deep subsurface microbial communities from Aarhus Bay to uncover new lineages of life (NeLLi) - Aarhus_00045 metaG | ecosystem: Environmental > Aquatic > Marine > Oceanic > Sediment | place...
ATGGTGCATAATAGACCCAGTATTTACAAGAAAATAAAATGAAATCTTATGACCCAACCGAACAATATAGGATATAAAGTCCAGTCAGATCATAAGATTTGGGACAATAAAGTTAGTAATGATAATTTGGGTAACGGCGATTATTTTACATTGTAGTATTATGAGAAACTCTGAATTTTCTTCACGCTAAAATTAGCAACAATAATTTGGGTAACAGATTCTATCTGTAAACTAAAATACTATTGTAATCATTGACATAAATAATTCATATAAAAGATAAAAGAATCCTCCAATAAATGCTACTATAATTGCAATCACAGGAGTCCATGTCAATAAGTAGACCGGAATTGCAACTATTTCTTTCCAGCAATATTTCTCTATAACCCATCTATTGTGATATTTGTCTGGATATTTTTTATTCATTTTATGAAAGTTTTTTCTATTTGCATATGTTACCTTAAAATTCACAAACCATTTTACACTCCAACTCATTAACCAGAAATACAGAATAACTGCCATACCAATAGTTATGAATGTTTGTAAGTTTAGTAATATAGTTTTCATTTTATTTCTCCTTTTTGTAACCCATAATTTCGTTATAATAATCGAATATATAACATTCAATCATATGTGAAAATGTAGCAAGAGACATGGCAATATGTGTGCCAGAATATGAAAGAATTATTGTATGTAATCCATATACAAATCTTTGAGAGATTTTGAAATCATTTATTTCTATTGCATCTTCATCCCAATAATTTTCTAACAATTTATCTACAACCATTTCAAATGTTTCTCTTGGTATACATATAGTTCTATTTGGACCTTTATGAATACAAGTATTTCCATTGACATCATGATAGGCATAAATTTTCTCATGATTTGAAGTAGAACGAATGAGACTCATGTTAACTCTTCTTCCCACACCAAATTAGCATATACATTACTTATGGCATATTCCACTTGATCTTTATCTTGAACATTTACTGCTAAAATTTCACATACAATTTCCTCATCAATTATTAATCCATTGGACGTAACATCGAGATTACAGTATAAGACTTTATCACCAATTTTATACTTGGCATCTGGATGATCTTTATTATGCAATTTAATAAACTCAATTAACCATTCAGCTTTTAATCCTATTCTTTGAGGGTCATATCCTTCATACATTATTTTCTCCTCGTAAGCTTAGATAAATCCTTACTAACCTTATTCCAAGATATTTGGAATATAATACCTAATACCTCTTCTGGACTCAATTTTACAAACCACATTCCTCCACCCATTTCATAATCTTTTTGTTCTCTTTTTATTCCGTTTGCCAATCTTTTTATTGCTTGATTGTAGGTAATAGGTTTCATGATTTATCCTCCAATTCTTCTGGAGTATATACTTCTTCTGCATCTTTTAATGTATCAACTATATCGAAAGTTTGTTCCTCCATCTCCTGATTCATAATAAATACATAATGATATTCACTGAATTGATCAAGATAATGATATAAAAAATCCAACTGTCTTTTCGTAAATTGTACGCTATATAATTGTTCCATTATTTATCCTCCAATTTACGCAAGAGTTTAATGACTCCGTCTGCTTCTAATAGCATATTTATTCCATAACAATCTGCTGTGTCATAAGTAATATATTGATATAGGTCATACTTTTTCATAATATGATTATCACAGATATTACCTTCTTCAATATAGATAGTTTCTCCATCTTCTTCTGCACACACTTTACAGACATTTAACCAAACCTTTTTTACTTCTGTTTTTAATAGTCTGTAAACCATTACATTATTATCATCATTACTATATACACGACTGTCATAATTTCTTCGCCGTTCATTAAAGATTCTTTCCATCTCACTATCACTAAATTCTCCATATGTGGATACTTGAAACATTAGTTCTTCTGCATTATGCACTTCTATTATTTTAGCCTTTTGTAATGGACGCATAATAATAAAGTACATTATTTTCTCCTTTTTGGTTGACCACAATGTTTGCAATCAATCCAGCCAGATGATTCATCATATTCACAGTATTTTGTTGGAGATTTTTCACAATACCAACCAAAACTCTCACCACAAATATCACAATAAGCTCCACCAAAATCTTTTATTTCAACAATAAGGTGCTTACATTCCTTAATTAGTTTGTTCAATGTCCCCTGAACTTTATTAACATATTCACGTAAATCGCTGATCTTTTTAGCATAAGCTTTTTGTTCAGGATTCATGTTATACACCTCTCAGTATGTTAACATTTCTTAATGTATACTTCATTCTATCTTTAATATCAATTTTTCTTGATTTCATCACATTAGCAAATGCCATTTTGAGTTTATTTTTATCAGGAATATCATCATATCTTTTTCTGTCGTATCCATAATTTAAGTAGCTATAGCCAGTGTGAATTGTGAGTAAACTTCCTGGATGATAAATTATTTGAACAAACCAATCATCGTCACCCCATTGTTTAATATCAATTTCTTTAGAATGTTTGTAGTTAAAATGTCTCGCATCAGTATAAATATTAGAATCAAATAGAAACAAATATGGCTGAATTACACTATCCATTACAACATAACTTTGTGCCAAATCATTTTTCGCTTTCATAAGACAATTTTTTAGTTTTTTCAACATTTCTTTTCCCATTAGTTTTCCTCCTTTAATTCTTTAAGAATGCTTATTTCCTCAAGAATATTACCAAGTTTCCAAGGTGAATATTCTCGAACTTCTACGCACATATTGATATGATTATCTGTTCTAGATTGTAATTGATGAATATGCCCATGCAAGTTGTATGTTAATGGATGCTTTATTTTGTGCACAGGAACATGAGAAAAGATCAATGTAAATTCACCAAACTTTTTGAACAACATTTCATCTCTACCAAAGGTAGTAAATCCCATCAATTTGCGTAGTCTTCTTCGACTATCATGATTACCATTTACTAGGTATTTATTACCACGTAATAATGGGGCAATTTCCTTAATTTGTTCAGGCTTTCCTAGGGCAAAATCACCCAAATGTAAAATATTATCTTCAGGTTGTACTAGAATATTCCAGTTATAAATCATAAGATCATGGTGATTTAAAGGTCTATTGGCATATCTTTGTATATTTTTATGAAAGAAATGAGTATCCGCAATTATCCAAGTATCTTCGTTTAACCATTCCAATTTGTCCTCCTTATTCATTCCACGGAATATTTATGGTGAATTTTTTGGGCGGTTTCTTTTTAGTTCCAAAACAAGCCGCGTCCATAAATGCTCCCATGAAAAACCATTTTATTCCTGTGGCATTTTCCAGAATTTTCTCTATATGATATAATGGACGTGGAGAGTAATAAACATCTACAATTACTCTCCATATACCATCTATACCTTTTTCTGGTTTACATTTTATGGTTTTCATAATTAATTGTCCAAACTTTCTTTACCCATTCCCATATATTTTTGTGTAAATCTTCTGCACGAATTAGTAACCAAATTCCTCTAAGAATTAGTATCACAATAGCTAGGACAAGAAGTAGGGGCCAAAGAAAAGCCCCCAAAAATACACACACAATCATTGCTAAAAAGTCTTCCCAAAAATCATCAGCTATCATAGCAGCAAAGATTATACCTGCTATAAGAGTAGTGCAAAATCCTATCCAATATATTATAATCATAATTCACGCTCCAATGTTGTGACACTAAATTTACGAAGATTTCTTACAGGAACTCCTGTTACCATTTTATGTCCCTGTTCATTTATGCTATCAATATTTAAACATTTTGTTTGTTCATCATATGATAAAAGTTCTGTTTCAAATGTTTCTGGTGGCATATCTGCATCATCAAAAAGATAATAAAATTTAACTATTTTCATATTGCACACATACTTTCATCAACAATAGCTACATAATCGGTGGTATATAATTCTATATGAAGTGTTTCTATCTCAAAGTCAGGGTCAATTTCAGGTTTTATTTTATGGAATCTTTCCAACGCCTGACGTTCATTTTCTGCCACAACTAAATAATATGTTTCTTCTTCTATATGGGCCCGTACATAACCATTTATAAATCCGATTGCTCTAATTTTATATAACATTATTTTAACATCCTATCTGTCTTTATAACCTTAATAATTGGCTCAGGTTCATTGTTCATTATTGTTTCCCAAAAATCATATAAATTATCTTGTATTTCATTTATTTCATCTAAACTTAATTCAAGTTCAAATTCTACTTTTACTTTCACAAACTCTGATACGCCAAGTTGTTCAAAGATTGTAGTTGCTATGTTAGCCATAATATTTCTCCAGTAAGTAAGTTGTCTTATATCCAACATAAAGACCCATAATTAGCGTTAATTCTATTGCTATTGTTAGAATAAATATATCGAATTGTTGTGCGTTAAACATCTTCACCCTTTCTCCTATCCATTATTGGTAAATCTTTTATGAATTTATATATTGGAACAATGATTTTTATAATAAATTGTACAATTAGAAGATTGAATCCAAATAATAGGGCAAATGGAACTAAAAATCCCCAACAAAATACTAGAACGATTGATACACCAAATCCTATAAATAAAGGTATAACAATATCTTCCCAAACATCTACATACTGAGTATCTTCTACTTTTTTTACAGTCCAAACTGTAAAAAATCCCCAACAAAATATTCCAAGGATAGTTCCACATAGTAAATATCCTGTAGTAAATGACCATATAAGATTGCTTAAATAAATGTTCATAGTTTTCTCCTTTAAACCCAAATTACTTTGGGTTTTTCTTCTTCTTTTTCTTCCGGTTTTTCTTCTGAATTTTTAACGTCCTTTTTACCCTTAATTGAATTCATAAATACACCATTAATTGGAATTACTTTTGATAATGTTAATTCATGTTCCCAAAATATTTGATCATGAGTCTCTGTAAATTGACAAGTATATTCAAATCGTCTATAATCATCAGTAGGTTCATCTATATCAACTATTTGAATAATCTTTCCAATATATTGCCCAATAAGACAGCTTTCATTTACTTCTACCCAATCTCCTATACAAAATGCTGGTATTTTATTCAATGGGAACATCTTTTTCCTCTATTTCTTCTTCTAATTCAAAGAGTGATTTATCTAAAGAACTTCTGTGATATTTTCCAGAAATTTTACATTTTAGTGAACAATAATATCCACCATTTTCTCTTGCATTAACTTCCTTTTTAGTAGCCCTAAAGCTAGCACTACAACTATCACAACTATATAACATTTTACCATCGGATTTCTTTTCTGATTTCTTTCCTATTTTCTGTTTTATCTTTTTATTAGGTGCTCCTATATTTTTGATCACATCATCAATATCAAAATTACCATCAATTATCCAATCACTACTACTAGCATCAGTGCCAGGATTATTGGTAGTTGTTCCAGTATAACTGGTTGTAAATTTAGGACCATCATTTGGCATGAGATTGTTCCTCCCTTACTGTTTGTATAAATGTTTTTGATTCATCAATCATATTGTTTATTGATTGTAATGAAAGCATATTATTACTACTATCTAAATACAATTCAAACCCAAGTTTCAATATTGTATAGTGTGATTTAGCATTAAAACTTACTGATGGGTTTTTATGTCGGCGGTTTATTGCCGATAAAGTAGCAAGTGTTGCTGTCACACGATTTATTGTGATTGTTTTATTCATCGAAATGATACTCTAACAATGTTTCCAAATGATATTGAGCTTTTTTAGCATTATCTTCCAATAATCTATCCGCAAAATTGTTTACATCATTCACAAATTTCAACATTGAGTCAAATCTTTCAGGATTTTCTCTGAAGTTTTCAACTACATCTAATACCCATTTTAATGTATGTAAATTATTGTATGCAATTCTTACCTGATCTTTTCTGGGGTCGTCCATACAAATCTTTAATAATTTTGAAGACGAAGAAATAACTTTATTTATTACAGCATCAACTTCCTGAGAATTAGACCCAGAATGTTTTATCACTTTCTTCGGTGTCTTCTTTTTCACTGTCTTTTCCACCGTTTTCTTTGGTGGATTTATTATCAGACTTATTCCCAGTAGTTTGCTCGCTAGTCTTCGCAGGAAGGAGTTTGACATCTTTTTCCTCTCTTTCTTTAGTTGGTAAAGCAGCGTCTAAAAGTTTTGCCATACTCATATCATCAGTATTATCTACATAATATGAACTAGTATCTCCTAACCAATATTTTATATCATCATCATTGTTTATAATATAAAGTTCAGGGTCAACAACAAAAGAATCACCTAAATCAAGGTTTATTGGGTCAAGAACTTCTAAATCCCCCATAACTTTTAAAGATGGAAAAGTTTCCGCAGCTTGTATTAAAGCTTGTTCAGTAGTTTCTCCAATAACAAAACATATAAAAGGAATAAAATCATTGACTGTTATTGGATAAAGTTTGAATTTTGACATGTTTTTCTCCTAGTTTATTTCCGATAACCGAATAAATTTATGAGTTAGTTTACCTTTTTACCCCTTATTTTATTGGTATTTATCAATAAAATATAGACAAATTTACTCTAAACTATCTTCTTCGGGCACCGAAGATTATATCTAACAAATTTTGTGATACTAATTTGGGTAACGGAATTGTTCTGCAATCTAACTTCCTAATATTTTTTCTTCTAAATCGTCCAAAAGAGTTTCGACATCTTCTGGTAGCCAATAAGTGTTAGAATAAATGGGTCCCCCACATGCAGGAAGATTGTTTGCAAAATTAATTGAACCCATTAGTTCTCGCTCATTGTCAGTAATTGGTCTAAGAACATTATCACCAGTTTTTGTGGTAGTATCTTCTACAATTATTGGCTCAATTCCATCTAAAAGTTCCAAGTTTTTAGTCACATTAAAACTCCTTTGTTCTAAATAACCAGTCTAAAACTTTCATACGATTTATATAGGCTTTTTCTGCCATTTCAGGATGAGATTGTACAGCCCTAAATTTTCCATCTAAACTTTGAAAACCCTCTACTACTCCAAAATTAGAGTCAATCATTACTGGTAATAATCCATCACCTAAATCTTTGACTGCTTGGTGGTGTAAAGAATTTACAGTTATTTCATCACCATCTTTTAACCCTAAATAAGTGAATAAACATTCACTATCTACTAGCGTAATTTGGTGAATATGATTGTGTCCAATATCTGCTGATGGTAAATCTTCATATAATGTTCCACCCATCATTACGTTTAAGAATTGTGACCCACGACAAATTCCTAGAAAGATTGTATCTAAATTCTTATAGAAATCAAAAACTAATTTCTCTTGCCAATCTCTAGCTAAATTTACACTAAGTGATGGGTGATAAGAACCTCCATAAAGTACTGGATGAACGTCTGCCCCACCATCAAAGATTATCATATCAATATCTTTTGGTAATTTATCATCACCATAATTGGGGTCTAAATCAACAATACTTGCTTTTTCTCCAAATAAATGTAGGATAAGTCCGTCCCAACTTGCTGCCCCACTATATCCTGTGAATGGTATTCCTATTTTTATCATTTAACTTTCCTCCAAAAGTTTAGTAAACCATCTATTGTCATAGTATTGTAAGTTGCTGGACCCGATCTTAGGAATGTATTATCTCCAACTATTCCTTTACCAAAAACATCAGTCAACATATTTAGATAGTTTGCGATCCATTTTTCTGCACCTGCTTTATCAGAACTCCAGCATTTCTTAAATAAAGCATCATGTAAATAATATTCATCATCACCAAATGCCATTTCAGAAATAGATACAACATCTTTCCAAGATGTTAATGCTTTTTGTCTAGGATTATCCTTGAAAAACCTATCCCAATCTTCGTAATACTGTATGTTTATTTTTCTCAATAATAAATATATTGTATATAATCCACCCCAATGCAAAGCTTTCCATCTAGGTTTTTTTATTGGATTAATATGAACTAATCTTGTGTATCTGTATCCAGAATAATATCTACTAATTCTAAAATAATGTCCATACATTCTATTCAAATCTTTAAACAAAGCATCATAATTAAAATACTTCAAACGGCGGTTGAATTTCAAAGGATAAACTGCCATAGAATATGTGTCAACAGGTAGATTAAAAACATAACCAAATAAATCACCATAACATCTTGCTCTTTTATAATTATTTTCTCCAAAAAAGTAATGAGCGTACAAATCCTTACCTTGATCATTTTGAGCAAATTCTCTAATTCTATCTTTATGAAAGGTTTTTATATGTTCAATTTCATTTTTTGTTGTCATTTTTTGCCTGCCTTTCTTTTACAATTTGTTCAACTATATTAAACGCTGGAGTTTGTCCACATCTAAAGTTTCCAATTTTGAAAGAACCTAGATAATATCTTCCCTTACTATTTTCACAAACAGCAGAGAGAATTTTTTCTAGTTCTTCTTTAGTCATTCTGAAGTCAAATTTTCTACCAAATGCAGTAGTAAGAACTTCGATATAATTATTGATAGCAGATTCAAATAATTCTTCTGAGCCTATATTATTAGCATTTTTATCTTCAGGACGTAGAGCATAAAGTTCATCATTAATTCCATGCCCCGAACCTTGAGCATATCTACTCCACATATATACTAAATCTTTCCAATTATTAATTGGAAAATCATACTTTTCTTTTCTAGCTGGAGTATGATAAATCATAGATAATTTTTCCATTCCTTCTCCATCAATAGCTCTCAGTAAAATAAATATAAGATAATAACCCATATATCTTAACTCTGTGCGAGGTAAAGGTCGCCGTTCTCTTATATCAATAATTCTACAATCTTTATTTCCAGATTTATATCTCAAAATAGTAAAACGGTGTCCAAAGATTCTTTTCATATCTTTCATCATTTCTGTAAAATTTACAATTTTAGAATCATCATCCCATTTTAGAAGATACTGCATAGAAGTTCCTTTGGGAGTCTCCGCTAATCTTTGATTTAACCTTGCAAAACAAACATCATTCATTAGCTTTTCTTTATGTCCAAAATTAACTCCATAAACACTGTTACTAATAGCGTTGATTCTTTCTTTCTTATGTTTTTTGATAAAATCTATATCTTCTCTGGACATTAGAATAAACCCCTTTGCATTGTAATATTTAGAAATTTTAAATCATCCATCTTTACAAAACCATTTTCCAACGCCCATCCCATAGATTTCTTATATAATTTACCTGCATTTTCTTGATCAAGTGTCATCAAAGTTTTATACATATCAGGAATTAAGTTTGCTTTATCCTCTGCAAATTTTTCTCCAGCACTTTCAGCAATAGTTGCTGCTAAATCCATTGTGTAAAGTAGTGCTCTTGTCATTGGATAATTCCTAATGAAATGATTTGACATTACTCTATATTCAATTCCAAATATCTGTTCTTTAGGATTATAAATTTGCAAACGAATTCTTCCAGGTTTTCCATAATATTCTAATCGAGCTTTTTCGTACTTAATTATCTCTGGTTTTCTCCTAAAAGTTGTATTCAACATTCCTACAAAGAAGTCGAAACAAATTGCAGTTGAATCCCATTTTTCAAAATAAATTGATGGAGAAGAAATTGGGGCTTGAATATGAATATGTGCGCCACCATATCTAAATTCATGAGAAGAAACATCCAATTCTTCCGTATGATCTTTTCCTTCTAAACCTAACTCAAAATATTGCATAGGAAATTCGTCAGGATCACACCCAAATATGACGCACATTTGAAATTCTTCGCCACGACCTTCCCAGTATTTATTTACATCAAAATGTCCCAATGGTTTTGTCCAAACTTTTAATCCATGTGGACTAATAAAATGTTGCAAAGCATTAATTCCACGATTTACTGTACTAAAGAAACCTCGCACAGTATCTTGGGGATCAATTTGCATTTCAATTGCAGCCCCATCTTCTGACCATTGAAAACCATTACCAAAAAGTAAAACTTTCTTTCCTTCACTATTAACCATATTCATACCAAAATCTTCTACTAAAGCGGCTGGTGGGATTATTTCTGGAATATTCCCGTATTTTGTCGGAACTAAATCCTGGTAAACAAATGCTTCAGGATCAGTTCCAAAAGTATGTAAAAGAGTTTTACCCATGTTTAATCTCCTCGTCTAGGAAAATTTTTGGCTCTACTTCTTGTGCAGTAAAACCATCACGTTCTATATCCTTAATATAAGTATCTTTTACTTTAATATGTAATAATTGTGGATTTAATTCCTCTTTTGTTCCTTCTTTAAATGCATAAATAATTCTAAAATCTTCTACGCTACCTTTATTTCCACTATATCCACATTGTAATTCTAGTTCTTCACTTCCATCTAAAACTTTTTTACAATCACTACACCGTAATCCTACAGTTTTAATTCTGACATCATGTGCTATAAGACTTGCAAAAGAAATAAGAATTTTATGTTTATCCTTAATTTTGATATTTGGTCTTCCGAATATATTTTCAATACTAATATTGATATTAATATTTCCACCACAATTTGCGTGTCTAAGATTTAGCACTGATTTCTTCTCCTCTCTTTAGAATATCTTTAGCCCCATCCTCATCTAAACCAAGAAATTGAACGGCTATACCATATTTTTCTTCTACAATTTCTGCTAATTCTTTACACAATTTTCTTTGAACATCATCTTCAACAAGAATTTCTAAAAATCCATATGAAATAATTGCTATTAACATTTCACTCTCTGCAATTGAAATACCACCCTCAGTAATATTGGTATCAATATTTACCATATATTCTGCTCCCCAAATTTCAGATGTTAGCATAGCTTGTCCGGATAATATTTTGGAAAGTTTAATTGGTTTATGTTCATTAAGAGTATTATCATTAGATGGCTCTTCTTTTGCTAGTGTAATTTGTTTTTGTACAAGATTCTTAGCATTTTTGAGCATTTCACTAATGGAAGATGTCTCTGTTGAATTCTTTTCTAAATTTGTTTCCGGGTCCTTCTCCCAATTTTCCTCCAGATTTTTTACTACAAGTTCCTCAGCTTCTTTTTCTTCCTTTCTTATCTTCTTATCTTCTAATTCTTTCAAAATTAAATCCAATCTTCTTGTATTCATTAATTCAATATCAGTAGTTTTCCAACGAGTAGGAATTACTGGGATACATTTTGCTCTATCAAAATCGTTATACAAAGTTCTTAATTGACTGGTAGTAATTGATCTTGTATCACCTATTATTTTTCTCAAAAACATAACAAGAGTAGCAAATCCCCAAAAAGATACTGGTTTTACTTCTCCATTTTGTTTTGGAACAAATTTATCACAATAATCTGCGAGAACTATTGTTCCCAAAACTCTCTCGGAATACATAGTAGGTGTCCTAAAAAGTTGATCACCTATTTTCCAGAATAAATCTGGACCACCTAATTCTATTCCATTAGTATCAAACCAATCACAATAAGTAGAAAAATTAAGTGGTTTCCATTCATCAGTTTCTATTCCAAGATATGTCCAAGGGTCTTTATAATCCCCTCTTCCCCCAAATAATTGATAATTTTTATCCAATAAAATAAACTTAAAACTATCTCCATATTTTTCGTGCGCTCTTACTAAAGATGATGCAATACATTTTTTCATATTATCTGTAGGAAAACTTGTTCCAGTATATACCTTTGTATCATTAATCTGAATCTTACAAAGTTTAGCCTCAAATTCTACTAAAACTTTTGGATGATTATTTCCTGATAAAAAGGTAAGTTCTCCCCATTTAACTATGTCTGACATATCTGCTCCAATTCTAGCAGATACTTCCCAACTTATTTTATTCCATTGAATTTCTAGCTTTTTAATGTCTGTCATTTTCTAATCCTTTCCAGTCTAGGAATTTACGTCCTCGACTTGTAATTGTTATGTGACCTTTTTCTATTAGAAAAGGTTCTATTTCATTCTTAATTGTATCTTCATCTACTTTTATTGACCTAGAAATCATCTTCAAACTTGCACTAATAACAGTTGAAATAAATTTTAGATAATCATTATCTATATCAGTATATCCTTGTGAATAAATTCCAATATCTTTGAACGCATTTTCTACACCAGAAATTGTAAAAGCATGTAATCCATTATCTAGCATAAATTTAATTCTACGAGTATAAACTTTTACTTTTCTCGGACTTCCTCTTGATCTTTTTGCAACTAAAATTGCCGTTGCTAAAGTCATGGCAAGTCCTAACTCTCTGGCATAATTTACTGCAATTTGTGCCAACTCTTCATCCGTATAATCTCGTAGATTAAATGTAATACATCTGCTAGAAAATGGATCAGGTAAATCTCCAAAATCTGTTGTACAATATACCATTACATATTTTCCAGAGTCCATAAATTCATAAAGTTGTTCAAAGTTTTTCATCATATGAATTTCGTCAATAATATGACAACGAATTGCTTCATAACCTTTCATACTGAAATTATTATCCGCTATTTGATAGCTATATCTTCCACAGACAAATTTACAGAATTCTTCTGCTAACATTGTTTTACCAGAACCTGCGGGTCCACGCATAATAATATTTACTGATTCTTTTCTCCTACGTTTTACACTATTAGCAATAGCTTGTAATTCTCTTACTATTTTCTTTTGACCAATATATCCTTTAAACATTATATATACTCCCTTAACTCATTGGCATATATTCGCATAGTATTTGGGTTCAATCCTGGGGCAGTATTTATTTCCCAGATTATGTATTCTTTCTTTTCTTTATTCCATGCCATATCAATACCACCAAAAAATAACCCTAATTTACTAGAAATATTCACTGCTAATTCTTGTGCTTTTTGATATTTATTATTTAGTGTATCATCTAATCTTAATGAGTAATGAAATCCATGTCTAGAAGTTCTGATCATTTCCCCACGTTCTATATGTCCAGGTTTTACTTTCTTAAAAATTCGCACAATTTTACTATTGATAACATGGACTCGTAATTCAGAAGATGTAGGCACAAAATCTACTACATATCTTTGGGCTAAAATATTACGACGAATTCTCATTAAATCTTGTTCACTTTTTATGATGATAATATCTCGCCCTGCCATATGATATAAATTCCTTAGTAAGAAGGGATATTCTGGTAAATTATTCCAATCAAATCGGCTATAATATGGAACATTAAATTCATTATCTTTCGCCCATCTTCCAAACCAATAAGAATTTGCACAAAGTCGGATAATTTCTGGAGAATTTATATTTGTATCCTTATAGAATTCTCCGTGAGAACATCCATATCTTATTATAGGATAACTTCTTTTTCTCTTTATTTGGTCAATATTTCTATTAAACGGAATTCTCAATAATCTCGCCAATTCTCTTGCAGTACGAAAAGATTTAGGATGATATAAAAAGTGTCCCATAATTTTCTCCTAGTGATTTACTGCTACGGGTAATTTAACTTTCTTTGCCCTGCTTTTTATAAGTTTCTTTGACATCAATAAATACGGAAAAGAAATATCACTGTATTTATATCCTGCAAGTACATGAATTTTATTGTCTTTCAAAAATTCTCTCCAAACTTTACGACGTCCCTCATAATCAAATTCAGAAAGTCTTACCATAATTTCCCGCAAATATTCTAATTGAACTTCAGTACAAACATGTAAACTATTTCCGAAAGCATATTCTGCTAAAATCATTAATTCTGCCAAACCTGTTCCAGTATCTGTAGCAAGATCATAAAAATCTGAAAATCTTTTTGCATCATCATTTCGTTCACTAGAATCTAAATAACCTTTATTAGGTGAAGCAATAGATTGAGAAACATTCCCAACTCTTGGGACGGGTTTTCGTACTACTACAGGTGGAGATGTTTGTTCAATATCTTCAACGGCATCACCTATATTATAAGAATTTAAGTTATATTCATATATTTTCTCTTCTTCCAATATACTAATACCAATATGTACATTTAGATTATGAAATTCCTTTGCAATACTCTTTACCATCTTTGACCAGAACATTAATTCATAAAGATTAGTATTTAAAACTAATCCAATTCTTTCACCATCTTGTTTCCCTGAACAAAGTCTAGCCATATGTAGTGGTCTATCTTTTCCACGAACTACGAATACTTTTTTGGGTTGTTTTATATCATAAATTAATAGAGCAAAGGGACCGTGAAAGTATTCCATAGTTTTTATTATGTGTTCTTTTTCTAATTTATGTTTACCACAAACATGAGACAATAATACACAGAATTTTTCACTATCAATCATTGGCTCATCTTTTGAATTAGCAGTTTCGAGTAATTTCTGCAATTTTTTATTATCTTCTAATTCAGCACTTTCAACCAATGTTCCATTATGTGCTAGAATAATATGCCCATGATGAAATGGGTGAGCATCCTCTTCAAAGATTGTAGTGATATTATTACTGGCTGCTCTTACATGATAAATTCCATTAGGATTTCGTACAGATTTTTGATATGATTCCCAATTTTCACCCCACCATTTTGCAGCACTTAATCCTGTCTTTATAATTTCGGGGGCTTTTGAAAATGTCATATATCCAAATCCATCCGTATTTGATTGGGGACTAAATTTTACTATTGCTTGTTGGTTTAATTCCATCAAATTTCTGATGGTAGCTTTACCCAACTTTAACTTAGGATCAATATCTAAGAGTGTTAGTTGACACATATCTTTCTCCTTTATTGAAAACGACAATCTGATAGTGGATTTCCGTCAAATAAATCATCTATGATAAGTTGTAAATTAAACCATTGAAGTTCATGTAGTATTCTTACTTCTTCTTCTTCAATATCACGATTATATACCACAATCTTGACGGAATCCGGTGTTTCTCTTATTAAAGAAATATCGAATAATTCAGCATCCCATCTACAAATATAACCTAGTTGCATTCTATGTGTTGCTATTTCGTTAAGATTAGAAGTATTATTTTCACTTATTCTAATCTCTGGTCTCATTCTTGGTCCTTCTGCCACTAATCTTGGCGGTCCGCCAAGGAAACCTCCCAAACCCTCACCTAACCTAATATCAAGATTATTTGCATCATTTTCTTGAATTTGATGTATGTCTACAAATTCTGCATCTAAAATTTCTACATCACCCAATGATTTAGGTGCTCTTTTTGAGTCATTATATCTTGTTGGTTCTTTTAAATGAGTAAATCTCCAAAGATTATCAAACATTGGTGTAGGAGATTTTTCCCAAATATCTGCCAAAACATCTACTGTATCTTCATCCAATTTTGGATAATAAGAAAGTGCCTCTATAAGTTCTTTAACAGAAATTTCTCTATTTTCATATAATGGTCTATAAAGTTTTTCATATGATTCATCATCCTTACAAGTAAAGGATTTATCTACAATCGCCTTGCAAAAATTTGTCCATGCAATAATATACTCAGGATTTAGTGTCTTATTTGCAGTTCTAAATTCAAAAGAACCTTGTGTAAGAATTGGAAAGAAGTTTACACACATATAACGCTGAGTTACATATCGTACATTATGTTGAGCATAATAAAGTGAGTCACCAAAATAATTGAAAAAATCTTCTTTACTTTCTGCATTTAACATTTTCTCTGGGTCGCAAATTGGAATATTTGATATTTTACCATTTCCCCATTTTTGAGCAATAACTGGGGGACCATTTCCTAAAAATGGTCTGCAAAAACAATAGTTATTTGATACACCTCTATTTATTCTTCCCATACCACCAAGTCTAAAAAGGATTGCCTCCAAGATTAGTGTAATTTTGAGAAGATTTTGTACAGCAAATAATGGTATGGATTGACTCACATTTACATGAACATGAAATGAGTCACGTTCTGAATTTTCATCTTCACCACATTGTTGTAAAACTTCAACTAAATCATAAATTTCTTTTATCCAATCTTTATGTCCAGAATGTCTGATTGGACTTACAACTTCTCCACCAATAACTGCTTTCCTAACAATAGGTGCTAAAGTTTCTAAATCATCTTTTCCAGTAAATTCGATAGGTAAATCAGTATCAGCAAAGAATTCACGCATACTCTCACATGATGCGTCATGGACAAGTCTATAATTCCTTAAATTTTTATTTATTAAATTTTGTTGAAGTTTTTTTGAGCGGCGGTCTAAATTACTAAATTCTATTTCTATACCAACTGACTCTATAATTTCATGATTCATCATTCTTTCTGGCATAAAGTTTACTCCTTTTTTAGATACTAAATCTTGTACAAACATTATCATGTACCAATTATATAATTTACTTAATAAAAAGAGCCCTGCGAGTCAAGCTTCCGCAGGGACCAACTATCTAATTCTACCATACAATATATTAGGAGTCAAGGTCTTAATTGTTGAAAAACTACCGAGATTGTATATACTAAATTCATTGAACCAGTTCTATATTCTTCGAACCCAAGATTCTATTATGGGGTGGGGTTTTGGTTCGGGGCTAAAAGGGTGACCGCACCAGAACCATAGGTCCCTGGTTCCGTACTAAATAAGTCTCCGCACCCATACCACGGGTCGGGTACCTTATTCTTATCGTAACATTTTATTGCACGATAACAAAAAAAATGTTACAGTAGAGGTACCACCACCACTGGGACTATGTATACTGTTATTATGTTAAGTTGACTTTTCGAAAAAAGGTACCTAACGCAAAATGGGGTACCGATATTATTGGGACAATGTTGATAAAATATGTCCGAATATAAAATAAAAAACAAATTACTTCCGAAAATTGAACTAACATTACCCCACAACCTTTGTTCAGTATGTTTGACACAAAAACGATTGGGGTAACGGGTTCAGTCTGTAAACTAAAATCCTAGATAGATGTAGAACTTTTGGTAATCTCTTCTACTACCTTGAAATGTTTGTTCGTTAAGCCAAAGAAGCTACGATAATCAGGGCAGTGTAGAGTAACTTTAAATTCTATTGGTCTACCTTCATGTATATCATACTCCGAAATAACCTGATTAGAAATCAGTTCTTTTCCACACTTGCTACAGTACTTAGGTAATTTAGTCATTGTTTTATCCTTTCAATCTAAACTATAGGTGTACTTTAATACTACTTGAATGCTCTGAATATAGCATCAGCAATAATGAGCCAACCTATAGAAGCAAATAGAGAGATGGTGATAAATATTACCTTTCCTATCTTCTTCATTTTACTCTCCTAGCCCATGTAAATATTCCACGAACAACTACAATGATCACCACAGTTAGAAGCCCATCCAAAAAAGTTAGATTAATCCTCCTCATATTATCCTCCTGTATTTAGTATCTGAAACAGCCTGCTTCCATCTCTATATATTGTAATTCCTTTACATCCTGATTCCCATGCCAATTCATATGCTTCCATTACATCCTTTACTGTTGCATCATTAGGCATATTGATAGTCTTACTCACTGCATTACACGTCCATTTCTGCCATGCAGCCTGCATCTTTATATGATCCTTCCAATGTATATCATGAGCAGTCTTTACGGTATGTGAAACTGCGGATTGTTCAAGAGTATCCGTAGCAGTGTTTCCAATGCCCTCAGTGATATTACGGCTATAATCATGGGCAAAAAAAGGCTCAATACCGCTATTGACATCGCTAACAAGAGATATACTACCAGTAGGAGCAATGCTTGTGACGGCAACATTTCTAACTGGCTTCCTTTCTAATCCTAGATCGTCTATTAGTTTCCAATTTATATTGTCCCATTGAAACGCTGGAAATTCTCCACGTTCCTCTGCTAATTGCATGGATGTTTCCCATGCTGTAGTCTGAATTGTCTTAGCTATCATATCTGCCAGAATGAATGCATCTTCATGATCGTATGGTATACCTACTTCTTCTAAAGCATCTGCCCACCCCATAACTCCTAACCCTATTCTACGAGTCATACGGACAGCTTCGTTGATTTCATCTACTGGTGTATCATTTAGTTCATGTACATTATCTAGAAATCTTACAGCATACGCTACTACATCTTTTAAGTAGGCAAAGTCTACATACTTTCCATCTACAAATCTTTCTAAATTGATAGAGCCTAGACAACAAGCCTCATAGGGTAACAGCGGAACTTCACCACATGGATTAGTTGCCTCTATCTCACCCAAGTAGGGCACCATGTTATCAGCATTAGCTCTGTCTAAAAAGAAAACACCAGGGTCACCATTCAGCCATGCGTTCTCTGCTATTTCCTTAAGAATATTCATTGCTCTTTCACTGAGCAAATCAATGTCATACATAAATTCATCTGTAATACCGACTGACATATTGAAGTGTGTCAACTGGTCATCGGCTAATGTCTTTCTCATTACGTCAAAGTATTTCTTACCATCCCTATCCAGATTATTTACATCCAAGTTTCTCATATACTCTTCAAACAATCTTTGATTACGGGTGTTCAATTCATTCTTAAAGTTTATAAACCCAAGAATATCAGGATGGTCTACGTTCATTATACCCATCTGAGCACCACGTCTTGACGCTTGGGAGATTACCTCTCCAGTCTGGTCAAACAGACTCATGAAATCCAGAGGACCACTTGCCGTACCTCCAGTAGTAGAAACTGGTTCACCCCTACCTCTCAAATGAGAAAAGTTATATCCGATACCACCACCCCATGCAAAAATTTCCGCAGCTTTTCCTAGTGTATCATAGATACTCTGTTTACTATCCTCAATCGGAAGAACAAAACAGTTCATCAGATTTTTGATACCTGTACCAGCATTAGCTAATATTCTACCTCCTGGTACAAAGGTACGTTCTAACATAATCTTAGTAAAGTCAGCTAGATATTGTAGGCGATTACTCTCATTCAACTCAGCCTTAGATACATAATCGGCTACCCTTACACAAGTCTCACCCCACTCTTCTAGCCTTCCGTTAGCCCTTTCTTGGGCATACTTCATCTTGAAAATCTTGTCTGCATTAGTACTAAGTTCCATTATCGCTTGTCTCCACTACCACCGAGAACTTCTCTATCCCTTCTATCTGATAATTTATTTAGGTTATCTTGAGCGATGTCATTTAGACTCAGTCCTAATTCATCTGCTAATCTAGCAAGATACCAAAGAACATCTCCGATTTCTCCTGAGATAGCCTCGACAAACTCAAAGGTAAGCTGAAAATTATTGTCACGAATTAGTTTCTTTACTTTACCCGCTACCTCACCGGCTTCATTGGTAAGACCAAGAGCAGTATATACAAGCCCATGTTCTTTAGGATAGATAGCGGTTTCTCCTGTTTTTGTCTGATATTCTTCAAAGCTAGGCATTTTATTTCCTTGTTAGTATAGTTAGATATTCATACAACTCGATTAAATTTCCTATAATGATTGCCTCAAATGCTTTATAACTATTATATGGCTGTGCCATTTGAAATACTTTTGTAACTTTTGGAAGAACTTCCAAGTACTTTGGTCTATCTTCCACAAAGTAATTACAGCCAACATCCTCTACTACTTTTACTTTACCACCATTTCCATCAGCCATAATTAAATTATCTGCAAATGGAAATTCATTATCCTTCAACCACTTGGCTGTATCATAATGAAATCGTTCTGGTCTACTAGTAATATAGTAAATCTCAGCGTTGAAATCTTTTACTATATCATTTACAATACTAACATCTGATTTCTTTGCCTTGGCTGATACATAGGGTAACGTTTCGTTTACCAATGCTTTGACAATAGCAGTACCTTCGTTTCTGTGTACCCAACCATTAGGATACTTCCAGAACTCAATGAAAGAGATAGTATTTGTACTGCGGTTGTTATACCACTTCCAAACCTCTTCGTGCCAAGGGTATAGCACTCCGTCTAAATCAAATCCTACTATCATTTTGGTTTTCCTCTCTTCGGAATTTCTCCGAACCTTAGTTGTCCATCTATTCCAAGTCCATGAGTAAACCATGCCACAGGAAACCACGAACCTGAACCTTCACCACTAGGCGTACGAAAATCTACACGCCTGTTGAACATGATAATACCTACTCCATGTTCCTTATATAGTGCCTGTCTCTTCAACCCCTCTAACGCACGTGGGGGTAGAAGAAAAGCAAATGGTTTACCCAACTCATATGCACGTAGAAGAAAGTCATCCTTGATAGAATATGGTGGGTTTGTTACAATGACATCCCAATGCTCTTTAGGCTTCCATGTAAGGAAATCCTCACCAGTATTGATATCAGAACCAATAGTATTGAATCCCAGTTCTCTCAATCTCTTTGTTAGCCAACCCATCCCCTCTGCACACTCCCAAATTGTCCAACTCTTATTCAAATAAGGAAGCAATGGTAACAGTGCTATCGGTGGTGTCTGAAAATCATTAGGACTTCCACGCTTGGCTGGTAACGCCTTCTTTTTTATATGATCCATATTTGGTACTTGAAAATGTGTTATGTGTCCTTCTTTATCAGGCATTATGGCGATGCTGGCGGTGTATAATCAAATGCCAGTCTCCTACCACTGTTTATAGTAAATACAAATCTTTGACAGTTTGGACATGTAGTTCTTTCTCTGTAATCAGGATCACCGTTGTCCAGTTTATAATCATTTTTTATTTGTTCAATTTTACCACTCAATGCCGTGTCACAAAATGGACATGCCACACGGACTGAATTTGTTGATTGCATCACTTATTCTCCTTTCCTTTGAGCAGGGCATCAATAATTGGGCGTAACTCATTTATTCTCTTATAGTCTCCTCGATGGTCCGAGTCCCAAACTAGCATTTCTCTAGTTTCTCGTAGGTAACCTAGTAGCCTCTCATTTTCTGCTTTGAGTGCTTTGATACGTCTTTCATATGTTGCATCATATATTTCCATCGCTAACCCCAATCTAAATAAAATGCCCATTACAAGCGTACTGGTCATAATCTATTCTGTCTTTATAATCTTTTGGTTTTGGTGTCCACATACGTACTCTTTCTTCATCTGTACGTCCACATAGAACACACTCAGAGATATAGATTTTATACCAGCACCCCTTACCTTTTGGATGTTTCTCCTTTTCATTCATCAGCATCTCCTGTCCACATACTCGCCAACCACATGCACGTTGATTGCAACAATCGAGATTCGTATTCATCAAACGTAATCAACTCTTCGTTCCATGAGTATTGAAAGTTCTTTCTGTCCCACCCATCAGGATCAAGAACTTGTGGGTACGGATGCTTCTCTTGCCACTCTGCACTTGTTTTCATCACTTCCCCCTCCAGTGTGTCTTCTAAATCCTGTTCGATCCACAGGTGTCCAAACAATGCGCCTAGCAACATCGTTGTAATCATAAGAACAATCACTATATACTCACCCACCATCTTGCTCCTCTGTTGTGAGTAGGGCGGTATCGAAACCGCAGTTACACTCTCCGTCTATTTGTAGGAATTTCCTACAGTGCCCTCGATGTTGTGCGTACGAAGCCAACCGCTTGTATCTAAAATATTCTTCCGTAAC
>Ga0114922_10001609_pt1 | contig 21438 bp, 3 predicted proteins | sample AartaG_FD_100975 | JGI IMG/M metagenome (GOLD analysis project Ga0114922, IMG submission 100975) | Deep subsurface microbial communities from Aarhus Bay to uncover new lineages of life (NeLLi) - Aarhus_00045 metaG | ecosystem: Environmental > Aquatic > Marine > Oceanic > Sediment | place: Aarhus...
AATACAGGACAATTCAACAACGTAGACCTATTAGACGTATACATTAATGGATTTAGGTACGGTACGGCAAGTCTCGATTCCGGGTATTATAAGCTTAATTTTGGCGTAGAAAATTCTAAAGACACTTTGTTAGCATACTCAGACTCTTTAATGACCGATTATATTTATAGCAACGTAAACCCGCTTAACCACGTGAGCTGGGACGTTAGAGAAGACGACTACTTTGGGGTGGTAAAACACGTATTAATCGAAGAAGATATAGTTATTGCAAACCAACTCTCATACAACACTACCGCTCAATTAGATCTCGAACACTTGTACGATCGAGGTTTTGGATTATTTAACTACCAGAACATAGGTAGAGTTTACTATTACAACTCTTCAAATAGTAATAGCATAGTTTTACTTACAAACACCTACGATTTTACTATCGACAAAAGTGGAATGGTTGAATTTACTGAATTTTCTAACGTTCACGATTTGTATCAGAACATGTCTACTGTTAAAGACAACACAATTTATTTCGAATATTCCGCCTCGATTTTGCCTGACGTGTTGTCTTTGTCAAACGCCGATGGATTATTCGTTAATTTTACTATGCCGGCAGTTTATTACGACCATACCACGATCGAGAAGTTAATCGTTAGCTTTAACGACGTGTTAGGAAACGTGTTTTCAAAGGTCTTTTTCGATTTAGATCTAAGAAAGTATTTTATGGAAGACATTAAAGATCAATACGAAGAAGACATATTTGGACTTGGGAAAATGATGACCATCCCACTATACATCGACTTTAAGGATTTAGGTCTATCTAATCGCTTTAACTCGTTTGATCTGTCTCTTTTAGAATCTATCGTGTTTACTATTTCTGATTCAGAAAGATGGCCAGGAAGTTTTGTTCAGAACATTGAAAATTACACCGTCCTAAATTTACCGTATCAGAGAGTTGGAATTAGCGATCTGAAACTATACAACCAAATTTCCGACTCGATCGATGTAGATAGCAACGGATACGTAATTTCTGAAGTTAAGTTTGTTGCTCCGGACTATTACAATACTTACGCTATAGAAGAATTTAAAATTAAAAGGTTGGACGTCGAATTTGCGAGCCCTCAGGTTATCGTGGATAGCCAATTAATTGAAAGTGGTTCTACTATAAACATCGAATATTCAGATTATATTGAGCTTAATTACAGGTGTAAAACTTCGCCTTCAAGTCCCGTAATAATGGGAGATATTGCGAAACTACCTGTAGCAATATTAAACACCTCGACGAAAGAAATTTTATCTTTCGGGGAAGCTCGTTGGATCACGCGTTTCGATATAGACGCCAAATCGTATTATACTAAATATTATTACTCTCGATTTACAGCACCTCCTCAATTACATGCTTTTAACATCACCTTTGGGTCCTATGGTAATCCACTGTTTAATATTTCCTTTGTTGACGCCCCCACATATATTTTAAACGTTACTCAAGAATCGCTTTCGGACACGGAACCAATTTACCTCCCCACCAACGAATACGAGTTAGAATACGGCGATTCACTCTTGTTAGAAGGCGTCGTGCTAGATAACGACGAATATCTAATCGAAGACGAAGTATATAACTACAAATACCAAGAAGCTCTAGACGGTAAAACTTCCCACACGCTTAAGGTAATATCTCCATTTGGCGACAGCAATTTTATCGACAAAGACAACTTCTCAATATATTACGTAAACGACAAACTAGAAATTCGACCTCTATACACTACTCTGAACGGAAAACGGTTCTTAAACGATTCAATCTTAGTTTACGATAAGGATTATAAAAAAGATCCAACGATAGATTACGTTGATAACGCATTTATACTTACCATTTATTGGGAAGAAAGATCGGATACTTTTATTGACTACGACACTAACTTACTAATTTCTTATAAAATGATAAAGGGTAGTCCAATTTCACCTCTATCTTTTAGTTCTCTGAACAGCTATCAGAACGACAATAGAGAAGACTTAATTGAAGTTCCGTTTGCAAGATACGACATTCTTTCTAGGACTTGGTTAACAGAAGATAATTTCGAAGAACGGTTAAACCTCCAAAGAGTTTTAATGCAACAAGACGTAGAAGCCACTTTTGCTAACATTCAAGGTCCATTCTACGACGACGGTCAAGTAATCCAAACTGGTGTCGTTGGACTTTACAGCGTCTACGTCAATAAAAGCGCTTCTGACGAATTTATTTTAGTTGACAGCTCCGAATATGACGAGCCCTATATCGATGGTTCAGGTACATTGGTAGTTACTGGGCTAGATCATTACAGCGGAGACGTGTTTAGAATCTATTATTTTTCCTACAACCCAGCTGTAATAAGTCATTCGTTATCAAAACCGATTTCGAGCGTTGATAGTTTTACTATTACCAATGTTACAGGATTTTCTTATAGTTTTGTTGAGACTCAAGATTATATTATATCAAAAGATGGATACACCGTCTATTTCCTTGATTTATACAACACTATACTCGAAAGCGGAAATTTCACCCTATACGACAACATTTCTATAGCCTACAACTCCTCTTACGCTAGAAAACTTGACTTGAGCTCCAACATACTTCTCACGCTCCAAGATTCGGAAGGAAACGATGTCCCAATTGATTTCGTGCCCATCGATAGTTTAGGTTTCTTCGAATACCAAAAACCACTAAAAACCGATAGTCCGTTTTCGATTCCGGTTGGTTCAGGTAAAAAAATCGTCCACATGGAATTAAAATACCTTCCAAAAAACATTTTTAACAAATCTTTAGGTCAATTAGTTGACTTACCTTACGAAATGCAAGATACGAGTAAGGTATATGCCTATAGAGAGAGCAATAAGTGGGCTAAACCGATTACCGTTATAACCAAACCAGAACCTGTCAAGTTAGAAATGATAGAAGAAGAACTTTCGCAACCGATAGTTATCGATCAAAAATTTTTCGAAGAGAGAGAATATCTTTTCAACCTAAATCCAGTAGAAGCGTTAGAAAAAGGAGAAGAATACACGAAAGCTATCATTCACGCTTTAGCAAAAGAATCGTACGAATTTACATTTAAATTGTCCGATTATAGCGATTCAACCGATAGAGGAACCGGCGTAAAAGATTCGATCGTGTGGCTTCAATTAGGATTTGTTCCCAAAAGTAAAGATAAGTTCCTTAACGATAGAGCTTTCATCGATGAATACCAAATAGCACCCTTCTTTGAATCATTAGGCACGGAAGAAATAACTTTTGTTGGACCTGGAATGGCTCCTAATAAAATGTTTAGCAGACCGCTTACTTACGAGTTAGATTCTTATAACACCGACTATAGCGCTTATGGACCATATATTTGGACTTACGGTCGTACGGACGCTCTAGGGATGGTCACCTTTAACGTATCGTTTGATTTCGACTACCTTAAAGATTTTACCGATATTTTCGGCTCTATGGAAGGATTCGACTCCATCGAAGACATTACTCTGTACATTAGAGCTTTTAGTTCCTACTTTAACTGGACTGAGATGGCAATAGATACACCTGACCAATACCTCTGTTCAAAAGAAGCACAAGAAGGTTTTATCTACACCGATGCCAATCAAATAGCAAATTACAGCTTTGATCAGCTAGCTCTACAAGATAGTACTTACTTCGAAGGTTTAATTTACTTACATAAACACCCAATTGCTTTAGGAATGAACGATCAATATTCGTACAATTTACCCGATGGCGACACGGGAGGACAATACGATCCTCTTACGCTTCACTTGTATCCTACCGTAGCGACTCCCATCCCAACTACTTCAACGTATACTCTTGCGTCTCTAACTGGCGAATTTTCCAGTTCTGACCTCGAACCTACTTCAGAGAGTATTTTATCGCAAGATTACCGCTTTTACGCTACTGTTGACTTCTATTCAGTTTCAGGTGATTTAGTTCAATCGTTTAACAACAAAGAGATAATTCCTCAATTTAATAGCGGAACTATTACGATTGAAAACGATACAATTGCCAATTTGCTACCACTTATAGGTCCGGGAATTTCTACAATAAAAATACAAGTACAAGAATCGGAATATTTCGCTCAATCTCCGGTTATTAACGCTCCATTAGAAATTCTACCTCCTGAGTACACTAAGTTTGGTGAGAAAAACACTAAAATCGATTTGATCGATCCTATGATAAACTCGTGGGCTGAAGCGTTCGATGGAGAAGTTCACATGCCTTTCGAAAGCAACTATCCTCACTTAATGGGAACCCTTTGGATCGATGCCGATTTCTGGGGTACTTCCGAGGATAAAGAACGATCCATACAAGACTATATCGAAGTTAATTTAATGGGCACTATTGGAGGAGAAGACGGATTACCAAGCACTTTCCCAATAAGAGAGGGAATTATGTTGCGCCCCGTTAACAGGGAAGGATTAATGATGTTCAACGTCGGTTTAGGTCCCGAAGATCAATATTTAATGGGTCTTAGCCCGCTCCTTAACTTAAGCTTTTCGATCGATTACAGCCAGTTCGAAATTTACGAAGACGAAAGAGATGTATCGATTTACTTAATAGACCTTCGCTTAGAAGCCAACCCATCTTCAAACACTCCAGATACTATCTGGTCTCTATACGAGAATCAACTTTCAGTCCCACAAGGTTATCAAAATTTACTCAATATAACCTACCAGACTGGATCGATTACCACTCCAAACGTTAACCTAACCTTAGGGGGAATTATGAACGATGAAATTTACGGGTTAGAACTCGATTACATTTATGACAGTGAAACAGTTCAATACGCTATTGCCGATGATAGTACTCTTCTATCTCTCTTTAACTTAACTTCCATCCTACCAATGAAAATAATAGGAGAAAAAGACGAGCAAGAACACGTGTTTACCGACTGGACAACCCCTTACCCAAGTTCTGAAGACCTTTCCAATCAATCTGCAATAGTATTCGGTAGCGAAGAACCCGATCTTGGAACTGAATTTACAGTAATTTACAATTTCACTTTTAATTTTAACAACGATAAGCATTACGCACAAATTGACTTAGGATTTACCAACCACCTAAACGAAAGTTGGATTGCCTTCGATCTAAAAGAAGGATTTTTACCACCAAGCGAAGATAGTAAATCTGCTATGTTTGTAAGATACAATCAAACTTGTAGTAATGGATTTGCTACCTATTTATTAGACTTTACTACTTCAAATCCTGACATAGACGATTTTGTTTTGTATAACGAAGCTGAGTTAAAAAACATCGGGTTAACAACTATCTCTATTGATGGTGTTTCAGATAAGTTAAAACTTACTTTTGCCTCTAATCCCACAGAAGACTTTAACGTAATATACGGAGTAAAATCAGAATACCTACTTGGATACGGATTCCAAAAAGAAGATAAATCGTATAGTGACTCAATTAGGTTAATGTACAACAACCAATCCGCCGACGAGATAAAACAAGGATCAATCACCATAAATTCTGCAACTCTCGAAGATCCATCTCTTTACGTTGCTTTAGATAATTCACCAAAAGAAACTGTAATAGAACTATATCAACTACCTTTACTTTACGCTCCTGAAATCAACGCGTCTTTTGTTCTCGATCCAATTATAACGAACCAGATACAAAATTACTTTACAACAGAAGTGAACAATCTTAAAATTCAATTCTATTACGTTGCCAGCGGAGGATACGGAGCTTATTACACTGACTCTATCGAGATTGCTCTTAATTACACCGAATTAGAAGCCGATCTAATAGACGAGGCTTACACTATATTGTATAACAAAGATTTGCAAGGTATCTACGACGCATTCGGAACCGGTAATTTAGACGTATATGTTTCCTTCTCGCAAGTAGGAAACAACTCAAATTACATCTCCTACGTTATTATGGAAGAATTCGATTACTTGTGCGACGAACACCTCTCTGAGATGTACGATATTATGCCCTTAGACTCAGAAGGTAATTTGGACGCTCAAGCGATAGTTAACACCCCTCACTTTACGGGAATTTTCACGAATCCTCTTATTGATGGTACAGGGTATGGAGAATCTCCGTTCGATTTAATGGAAGGCACTGAAGTTACTGTTGGAATAGAAGATATGATCTATTCAAGTTTAGTCTCTCTAGATGTTGAAGGAGGAGAATACGGATTTAACTACTTAGGCTCGATGGAAACTTTCGCGGTTAGTAGCGAGAATTATTACCAAATTCCTAACTTAGCTCTCTATACTGACGCCTACGACTTAGAAGAAACGGTGTATCAAGACGGTTTTGTAAGCCTCTATTACGGTTCTGGCACCGAGAGTCAAGGAGAATATGCCTCCGACATGAGAATTTACATGGATTACGAAGATGCGGAAGTTGACGATTATTATACTTCTATTACAAGTGGTGTTCCTGACTCTTGGCAAGACGAATTTAACATAACCGATCAATTCCTTACCACTCAAGAAATTACCGTTTCAGGTTCAGTTTTATACCACCAACTATTTGATTTGACGAACGATGTGATTAGTAGCGAAGATATCACTGAAATTTTAGAAGATATAGCTAACGCTGAATTTGCAGTACAATTACCTGACGATGTAAGCATTGCCCAAGTAAGAACTGCTGGGAAACCATACATATACGATCTAAGCGCTCAAGGTTTCCCAATAGGAAGCTACGTTGACGAAACTTATTGCAACCCAGTTACTTCAGGAACCACAAGGGACTTTGACACCCGCGCTACCGAAAATATCATGAATTCCAGCACATATTATTCGCTTGAATTTGCGTCGAACGGATCGAAATATATAGTTTTTTACGAACCAATTGAAATTGTTTCTGATTTTGCCGATAACAACCTAATTATGGTTGATTATTGGTCGTATCACACTTTTGTTGAAGGGTTCGATTACGACATTATAGAAGATCCTATAGATCCTTTCATGTCAGTTATTGATTGGGATTACACGATCCAAGATATAAACACCTATTCCATGCATCCAGATTTTGTTAACGGCTCCAGTTTCACTATAGATTACGCTTCTCTCGATTGGGCTGACGCTGACGATACTTACATCTTTAACGCTGTAGATGAGTTTGAATTCCAACCAGAAATCAATACCAATTATACTCTATTTTACGAATCAGGAGAGGTTCAAGAAGACTTTTCCATCCTAAATGTAGTGCCTGACAATCAGTTCGATCGATATTATTTAATGCCTTATATTTACGTATCTGTATGGGAAAACGAAGACGAATCAACCATCAAAACCGAGAAACTTTACGTCAACGCTCTGACTGATTACTTATCGCAAGACGTGAACACTAGCTTTTACTTTACCATCGATTACGCTAACATTACTCTTGACTTAGACTCTGGTTATGAGATAGTTCCCGATTCCTACGTGTATGTTTCCCTTAGATACGATTCTGTCCAGACTAAATATCAAATATCTCACACTCCGTTTAACTACGATTACACCGGAACTCAACACCAATCGTACCACGTAAAATTAACAATTGGCGGATCAACGGTTGTTTACAGCTACGATACCACAGAATTTGCAAAATATGTAAATAAAATAGAAAATAATTATATTTATTTCACAGGTAACAATTACACCGAAGAAGGATACATTGCCAACAATACCAACATTAAGGTTGAATATAAGTTCAAACTTCAACCTGGTTTGTTGGAAAGAAAACACTTTATGCAAGTTATCTATCCGTGGTCAAACGTGTTCGATTCCATCTGGGACGGCGCTTTCAGTAGTAGTACCGACGAGAGTGGTATGTATAGAGAGAAATATCGGAAACTTTCGGGAAGCTCTATTATATCTCCGTTTGAGTATTCCCTCTCTATTAACGATACGTATTCGCTTTACCTAAGCTATCGTTTGAATCAAAGAGAGTACTTTGAAGAAAAATTTACCGTCGATTACCGCTCCAACTCATACGAATATACTTACATGCCAGATAATTTCGACTCGTACGTGTTAGAATTAGAGCAAGACAACGATTTCGCCTTGACTGTCTATTATTTTGATCAGCAAGGAGCTATGCAATTCTTAGATAGGTCTCATTACACCATAGATCAACCAGATCATAAAGTGATTTTACACAATGACGATAACGTATTAGTAACCCCCAACGATATAAGCGATTTCTGGGTTTCATTCGTTCCTCAATTGGAAGACAAAGAGTTTAAAAGCTACAAATTTTCCTACGATCCTTCGGTTAAAGAAGAAGATATGGAAGAAACCTTATCGACTACTTATTGGAGCGTGATTAACGGCGATATACTAGATGTTATACCTAATCTACAGGCGTTCTATTTCCTCAACGAAGAAGAATCTAACAACACCAATTATGTGTGTCACGCGTCCCAAGTGACAGCTTTCCTCGAAGAAGGCGAGATTTTATCTTTCAATTTAACAGGAGAACTTGGATGGTTTGATAGTCAATTACTCGACAGTCTTAGAAACGCAGAATATCTCACCCTTTATATGAACGCCGCTTTTGAGAATTACGAATTGTTAGATACCATCACCTTTGAAGTACGCAATTCCGGTGGAGTTGAGATGTATGATCGTACAATCTCTGTAGAAGAATTAATTGATGCGAACTTTAACATTAAAATACCCATGCCATCGCCTACTGATATAGATAAAGATATTGCCAGAATAGATATTATCCCAAGCTTTAGACACGACGAAATTTATTCCGAAGACAACTTGTTGGGAATCCCTCAGTTTGAATTTATCGAGTGGGACGAGCAGATGACAATATTTGACGCAAACGGCGATAAAGTTATGGTCGTTCCCCTTGAAAAAGAAATAATCACCGACAGTACGTTAGATATTGCCTATCTTTTTGACGACAAGTTTCAATACCTAAAGCTATCCGCAGGATTGGAATACAATTGGACGGTTGAAAATTTCTCGATATTCGAAGATATATACACTCTTCACATTCCAAATTCTTACGTAAACCCTCAGAATAATTCTGAAATTCTAGAATTTAAGCAAGGAGACCAAATTGCAATCAGATATAACTCTCCGGTAGAAGACACGGTTAAAATTGCAATTGAAGAGTTGTATTTCCACAAAAGCCCTACTGATTACGCCACAATACCTTCTGTAGCTGAAATATCGCTCGTTAACGCAACAAACTCAGAGACTTATAGCGAATTTGTTACTCCATACAGCTACGATATACCTTTAGATCTAACTCCGTTCGACACCGAATATTCCAATTCGCTCCAGAGCAGAGTATTTTCCCTTAATTTATCGCTTTTGGAACAATTTGCTCAAGAAGGTTATTTAGATTTCTCTCACCTTTTAATTTCAGTACCCAACCCCGCTTACGAGCTTACCGTGTACGAGATTGCCATATACGAAGAAACTCAAGAACCTTCCGATAATTTTGAGTCAACTATAAACAGAGTATGGAAATACACAGAAGTAGAAGAATTTATTTCGAGTTCTACTCCTGAAAACGATACCTATCTTCTATCGCTTGATACCGACCCGTTATTCTACAACGATGCGGATCAGAGCAAATGGTTAGAAGGTCTTAAAATTTACGACGATAATTACAACTATTATTCTGCCGGTTTATCAGGGCTTGAATATCAATTGTTATACAACGATACTACAGGCGAATTATATTGGAACAGAGCGTTTGATAAATTCCAAGATTACTGGGGTACGCAGATCGAACTACCTGCATTAGTCGATCCAAATACTACCTTGTATATCGAATATAGTGCAAACCAATCGTGGTCTCAGCCAACAGAGCTCGAATATACCAACATCGACGCCGACTCAATAGAACTTATTTACAATTACGACTATTGGCTTACCCCAAGATACGAACTGTGGTATGGAGAAATCTACGAAAATACCGATTACGATTACACCGCCGAACAATTCTATTCGGAAGCTTTTACCGTATACGAAAATACCGATCAATATTCCTATAATTTTAGCTTAGAACACAGTTTTGAAACTGATTTTGTCAATTTATCGCTATATCAAGTAATTGGATTATATCCTAACTTTACCGAACAAATTTTAGAAGACGATGACGTTTATTACGATTTTATTTTCGATCCTGTAAACCACCAATTTAACATTGAAGACCTTCAATCTGGAGATGGGTTGTTAGATCAATTCGACGCCATTTCAATAGTGCTAAACTTCACTATGGGCCCAATTTCTACATACACCACGCTAACGATGTCTTCTGCCTTTAACCAAACTTACTTAACCGATCAAGAAAACACCTTTTTCGACTATTTATCCTTATCTTTCGCTTATTCGGAGAATGTTCCAATATTTTTGTTTACAGAATCCCAAGATAGTATCACTTCCGATGGATCTTCCTTTACTTCTATCGATTACACTAAAAACGCTCAGCTCAGTTCTGATAACGCCTTGAACGGCTTCGAATCTTCGGAGCTATTCTACAATTTCGAACTGTTCCAAGATCCTTACAACACCATATACGAGGCTGATATGAATTTCGATGGAGAGGTAGATTACAAGCAAGAAATCGACATAGACAAAGACGGAAGGATTGATATAACAAAATATGGTATCGAAGATCCTGAAAATATAGGAGAGATCATTTGGTACAAAATTATTCAAGATTTCGAAAGCGTCGAGGTAAAAATTGACGCGTATATCGGACCAAAAACGGAAACAAAGTGGTTCGACGTCGAAACTGATGATATTGGCGCGTTTGTTAGGGCCTTAAAAGCTAAGAGAATTTCGACCAAAAAAGTGCGTAAAGAAGAATTCATTAAATCCAAATTCTTTAGCGTTAGAATAGACAAAGATTTAGACGGATTTGGAGATATTCAAGTAGATTATAGAAGGATCGACGTAACAACTACCCAAATAACAGAAGAAATGAAGAAAACTTTATTATTTGGCTTAGAATGGGGCGTAGCTTCTTGGAGTTGGGATGAACAAGATGCGCTAAGATTAACCGAAGAAGATCTTGATAAAGGGCATGGGATAAAATTATATGAAAAAAGAATAGTTGAAAAAACTGTTGTTTTTACTAGCTCTTATATAACCGAAGAACTTACGTTTACCGTTTGGAACGAAGGAGAAATCGAAGAAACCAGAAGTTATTACGATAATTTTATAGATTATCTTTCCTTTTCAGACTCTTCAGACGAAGTTGAGACTTTATCAATTACAAATGTAGATACCAGTCAAGAACTCGAAGTAGAAATGCCTCTTTTACCGGCATCTGATCCTATTGAAATTAACTGGGCCACCTCAACTTGGGGTGATGACAACGTTCCGATTAAATTCGAGTCTTATTACATTAGAGGTGATGGAGACGAAGAGAGAGGTAGCACGCTCGATAAAACGATTAACATTAAGATAACCAACCGATTTAGTTTATATCACGATTACTTGGAGACCGATTACGATCAGAGATACGACGAAGGGAGCACGATTTTTAAAGTCGAAGGTATCTTTATAACTCCTCCTGACGGAAGAGTATTTTACACTTCCGATAGAAATGCTTTCCTAAGCCCAGACAGCGCTGAAGCCAAAACTTCAGGTCATTATCTCTTCTACGATAGCGACCAAAATGGATTTTACGAGACGGTGTTCGTATTAGCTCCCGATCAAGACGGTGACGGGCAATACGACGTGATGTCAATTGGTTACAATTACGACGGAAAGCACGATTTTATCCCTTACCAGATTGTTGAAGAAAACCCACAATCTAGTTATGACACCTATGATCTTAGCAAACAAGGCTATAAAAAAGCAACCCCTTCTCGCTATCTAGACTTAGTAGAAATTAAATATTTAGACGTTTTCGATAACCCTGTGACCGTAAAAGACAATATTTTTGAAATTTCTAAGCTAATTAAAAAATCCGAAATAGCGGAATTGATGCCGGAACTATTTTACGAAGTTTACGAAAAACAATACGCAAACGCGTGGAACGATTTCAGCTTAATAAAAGTAGGGTCCATCGTCTAACAAATCGCTATGACAGTTACTGCGGGAGGTGCATCAGCTGCATTAATAGCCGGCGTATCGGCCGCATGGGCTCCATATGCTGCCCCATTCGTGTTTGCTGCAGTCTACTTTTTGTTATCGTGGGCGAATGGCGAAGAAAAGGCAAGAGTTACGAAAGCTATAAACGACGCAATGACATACTATCCAAGTGGTGATTTTAACGAACCTACTTCCTTAAGCGAGAAAACTGCAAAAGACAGACTATTTGACGATTCATTAGCCGCATACAATCAAGGACATCCAGGTGCTTATTATACCACCGTAGTTGGAGGCGAGCCTGGAAATATGTACACCGGAGAACTTATGGTTACTCCTCCACATTCGGGTGGCGATATAAAATCATTAATTGACGCGTACGAGGAATATAACGAAGGGTACGAAGAATACCTTGGTAATCCTCTCGAAGAACCAATAACGCAAGAACTTTTGGATCAATTATCTAGAAATCAAAAATTACATGACGAATTCTTAGCAAGCGTTAGAAATTCTGTTGTCAGAAAGAATTTAGATTACTTTTTCCTATCCAGCGAACTGCCTGCTATAAACGAACGAGAATTTTATTCCTTTGACGCCGGTCTTTCTACTTCCGGAAACGCTCTAGTAAACTATTATCGATACAACACTTTAGGGTATTTAGAGAACGAGATCAAAAGAATATCGGGTGGAAAATTAGACGCAATTCGTCCAATGGTTATTAACGGAGTTCCGCAATATAGATACATAAACACAGGAGAAGAAATTGTTGACTTAACCCAACCATTGTCACCATTAAATGGTCCTATAGTTGTCAGTCAAGCTACATACAGCGATCTCAGGATTAAAGACGCGAAAATCTCGGTTAGAGCTCAAGTTTCGTATTTAGACAATACCGAAGGTATCGACTCGAGCAGTTTAGATTTGTCAGAAATAACAAGATACAAAGCCAAAATTAACTTAACCGAAAAAGATTTCGCATACGATATAAGCTTAGTTACCATCGATGTATGGAAGATCGTAATGGTTGAAGTTATCGAGGATAATAAATATCACGAAATAAGGTATTGGATACCAACTTACGAAATCGTCGATTCGCTAACGGTAGAATTGTCTCCCAACGATTATAAGCTCGAAGAAGGAACTTTATACTTTTACGACTCACTTGAGAAGTTAGTGTTTGGAAGCGAAGAAAATTTTAACTCTATATGGAACGGAGAGGATGGGTTTTTATTTACCGTTAACATCAACTTTCCGATTATAATTCCGGATACCAAAACGGAAATTTCTGGCAGTTCTACTATAATTTTAGATACCACCTCCAACGATTACGCTAGAACTTCCTTAGCCCAGACCACTCAACACGCAATAAACGACTATTTCAATTTATATACCGTAGCCGCTACCAACGCTATGTCTCAAGCAGAGCTTGATTTCACGATAGAAGTTACTTTCTGGTCTACTTTAATTTCAAGCGCAATTCTTTTACCCATTTCGATCTACGCTCAAGCGTCGAGAGCAGCAATGTTAGGAGCGAAGGTTGCACTTCCGACTCTAGCGCTCAAACAATTAGCTGCACTCAGCATATCTCCAATAGCAGAAATAATAGAAGAAGTCTACGTCGATTCTTTTATAGAAGCGTGGATAGAAGGTCAAGTAGCTATTAACGGAGGAGACGAACGACTCGCAAGGTTCCTTTCGATGCTCGTCACTTCGCTGAGGGAAGCCTCGAACACGGGCTTAGATATGGTGATAGGGGCATTTAGCGCCGATCCTGCTCAAGATTTGCAGACTCAAAGAACGGAACTAGAACAAGACGCCAAATTCTCGTGGAAGTCCTTGTTAAGCACCGATACAGTCGTTGGACTTACGATAGCAGCCCTCAGTTTTGCATCCGGTAACATGGCTTTCGGCATGGGTTTCCTTGGCGGCGTCTTTACCGATACGTTAGGAATTCCTGTTGAAGAGTTTACAAGGATTCAAAGCGCAAGACAAAATCTTCACAAAGTTGATAGTCAAATCGATAGGCAAACATACGAACAAAATATAATACAAGATCTCATGCTGCAAATGAGAGTGCAACCAAGTACTGCTCCTATTATTGATTCTAAAAACCCAACAGTTGGTAAAGCATCCACGACTTCAAGTGTCATTTTGACTCCAACTCAAAGTTATTTTAATCTTGAATCTAACTTAGAAACATTAAGGTTCAAATACGATATGGTTACAGCCCAACAAAGTTTGATAAAAGGTATCAGCGAGTTAAGAACGAGAAATTTAGAACAAGACATAGAAACAGAGGCGTTTTCCGTTACAGAAGAGTCCTCAGAAATTTTTAAAGACGATCCTGTCTACACAGATGAAGACGGCGTTATACATTGGGTTATGCCTGTAAAGAAATTCAACCCTCTTACTGGAGAAATATATGCTAGTTGGAGAAGTTTTACCGCCGAAGATGGTAAAATAAAAGAAGGCCGTCCCGTGATGGTTTCGAAGGATGTTACATTAGATACATTTATCGAGCTATTAAATCTAAAATCCGGACAAGTTCCTATGTATTTAGATCAAGTCTTCTCTCCAGGTTCAAAAATAGGATCAAAAACTCTACGAGGAGATATGCCACTTAGAGAAGTGTTCGATCTTATCGGATATACTAGGAGTGTTAAGTCGCTACTGCGACAATATCACGGAACTGAAACCGGAATCGTTATAGTCGATCAAGCTACGCTAAACGATCAATCTATTGCTAACGGTATTAGTGTTAGTAAGACACCTGACTGGGGAGCTTTCTCGGACGAAAATCCCTCAAAGCTGGAATCTTTGTTCTTAGGTTTAAACGACAACGATAAAAAATTGCTCAGAACTTTCGAGCATGTTGCTTTGCTTACTTTGAAGAGGAATCCTCAAAACTTTTACGATTTATTCGCTACTCCAGAGGCAAAAGATAAAACTCTGACCATTGTAAGAAATCTAGATTATTTTATCGACCAACAGTTTAAATTCAACGATTTTGATCTTGGAACCTTTGATAGTACAAATGAATTTTTACAACGAAAGTGGATATCTTCGACAAGAGACATGAATCCTACGGCTTCTCAAGATACAGAATTGAAAAGAGCTGCTGAAGAATTGTTTACTAAGGAAATTTTACCCTTATTGTCTCAAGATAAGATTAATTCCAAAAAACATGTTAAACGAGCGTTGATGATTAATACCTTACTAAAGATTTTCGATTTAAACGCCGGTATAGTAAGCGATAAAAGAGTTGTACACGAATTAGACAAATTTGACGACATTTTAGATAGTTTATTGGTTCATTCTCGGAATGCCAAAATAGTATCTAATGCAGAATTTTTCGCAGATTTATATCCTAAATCTGTGCTTTCTTGTTTCTTACATATGGTTTCTTTAATTCAAGAAGCTCCTTTCTCTCCAAGGTTAATTGATTCAGGAATTATTCTTGAGCTTGATAGCGTATTAGACTTTCTCGGTAGACAACATCTGTTAAATATTCAAGACGGTCTATCACTTAATCACATTATAAGGAAATTAACTCCTTCTATTGTAAGATCGGTTAAAGACAAATTTTTAGGCGATTATTCCATTATGAATATACCTTCTAAGCTAAAATACTTTGATGTTTTAGGATTAAGATTTTATCAGAAGCCCCTAGATGGTAAATCTGTTGAGTTAGTCATAGAAAGTAATGAAGCTAAAAATTTCTTAGATGATGCTAAAGCGATAATTCCTAAACGGTTTAAAAATGATTTCTTTGCCGTTCTCAGTCAAATTTCATATCATATCTTAGGTAGTTCCACTAGTGATACGCTTTATTCAATGGAACATACAACTGTAAGACTTAATCATTTATCCCCTGTAATGAATACTCGTTTAAAGAACTTTGAAACTTTTTCAGACTACATTATGTCATTATATGGGAATGGAATGTCAATGAGTGAGGTAAGCTGGAAAGATAAAATATCTAAGAGAGATTCTGATATAATAAATGAGTTTGAAAATGTCAATAATGAGTTAGGTTATGACGATTTTCATAATTTAGATGGGTTCAAAAGAAAATTTATTGAAAAATACGGTCAAGCCACACTACTTGATTCTATTGATTCCTATTACGGTGTTCTCGTCGATGATTCAGGAAACTTAAAATATGGATTGGTTTACGACGGTTCAATTGGTTTTTACGCCCCTTCAAATGAAAAAGTTAGCCGTAGCAATCTAAGACAAGCAGGTATAAAAACTCTTCATGCACAGTTCGACGATGCAGGCAATTTAGATGGAGCACATTCTATAATGTATAGAATAAAAGACGGTCAAATTGAACACGCTATAATAAGTTTAAACAACTACAAGGACATGCAAATGTTTTTAAATATGGAGAAAGTCACGTGGCAATTAGGATTCTTAAAGAGAAGCGAAGGCACAGAAATAACTTATAAAGTTATTCCTAGTGCAATGATAACAGATATCAACGGAAACCTACTATATGGGCGCATCGGGTTCGATAATAACGAGATTGTTGATTTTGGAGCAGATTGGTCGAAACAAGATAGGATTCAATCCAGAATACAAATATTATCAAACGGGGATCAAGAGTACGGAATAAAATTAATTTGCATGTCCATATCTAGATTCGGCGACAACTATCGCATTTCTCGATTCAACGCAGAATTTATAAACCCCTTCCTTAAAAATGGGGTAGAATTCTCTTACTTTCCAGTTAGGTTTAAGGAATTTAAAGGGATCAAGAGATCCAATAAGAAAGATTTATCAACAAATAATTTCATTGAGTATGATTACTTTGCAACTTTAGAAGATCTAGAGCGAGTTAGAGACTTCAAATCAGGGGTTTTCTCATTGGTGCGTTCCATGACAAGTCCATACAGTTCCCCCGTTTTAGTATATATTAACGACGATATACTTTCGATGCTTGGATCAACTATTTTAGGGTCTGGAGAAATAAAACTAGGACCTAATAAGATAGAATTGGAATTTTTATTTAGACGTTTATTTGGGACTGATAATGATAGATTAACGAGAATCTGTAGAATATACAAAAATATCGATTATAGATCATCAGACACTCCCAGATTTTTAGGTCTTAAACCCACGGGGTCACAGACAACGAAACAATGGTTTATTGAATTAAGAGATGCCTTGAAGGATTTTGCTTCGAACTACGCTTCAAACCCTCCTAGCTCAAGCGACTTAAAATACTTTATTCCTTCCATGGAAGGAAGATTATATGCATACATTACTCAGAACATAGATTGGAACAGTATAAAGTTTTCGGAGGATAAAGAATTCAACAAGAATGACCTAAAATCGGCCATGATTGTCTCAAACATCATGATAAGCATTTTTGGTAGCTTTTCATTCGAAAAAATGCTAACAGGACAAATCCAAATGACAGACGGGGAAATTTCATTTGTGGCATATCCAAGAAAAACTCTAAAGGATATTTTAAAAAATGTTGGGCTAACCCTTTCAGAAGGTAGGTCTTTGGCAATCAGAATGCAGTCATATAGAAAAAATAAATTAATTAACATAGATTATAGTTTTTTAACCGATTATTTTCTAACTCGAAAATATATCAATCTTCCTGTTGATTCTAGTTTAAATATTGATATTAGAGCCCAACAACTTATAATTCCAGAAGTTTCAGAATATTTTTATGCGCCCCACTTTAAAAATCCTACTGATTTAACTCAAAAGGAATATAGTTTATATCAAAGACTTTTATCAGAATATTTACTAAAGGATTTTCAGGAATGGAATTTGGCATTAATGGCATTGAATACATTTTTGTTTGGAGATTTCCCTTTTAAATTAAACGATTACTATGATTCGTCGTTAATTGGAGAGCTAATTGGTCAAGGTATCCAAGTTGTCGAATTCGAAGTGGTAGCTATAGATAAGAATCGAGAAGATAGAATTATTTGGTTAACGCAAGGAACAGAAAGAAGAGGTTTTACCCACATTTTAACTCGACACGGTGAGAATGGTGAACCCGGTCATCGTTTTATCGATTATTTTGATATATCAGGCGACGCTCAAACTATCGGCAATTTCATTTTTAACGCCATCAAAAATTACCCAATCCATCTCAAGATACCAGGGCGCAATCCTGGGGCTCAAATTTATGTTTATCAAATTCGGAGAAGCGGTAATACAAATTATTTAAAAATTGTAGTAGATGACGAGGGAGAAATTGTTACAGCATATCCTGATGAATACGAAAACTAGAAGTCCCGCGCACCACTTACATTTAAATTTAAATTTTTCTTATTTTTTATTAATTTACGGTGTTTTAAATTTGAGAGTATTTGTGTCAGACGTTATCGTTAAAAAAGATAAAGACGATTTTGATTACTATTTGGTAGTTGGGACGCTTCAGAGCGGTGTAGAACTTATTATCAAGGATATTCACTACGACCTTAGAGAATGTATAGGTCGCTACGTTGATATGCTTATATCTTTTATGAGGTCTCCCTATAGCGAGCTCCAGAGAGGGATTCGTAGCAAGATTTTTTTATCAGAAAAGTTTTATTCAGTAGAACTCATTGACGAATTGTTAGGAAAGAAAGGAGTCGTTTCAACCGGCAACGAGAGAGTTATAGTATTAACCGGTAAGCTTATTGAATCCTATATTATCCCCGAAAAATGGACCCCCCTACTTCAGAGAAAATCGTTTAAAGCTTTGTTCAAAGAACCATCTGCTCTTAAAACTGAAGATGGAACATTCCTTTTAAGCCCCATACATTTACAGATGCAAATTCCAATAGAACAAATTTCTCAAGAAGTAACAATCGCGGGAAGTCTGAGTTTGGAAGCTTGGAAACCAAGCCACTAAAGCCTCATTTTTTAAATGCTATTTTACCGTTTCGTCTGAAACCAAATCTTTTAAGGATATAAGGTTTTCGAGCGATTTTGGATACTTTTTTATCATATTTTTATTAATAAAAAGCACTTCCAAAGATTCAAGATTACCGATAAAATATAGTAACGTGTTTAATTGATTTTCCGATAAATCTAATCTTTTGAGAAGGCGTAAATTTCCAGTTGATTTGGAAATCTCTTCTAATTTGTTATTAGAAGACTTGGCGACTATATCAAAAATTCTAACAAATTAATCTAGTCAAAGTAATCGTTCAACCCCACGAACTTTCCACGCATGAAATTTCCCAATTTTTTTGTATATACAACTTTAGTGTGAAGTAACCCTATATTTTTTAATTTTTTTAAATGGTCCAAGTTTTCTACATCTTTAATCGGATTATAAGACAAGTCTAAGACTCTAAGATTTTTTAAGTTGTTAAAACCTTGGATTTTTCGTATCTGGTTTACGCTTAAATTTAATTCTTCTAAACTTATCAAATTTTCAAGCCCTTTAATTTCTTCAATTTCGTTATTACTAAGATTTAACTTATTTAAATTTATTAGGTTATCTAACCCGATTATCTCCTTTATGTTATTATCGCTTAATTTCAACTCTTTTAGGTTGCGTAGTTCTTTTAAGGAGTTCATTTTTGAGATGTTATTGTAACCCAAGTTCAACACTTCCAAATTAGTAAGAGTAGATATACCTGTTATTTCCTCTATCTGGTTATTAAACAAAATTAGTTTTCTTAGGTGCTGAAAATTTCTCATACCTTTAATTTCTGAAAATTTACAATTAGATAAATCCAATGACTCTAATTCAACCATCATTTTTAACGGATTTATGTCAGTAACTTGAAAATTAGTTAACGTTAGTCTTTTTAATTTAATCAAATATTTTAGCCCACGAATTTCTGTTATGTTCGTATCAAGATTATATTTACTTCGAATTTCCAAAGCTAGAATATGTCCTTCGTGAGTAGATTCTTTTTCGTACGCAAAGTAAAATTCTTTCGATTCGAATTGTTGTTTGATGAAAGAAAGAGCGATGTGTTCGAACAATTCACAAGAAACTTGTCTTATTTCGTTATTCTTCGATTCCATTAATTTTTGGTAATATTCTTCAAATATCGAATCAATTTCTCCATTAGTAAAAATTTTAAAATATCCCCTCTTAAACAATCGTAGTAAAGTTTCTACTCTTTTAAGTTCAAAACCTTGAAATATTACGTTTTTTATTTCAGCTTTAGACAAATTGTTTAGATACCTACCGTCTACTAAAAAGTGGACCGTTCGATCGTGTTGGCTCAAGGCTCTTATTGCGATTTCTTCTCTAAAGATTTTATTTGCCGTAAAATCTCCTACATCAGCTAATTTTTTTAATAGGGGGAAGGCAATATTTCTATGCAGAATATTAGAATTGTAATTATTTTCTGCCCATACTTGAATATTGCTACAATGCGCCCAAAATTCTACTTCAGGAGGTATTTCAAAGCCTTCAGTTTTGAATCTTTGAGATTCTTGCGAAGAATCTAGCCTCCCAGCAGCCTCGTCAATTGATTCTATATCACGTAACGACCGTATTTCGTTAACTGGGATATTTAATAACAAATATTTGCATTGCTTAAACTCTTCCCCATTAACAAAAATAGTTGTTTTTCCATCGATTAACTTTAAGGTAATATATTGGTTGATCTTAAATTCTTTCATTTAATTAAAACTTATTTTCTTTTAGCTAAGTAATAATATAAGATAATCTATTTAAAAGGAAGCAGATTAATTTTTCATCATTCAAAATCAAAAAATTTAATTCTATTAACGACAATTTAATTAATTAAAAAATGCAATATCTATCCATTCTCATGCTTAGTTTTACCTTTTTTACTATATTTTCTTAAATTCCTTGAAAAATTCAATTCTTTCGCGAAAAATTTTGCTTTTGTATACATTTTCGAGCTTTTGTTCAAAAATTAAATACTTTGTTCACTTTTGTTCTCTTTGTTATACATTTGTGAACTATCTCACACATTCTCTAAAAGAAAAACTTTTTTTTAATTGAAGGCTTTTTACCTGAACTAGAAGGAGAAAATCGGTAGAAAGATTACTTGTGCAAGACAAAATATCGTCGCGACAAGTAGTTCACATAGACAGCGAAATTGACGGATCGGCAGTTATTCTGCAATCAACCATCAAGAACGACTACTCCAAAACGTTTAAAAACAAGCAAATTACTCAGCTTAAAGCGACTTGCGAACCACTCTGTAAATTTTCGATAGTCCGATCCTACTACTCCAAAAACGGAAAAAAGTTTTACTGCCTGAGATTCTAACTTCTTTTTTTTATGGGAATTTTTCAAAAGTTCCCGATTCTAACCCCATTTTAATCCCCATTTTAACGAGAGAAAATCAAACGTGTTTTGGTAAGTTTATCAAATACAAAGGAATTAGAACGAGTTATTTAAGTGCTTTTACTAAGAAAGAAGAAGAATTCTTAAAATCAATATTATAAAAAAAAATT
>Ga0114922_10001610_pt1 | contig 21433 bp, 20 predicted proteins | sample AartaG_FD_100975 | JGI IMG/M metagenome (GOLD analysis project Ga0114922, IMG submission 100975) | Deep subsurface microbial communities from Aarhus Bay to uncover new lineages of life (NeLLi) - Aarhus_00045 metaG | ecosystem: Environmental > Aquatic > Marine > Oceanic > Sediment | place...
CAGGTGTGGGAATGACGTATTCGGTCAGGGAGCTCGCTGAACGGGTAGCGGGCCTTGTCGAGGGCGATCCGGATCGGCGCCTCGCGGGAATCGCTCCCGCCGGGAACGCCGGGCCCGAACATCTCACGTACGTCGTGAGCGAGAAATACGCGCGGCACCTGGCGTGCAACGATGCAGGCGCCGCCCTCGTGCCGCCGGGCCTCGCTGTGGAGGCCAACGGCACGACTCTGATTCGCGTCGAGAACCCCGAACTCGCGTTCAGCAAGCTCATTGTCCTGTTCGTGCCGGACGAGGGCAGTCGTCCCGGTGTTCATCCGACGGCCGTTCTTGAAGCTGGCGTGGACCTGGGGGCTGAAGTCGCTATCGGTCCGTTTGTGACGATTGGGCGAGATGCCGTGGTCGGAGATCGCACGGACATCGGCCCGGGAACGGTCATCGGTTCCGGCGTGACGATTGGAGATGACTGCAGCATCGGACCGTCGTGCACGCTCCTGAGGGGAGCCGTGGTCGGCGATCGGGTCCGGCTGCATGCCGGCGTGCGACTCGCCGTGGATGGTTTCGGCTACGCTTCCGGGCCTGAAGGCCCCGTCAAGATCCCCCAGGTCGGTCGCTGCGTAATCGAGAATGACGCAGAGATCGGGGCCAACAGCACGGTCGATCGGGGTTCGCTCGGCGACACCACGGTCGGCGCGGGCACCAGGATCGACAACCTTGTCCATATCGGACACAACTGCCGGATCGGCCGGAACTGCTTTATCGTGGCCCAGGTCGGAATCGCCGGCAGCAGCGTCGTCGAAGACGGCGTACGCCTCGCCGGCCAGGTTGGACTCGCTGGCCATCTCACGGTGGGAGCTGGAGCGGCCGTGGGCGCGCAGTCAGGCGTGATGACGGACATCCCGGCAGGGGAGGTCTGGTCCGGTTACCCGGCCCGGCCCCACAGGATGTGGCTGCGCTCGACCTCGATCTTCTACAAGCTGCCCGAAATCGTTAAGCGCATGGGCGCTGTCGAGAAGAAGAGCGGCAAGGAGGGGCCGTGAGCGGGGATCCTTCCGTCGAGGCACCCAGACAACAGACGATCAAAACCCCATTCACACTCGAGGGCACGGGCCTGCACAGCGGTCAGCCCGCTCTCGCAGAAGTGCGCCCGGCCGATGCCGACACAGGCATCTTGTTTCGCCGAGCGGATATCCGCGGCGCGCCCGAGGTCAAGGCTGATGTCGAGCTCGTGTCGGGGGTCGAGTGGGAGACGGTGCTTGGACCGGACGACAGCTGCGTCCGAACAGTAGAGCATCTCCTTGCGGCGCTAGCTGCACACCGAGTCGACAATGCAGAGATTCTGCTGCGGGGATCCGAGCCGCCAGCACGCGATGGGAGCAGCGCCGACTGGTGCTCCGCGATCGATCGAGCCGGGATCGTTGCGCAGGACGCTGAAGCGGCGGTCATCGAAGTCCGGGAGGCGTTCAGCGTAGAGGACGGCGCGTCCCGCTACACCGTGTCGCCGTACGACGGCTACCGGGTGAGCGCCGGGATCGAGTTCGATCATCCCGTAATCCGGAGGCAATTCGCGTCGGCCGAGATTGAAGCCGACACCTTTTGTCGGGACGTTGCGCCCGCCCGCACCTTCGGCCTCCAGAGTTGGGCCAAGGCACTTCACGCCCGAGGCCTGGCCCTCGGGGCAGACTTCGAGAACACCATCGCACTGACCGACGACGGGATCGCCGAAGGAATCGAACTGCGGTTTCCCGATGAATTCGTGCGGCACAAGATCATCGACATCGTAGGTGACATCGCGCTGGTCGGCTGCCGCATTCGTGCGCAGGTTGCGGCCGAGCGCCCCAGTCACCGCGGAAACGTGATGGTGGCCAGGCGGCTCAGGAGATTACGATTCAGACCTGCCGACGGGACTCCCGTGCTTGAGGCAGAACGGATATTCGACTTCCTCCCGCACCGATATCCGTTCCTGATGGTCGATCGGATACTGGAATTCGAACCTGGACGCCGTATCGTCGGGCTCAAGAACGTGACGATCAACGAACCGTTCTTCAACGGCCATTTTCCCTCGCACCCGATTATGCCCGGCGTGCTGATCGTGGAAGGCATGGCGCAGACTGGTGGTCTGCTGTTGATGAACGAGCTTCCCGACGCTTCATCCAAGGTCGTGTACTTCATGTCGATGAATGACGTGAAGTTCCGTCGCCCGGTTCGTCCGGGGGATCAGCTCCTGTTCGAGATGGAGATGCTCCAGTACAGGGGCCGCGTGTGCCGGCTGCGGGGCGTCGGCACGGTAAAGGGTCAGGTCGTTGCGGAAGCGACCCTCATGGCCCAGGTGATGGACAGATGAACGGTCCGGTGGAAGTGGACGAGATCTCCGTGCACCCGTCCGCAATCGTACATGCGGATGCCGTGCTGCATTCGGGAGTCGAGCTCGGTCCGTTTTCGGTGATCGGCCCGGGAGTCGAGCTCGCTTCCGGTGTCCGTGTGGGGGCTCATGCCGTCATCGAGCGCGACACGCGGATCGGCGCGGGGAGCCGCATCGCCCACGGGGCAGTGGTCGGCTCCGATCCTCAGGACCTGAAGTACGCTGGCGAATCTACTCGCCTGGAGGTCGGCGAACGCACCCGGATCAGGGAATTCTGTACACTCAACCGTGGGACGGCCGCGACCGGGATCACTCGGGTGGGCTCGGATTGCCTGCTCATGGCATACACGCATGTCGCGCACGACTGCATCGTCGGCGATCACGCCATCCTGTCTAACGCCGTGCAGATCGGCGGACACGTACAGGTTGGGGACTGGGCGATTGTCGGAGCCCTCGCGGGGGCACACCAATTCACCCGAATCGGCGAGCATTCGTTCGTCGGCGGTGCAACCAAGATCGCCCAGGACGTGCCCCCGTATCTGTTGGCGGACGGAAATCCCTGCGCAGCGCGAGGCATCAATACCGTCGGACTCCTGCGGCGCGGGTTCTCACAGAATTCGGTTGCCGGACTCCGCGCCGCATTCCGAACCCTGTTCAAGAACCGCGTGTTGAACCTCGGACAGGCGCTGAACGAGCTCGAAATGGAAGACGAACTCGTGACCGAGGTTCGAGCACTCATACGCTTCATCCGGGAGAGCGAGCGCGGGGTCATCTCGTGACGGCACTGCGATTTGGAGTTGTCGGCGTCGGACGTCTCGGGAGCGCCCACGCTCGCGTTCTCCAGGAGATCCCGGACGTGGATCTCATAGGGGTGCACGATACCGATACCTCCCGTGCTCGCGAGATAGCCGAGAAGGTCGGGACCCGGAGCTTTCCAGAAATCGAAGACCTCCTCGGACGCGTGGACGCCGTGGTCGTCGCGGTCACCACGTCAGCCCATCACGCGGTAACGCGCGCGGCGCTCGAAGCCGGCTGCAACGTCCTGGTAGAGAAACCCCTGACGGCGTCGCTCGAAGAGGCTGACGATCTCGTCGCTCTGGCGGCTGCGAAGCAGCTGTTCCTCGGGGTTGGCCACGTCGAGCGGTTCAATCCGGCGATTCGCGCTTGTCGGCCCTATCTCAACGATCCACGATTCCTCGCATGTCAGCGGCTCGCCACGTTTCAGCCCCGAGGCACCGATGTTCCCGTGATGCTGGATCTGATGATTCACGATATCGATCTCGTTCTCGGGCTGGTGGACAGCGAGGTCGAGTCCGTGCACGCCATCGGAGTTCCTCTTCTCACCGATTCCGTGGACATGGCGAATGCTCGAATCGTCTTCCGGAATGGCGCGGTGGCCGACATCAGCGCGAGTCGAGCCTCGGCCGAGCGAACGAGACAGCTCAGGCTGTTTCAGCCATCGGGGTATTTTAGCCTCGACCTCGCCGAGGGAACGGGAGAGTACCTGCGTCGGAGGAAGGATGTGGACGCTGCCGCCCTGTTCAGGATGGGGGGCGCACCCGATCTCTCCCTCGCCAGCGTCGTCGAGCGCGTACCATTGGCGGCGGAGGCCGCTGAACCCTTGCGCCTCGAACTCGAGGCGTTTCGCGACGTACTGCTCGGCTTGCCGAGCGACGCGGCAACGGCCGCAGACGGCAGGGCTGCCCTCGAGGTAGCCCTGCGGGTCGGACACGAAATCGAGCGTTCGAGCCATGTCCCTGTATGACATCCGGGAAGAGAGAAAGAAGCTGGGGTCCGGCACCAAGCGAGGGCCCCGGACGATCGTCCTCATCCTCCTGCTGATTCTCGTCGTCATGCTGATCGGTTACCTCGACCGTGTCGGCTGAGCCGACGATCTTTCTCTCAGCCGGCGAGGCGTCGGGGGACCAGCACGGAGCGGAGCTTGCACGAGCCCTCCGCCGGCGCATTCCGGGGGTTCGGCTCACCGGTCTTGGTGGAAGCGAGATGGCGGCGGCCGGCGTCGAATTGCTTGCCGGACTGGATCGGCTCGCGATCCTCGGCTTCGCCGAAGTCGTGCGCCACCTCCCCGACCTGTTGAGCCTGCGGAAAGAAGTCAGGGGGTTCATCCTCCGCGAGGGAGTCGATCTACTTGTCCCGATCGACTATCCCGGCTTCAACCTCCCGCTCGCCGAGTGGACGCATCAGCGAGGCATTCCGGTCGTCTACTACATCGCTCCACAGGTCTGGGCCTGGCACGAGTCCCGCGCCCGGCGCCTGGCCCGGATTTCGGACGAGGTGTGTGTCGTCCTCCCCTTCGAGACGGCTTTTCTCAAGTCGTACGGCACGAAAGTCAGATTTGTCGGGCACCCGCTACTGGATCGGACAACCTTGCAGCCTCCTGTCGCCCGGCGGTCCGCACAGACTTCCGGCGCCCCGGTGCTCGGACTGTTTCCTGGATCGCGCGCGCAGGAAGTTCGCCGAATGCTGCCCGAATTCCTCGACGCCGCCGGCCGACTCGCTGTCGCGATTCCGGATCTCAAGATCCTCGTGGCCCGTTCAGCGGATCTTCCCGAAGGGCTTTTCGAGTCCTGTCCCGAGGGTTCTGTTTCGACTCCGGAGGTCGTGGTGTCCGAGGCGACAGCCGCGATCACCAAGTCGGGGACGATCACACTGCAGCTCGCCCTGGCCGATGTTCCGATGGTCGTCGGATATCGGGTCAACGCTCTCACGGCCTCAATCGCCCGTCGGCTGCTCCGGATACCGCACATCGCGCTCGTGAATCTTGTAGCCGAGCGAGGAGTGGTCCCCGAGCGTATCCAGACCGAGATGACCGGTGAGAGGCTCGCGTCTGCAGTGGCACCGTTTCTCAAGACCGGTTCAGAGGAGCGGGAAGCTGTGTTGGCCGGATTGCGTGAAGTCCGGTCCCTGCTTGGCGAACCTGGTGCCGCTGATCGCGTCGCCGACGTGTGCATTACGGCTTTGGCCGCAGGAGCGGGAAGGTGAACCGCTGGACCGCAGACTCGGTTATACGAGTCGGACCGCCCGTCCTCCGGGCGCTCGCTCGCACATGGCGGTTCACCGAAGTGTCTCCGACAGACGGCAGCCTCGGACCTCCGGTCCGACGGGTGGTCAAGGAGTTGTATGCCCTGTGGCACCAGCAGCTCCTCATGCTGACGTTGCTGCATCGAGATCGGAACGTCGCAGTCATGATCTCCCGGAGTAGAGATGGGGCCGTCGCCTCCCGAGTCGTCCAGCGGCTCGGGTTTCGTATCGTCAGAGGTTCCAGCTCGAGGGGCGGCGCAGCGGGACTGCGCGAGATGATCGAGGCGACGGGGGAAGGACACCCCCTCGCTCTGACTGTTGACGGGCCCAGAGGGCCTGCGCGCCGGTGCAAGCCGGGCGCAATCGTAATTGCCGGGCATGCGCGGCTGCCGATCGTGCCGACTGTGGCGATTCCCCTGCATGGCAGAGCGCTGAACAGCTGGGATCGCTTTCTGGTGCCAGCCCCCCGGTCTCGAATCTTCGTTTCCTATGGAAATCCGATCCATGTCCGGACCGATGGATCAGCCGAGGATCTCAAGGCGTGGCAAGTCCGCGTCGATAGCGAGTTGGATCGCCTCGTCCATCTGTGCGAATCAGCGGCGGGAAAGTCGTGGCCGAGATCGAGGGAAGGGTGAGCGCGGCGGCCAGGCACGACGGCCGGACAACCGGTCTCGAGGCGCGCGTCCGGAAGGCGTGGGCGGGCGACTCCGGACTCGGGTTCCGGATCGCCTCGACGTTGTACGGGCTGGGACATGATGGGCGCGATCTCCTGTACGATGCCGGAATTCTCGAGAGCAGAGGAATGCCGATTCCTGTGATCTCGGTGGGGGGGCTGACCACCGGGGGGAGCGGAAAGACACCGGTCACGGCGGCCGTTGCCGGGTGGCTGGCGGAAGACGGCAGGCGCCCCACCGTGATCACCGGCGGCGTCCCCGATGAAGCAGCAGTGCACCGGATTCTCAATCCGGATCTGACGGTCATCGATCTGCGCGACCGCCGTTCGGCGGTGCGGAGTGCAGTACAGTCCGGTGCGGGCGTAGCCGTTCTCGATTCCGGTTTTCAGCACCGGAGAGTTCGCACCGATCTTCAGATCGTCTGCGTCGACGTTCACACCGCGCTGCTTCCCGGCCGCCGCAGGCTTCCTGCCGGGCCATTTCGCGACCGCTGGTCGGCCCTCCAACGGGCGCATGCGGTAGTACTCGTTCGACGGGATATCGGATTGAACGCCGGAGCCAGGACGGATGAGGCACCAGCACTGCTGTCCGAGATCGAGAGCACCGTTCCCGGGATCCTGGTGTGCAGCTGCAGGATTCGGCCAACCGGGCTTCGGGCCGCGAATGAAGTGGCCGAGGGAACCGGGCCGTCGAGTGACACTGTAGCCGTAGCCGGTGTAATGTGGCCCGAGAACTTTTTTGTTTCACTGGATGAACTCGGGATTGTCACGAAGAGTCGCCTCACCTTCCGAGATCACGAGCCCTACGGGCCGCGGCGACTGGACACGATCCGAGCGGCAGCCAGTTCCGGCATCGTGTGCACACTTAAGGACGCCGTGAAACTCGGACCGCTGCTCGCGGACGATGCCCCGGTATGGTATCTGGAAGAGGAAGCCGTGTGGGATTCGGGTGAGAAGCAACTGCGCCGGGGCGTGCTCCGGACTGCCTTCATTCACCACTTCACGGGCCGGGTCGACAGCGTCCAGGGAGATTGAGCTTGAGCGGGTCAGGTCGCATTCGAACGGATGTGCTCGTGGTCGGAAGCGGTATCGCCGGTCTCAGCTTCGCGCTGAAGGCCGCACGGTATGCGAACGTGCTCGTCGCGACGAAGAAGGAGAGGGTCGAGTCAAACACGAACTACGCACAGGGCGGTGTTGCGGCCGTGTTCGATCCATCCGACTCACCGGAACTCCACCTCGCTGACACACTGGTGGCGGGAGCTGGGCTCTGCCACCAGAGAGCTGTAGAGGAATTGGTACGCGAGGGGCCGGAACGGATACGCGAGCTCATCGAGTGGGGGGTCAACTTCACCCGGGAGCAGGAAGGGTTCGCACTCGGCCGCGAGGCTGGACACAGCAGGCGACGAATCCTGCACGCGGCAGATCTCACCGGCCATGAGATCGAGCGCGCCCTCCTCGCGGCGGTAGCCGAGCAGCCTCGTATCAAGGTCCTCGAGGACCACGTGGTCTGGTCCCTGTGCACAGACCAGGATCCCGCATCTCTTCGTACTCGCTGTTCCGGTGCACTCGTGTTGGACGTACACGGCGGTCGCTGGCTTCAGGTAGATGCCCGTGCGGTCCTTCTGGCGGCCGGGGGGTGCGCTTATCTGTACCGCCACACTACCAACCCTGAGATCGCCACCGGCGACGGAATCGCACTCGGCTACACGGCCGGGGCGGCGGTGGCGAATCTGGAATTCGTGCAGTTTCATCCGACCGCTCTCTATCCAGCGGAGTCCCAGGCCCATCTCATCTCTGAGGCAGTCCGTGGAGAGGGCGCGGTGCTCCGGCGCCTGGATGGGTCGTCGTTCATGGACGGCTACCACCCGGCGGCATCGCTCGCCCCGAGAGACATCGTCGCGCGAGCGATCGACGCCGAGATGCAGGCGACTGGAGATCCACACGTCCTGCTGGACCTCTCCTCAATTCCGGTCGAGCGAGTCGCGGAGCGATTTCCGTATATCCGGAGTGTGTGCCTCGAGGCTGGCATTGACATCCCGAAGGATCCGATTCCCGTCATTCCGGCAGCGCATTATCAGTGCGGCGGGTTGCTGACCGACTGGGATGGCAGAACGTCGCTGGCCGGGCTGTTTGCAGCAGGTGAGATCGCGTGCACTGGTGTGCATGGGGCCAATCGCCTTGCCTCTAACTCACTGCTGGAAGCGGTCGTGTTCACTCACCGGGCCGCGAAGCGGCTGAAGCGGGACCTGGCGGACCTTCCACAGCCGGAGGAGCGCGCAGTCGAGGTTCCATCTCTGGCCCTCCAGGGCGAGGATGCGTCGAATATCGAAGCGCAGATCCGTTCACTTATGTGGGAGAAGGTCGGAATCGTGCGCTCGGACGACCGACTCGAGCGTGCGCGGGAGACACTCGACGAATTGGCGGCCGCCCCGATCGCCCGTGACGGAACGGGTCCCGGTGCATTCAGATCCCGCCAGATTGAATTCATGCGAGACGTAGCGACCCTGATCGTGCGCTCCGCCCAGCGCCGTCGTGAGAGTCGTGGGCTGCACTTCACGGAGAGCCACCCGTACCGGGACAACGAGCGGTTCCTGCGAGACACGGTCCTGGTGCGGTGAGCCAGCGAATCCTTGTCCTGAGCGTCGGATCACCGAAACAGCCGGGGATGGTCCAGTCGATCCAGGATTACGAGGCGCGCGCCGGACGCTATTTCGCGCTTGAGTCCATCGAAGTGCACCCGAAGCGGAGCGGAGCCATGGATCCGGCACGGGTGAGACGAGCTGAGGCCGACGTGCTGCTTCGTCGTCTGCCCGGTGAAATGGAGACCTTTGCTCTTACTCGAAACGGTCGGTCGATCGACACGCGTGGCCTTGCCGACCAGCTGGAACGCGTGGCCACATACGGCCCTGCCGCGGGCGCCGCGTTCGTGATCGGCGGCGCATACGGGCTCGACGAGACCGTGATCAACAAGTGCCGGAATCGTCTCCGCCTGTCAGATCTCACGTTCCCCCATGAACTCGCGCGGCTGGTGCTCGCCGAACAGTTGTATCGAGTCGGCACGCTGCTGCGTGGCGAACCATATCACAAGGGCTCATGAGATCCGACGAGTTCGTTCGGGCCTCGGGCCGTGACTGGTTTCGCGCCTGGTTCGGGGACGAGTATCTGGCAGTCTACCCCCATCGAGATGAGCGCGAGGCGGAGGCGGCTGTCCGCCTGTATCTGGAGTCTTCCCCTCTTCCCCAGGGAGCCATTCTCGACCTCGCTTGCGGAGCGGGCAGACATCTGCGCGAGCTGCTCAAGGCGGGCCTGCATGGAATCGGACTCGACCTGTCGATGACGCTTCTGGCTCGGGCACGAGAATCGAGCCCGAGCCAGAAGCTCGTGCGCGGTGACATGAGGCAACTTCCATTCGGTGACGCGAGATTTTCTGGTCTGACGAGCTTCTTCACCTCGTTCGGCTATTTCGCATCGCGGGATGAAGACGCACAGGTAGTCGTTGAAATGCGGCGCGTTCTGGAGACCGGCGGCAGTTTCATGCTCGATTTCCTGAATTCGTCCCGGGTGCTCGACGGCCTCGTGGAATCCGAGTCCAGCCAGATCCAGGGATTCCAGGTGTCGGTGCGACGTTCGATCGTGGACGATACAGTGGTCAAACAGATTCACCTCCAGCCGGACGATGGGAGTGAGGGCCGCAGCTTCGTCGAGCGGGTCAGACTCTACGAGGCAGACGAGCTCGAGAGCCTGTTGACCGAGGCCGGGCTCGAGGCCCGATATCAATTCGGAGACTATCGGGGTGCTCAATACGGCCCGGACGCGGAGCGGCTGATCTTCGCGGGGACCGCAGTGTGAGCAGTCGACCCGTGGTGCCTCGAATGGTCGAGTTGAGACCCGCGCCGTCCGGGACTCCAGGCGGTGACCTGATCGATGGCGCTGCCGCGGCGGCAGGGCTGCTACAACCCGTCGGCCCGGATGCCGACATCGACCTGCGTCGCCCAGCCAGTCTTTCGACAGCCGCATTCACGCCGACATCCGACCGGGCGGAGTCCAGGCTCTCCGCGGTCCTCAATGGTGACGGGGTGCTGGTATCTACCGGACAGCAGCCCGGGCTGTTTCTCGGACCGCTGTATGTGCTCTACAAGATCCTCTCCGCCATCTCGCACGCCCGTGGTATCGAGCGGGCAACGGGAAGGCCGGCCGTCGCGAGCTTCTGGGTCGCTGCCGACGACCACGACTGGGAGGAAGTTGGAACCGCCCGGATCGTCAGCCGGACAGGCGAAATCGAGACCATGAGCATTGCCCCGGAGGACGGAGATGCGGGGCGCTCAGTGGGATCCGCGAAACTCGGACCGGGGATCCGTCCACTGCTGGATCGATTTTGCGCCGCGGCAGGGAACTCGGAGTTTTCCGCAGCGACTCTCGCCCCACTGCACGATTCCTATACGCCAGGTGCCACTGTTTCCGAGGCGTTCCGGTCCGCGTGTGCGGAGCTGCTCGACGGGTTCGATCTCGTGCTGCTCGATCCCGGGCACGAATCGGCGCGTCAGGCGGCCATTCCGTTCTTCCGGCGAGCGATAGAATCCGGTCCCCGCCTGTCGGAGGCCGTGCGCCAGGGGACGAGATCCGTGATCGCCGCGGGGTATGACCCGAGGCTTCGTCCCCCCGAAACTGGAATCCAGGTGTTCTTTGACGACGGCCTTTCCCGATCGCACCTGCTGACGGAAGGCACCGGACTCCGCAATGGAAAGTCAGGGGAGTTGCGTCCCGCGGAGGAGTGGATCGCGCTGCTCGAGGCCCGGCCCGAGAGCTTCACCGCGGCAGCGGCTCTCCGCCCGGTACTCGAGTCCTGGCTGCTTCCGGTGGCTCGCACCGTCCTTGGTCCGGGCGAGATGGCGTATTGGGCTCAGCTCGGGCCACTGTTCGAGCTGTTCGATGTCGAAATGCCGCAGACCGCGCCCCGCAGTTCCTGGATCCTGGTTGAACCCCGTGTGGAACGCTGGCTGAGTGGAATCGAAGCGTCGGTGGAGGATCTGGCGGACGGTGGCGACGCCGTCGAGCGTCGGGTAGCGCTGGAGGGGAGACCGGAAGCGATCGGCCACGGTCTCGAACGCCTGGCGGCCGACTTCGAGGCGAACCTGGCCCGACTCGAGCGTTCTTCCGAAGAGGAAGTTCCGGGGCTGGGCTCCGCATTCGGCAAGGCCAGGAAGTCATTCGAGACCACCCTCGCTGGACTCGAGCGCTCGATTGACGGGAGGATCCGGGAATCGCGCAGCACTGCCCTGGCCAGGGTGCGCAGGGCCGCAGACCTTCTGTATCCGGGCGGACAGCCGCAGGAACGCATCGACAGCCCGTTCTCGTTCCTCTCACGGTATGGGCCGTCGTTCCTCGCGGCCATCGCCGCCGAACACGGCATTCCGCACGTTGAGGCCGAAGACTGATGCCTCCGTTGCTGCTCCTCGGGGGGCTGCGTAGCTTTCGCCCGACTCGCATGCTGCGGTTTCAGCGCAGCGAATCTCTGCTTCCAGATTGGGGGAACCGGTGATCTGGGCGTTCGTCATCGTCCTCGTACTGCTGATCCCGATTCTCGCGATCGTCATCGACTCGCAGGTCGGCCAGGCCCTGGCGAATCGAATCTCCCGATCCGTGCCCGAGGGGGCTGAGGATCTGGCGTCCCGAATCGAATCACTGGAAGCGGATATGCGGTACCTGTCAGAGTCGTTCGAGAGTCTGAGCGATGAGACCAAATTCGTCCGCTCGCTGCTGGAAGGCCCCGCCTCCGATACCAATCCGATCAGTCTGCCCGAACCGGATGATGTTCCCGATCGTGAAAGCTGACCGAAGCACATCGCGGTGGGACGTACAGGGGACAGGAATGATCCGCCTCCGGCTTCCGTGACAGCTCGGCGCGCGCGTCCCGCCGCAGCCGTCGGATCGGGGATTCTCCTCAGCCGCGTCACGGGACTCGTCAGAGACATCTCCGTCGCTGCATTTCTCGGAACCCAGTTCGCCGCAGATGCCTACTGGGCGGCGATCAAGATCCCTAACATCATCCGCAATCTTCTGGGTGAAGGGACACTCTCAGCTTCTTTCGTTCCGGTGTACAGCGAGTCTCTGGCGAGCGCCGAGGTCAGTGCGGAGGACTCCCGCCGGCTGGCTCGCTCAGTGCTCGGCGGAGTCGCAATCATTGCGCTCCTGATGAGCGCACTCGGCGTCATACTCGCTCCCTGGATCACGGGAGTCCTGCTGGCCGCGTCCGACGAACCGACCAGAGATCTCACCACAAGACTGGTCAGGATCCTGTTCCCGATGTCGGGCGTGCTGATCGTCGGGGCGTGGTTTCTCGGCGTGCTGAACAGCCACGGGCGGTTCTTTCTCCCGTTCGCCGCTCCCGCCATCTGGAATCTGAGTCAGGTGGCAGGACTTCTCCTTGCTGCCCGTCTCGGGTCCGACCGACTGGCTGAAGCCCTCGCCTGGTCCGCGCTCATCGGGGCCGTGCTGCAGGTTGGGATACAGATTCCGAGGGCCCTTGAGCTTTCGCAGGTTCGAACTCCCGGCATGGAGTGGTCGGACGAGCCTGTGCGGAGGGTCGCTCGGAACACGCTACCGGTGATCTCCAGCCAGGGTGTGCTGCAGATTTCGTCGCTTGTCGACATCATGCTCGCGTCACTCGCCGGGGCGGGAGCGATGGCTGCTCTCGGCTACTCTCAACGGCTGGCGTACCTTCCGATCAGCCTGTTCGGGATGTCGGTCGCCGCGGCGGCGCTCCCCGCCATGTCCCGGGACCCGGATCCCGCTGCGCTGCGGGAGCGACTGGTGAATGGCTGGTTTCAGATCCTGTTCTTCGTGTTGCCGGCTGCGCTGGTCCTCCTGCTGTTCGGCGACCTGGCAGTACGCCTCGTGTACCAGCGCCGCGAATTCGGCCAGGACAGCACGAGTCTCGTGGCTGCCGTGCTCGCCGCATATTCTCTGGGCCTGGTGGCGGCCAGCTCCATCAAGCTGTTTGCTGCGGGGTTCCATGCCCTGCAGGACACGGCGACCCCGATGCGTGTCGCCGTGGTGTCCGTCGGAGTCGGTGTGACGACCAGCGTCGTGCTCACGATCGGCATGCGCCGCGCCGGACTCGGACCGTATTCGGCGGCGGGAATTGCCCTCGGGAGTGCGGTCGGATCGTGGACGAACCTGGCACTCCTGTGGTTCCTGCTGGGAAGGAAGCTGGGACCCGTGTTTCCCGCTTCGGCGCGGCGGAGCGTACTCCGTCTCGCAGCCGCAGCGGCCGCTGCGGTAATTGCGGCTTCCGCCGTGCGCCGGGTCCTCGAACCGATACTTCCGTGGCCCGGCTTTACAGGAAGCGCCGTTTTGTTCGGAGCCGTGCTCGCAGCGGGAGGTGTCGTATACCTCGGAATTGCGAGGCGTCCTCCTTCACTCCAGTCTCCGCCGGGTCTCGATGCCGGCTCCTGAGCAGCTCCGGAACACCCTCGCCGGTCTGCCCCGCACAGCTGGCGTCTATGTTTTTCGGGACGCTGAAGGGGAGATCCTTTACGTTGGCAAAGCGAAGTCACTTCGCAGCCGCGTGCGAAGCTACTTTGGAAGTGCGACCGCAACGTCCGTAAAGCTGGGACGGCTCGTTCCCCGGATCGCGGCAATCGATACCTACCTGACGGAATCCGAGCCGGAGGCTCTGCTCCTCGAAGCCAATCTTATCAAGGAGTATCGACCCCGATTCAACGTTCAGCTGCGCGACGACAAGACCTTTCCGTACGTCAAGGTCACCGTAGCGGAGCCGTTTCCGCGTGTGCTGGTGACGAGACACATCGAATCCGACGGTTCCCGGTACTTCGGTCCGTTTACCAATGTCGGGACGATGCGACGCGCACTCCGCCTCATCACGCAGAAGTACTCGGTTCGGACCTGCCACTACGCACTGCCGGACCACGCACCCGATCGGCCCTGCCTTGACTATCATATCGACCGCTGTCTCGCCCCGTGCGTGGCTTACCAGACCAGAGAGGCGTACGGCGAGTCCATTCACGAGGTGCTGCGGATCCTCTCCGGGCATACCGCGAGCCTGAAGAAGGTCATCAGACACGAGATGGGAATCGCGGCGGAGGCACTCGAATTCGAGACGGCCGCTGAACTCAGGGATGTTCTCCGCGGCCTGGAAGTACTTGAACGGCGGCAGACTTCCGTCGACTTCCGCGGCGGTAACCGTGACGTACTCGGCGTGGCAGCCGAAGAGGGAATGGCATGTACCGTGCTTCTCAGGGTTCGTGATGGGCAGTTGCTTGGCAGAGAAGTCCGTATGCTCCACAACGTCGATGCGGGGGATGAAGAGGCCGTCGTAGATACGGCTCTGAAGGGGTTTCTGCTTCGGCAGGAAGACCTGCCCCCTGAGGTGATCGTCCCTGCCGACTTCCCGGATCGACCGTTGCTGGAGCAGATGCTTTCGGAGCGACGCGCGGGCCCTGTGCGAATCTTCCGTCCGCACAGGGGATCCAAGCGACGCCTGGTCGATCTCGCAGCTCAGAACGCGCGACACTTGCTCGAGGAGCGAACGCTGACGGAGTCCGTGCCTGACACCGACCCGGATCCGGCCTTGCAGACGGCACCAGCCGCTTCCCTCGGCCTGGCGACAGCACTCGAGCTCGCCCGGCCACCTCGCGATCTCTTGTGCTTCGACATCTCCACGCTTGGAGGCCGGGAATCGGTTGGCAGTGCAGTCTGGCTGAGTGACGGCAGGGCACACCGCGACGAGTACCGACGCTTCCGGATTCGGGCGACACCGGACGGGGTGACGGACGACTACGCGATGATGCAGGAGGTCGTGGGGCGCTACTTTCAGCGAAGGGTGAGCGAGGGAAAGTCCCTGCCGGACCTGGTCCTGATCGATGGCGGCCGCGGGCAGCTCGGTGCGGCGCTCCAGGCGATGGCGGGAGCGGGAGCTTCGGATCTTCCCGTCGCGGCGCTCGCGAAGCGCCAGGAAGAGATATACCTGCCCGGACGGCGTGATCCGGTAGTTCTCGACCGGTCCGACCCGGCACTGCACTGGTTGCAGCGCGTGCGGGACGAGGCACACCGGTTCGCCGTGGGATACAATCGAACGTTGAGACGAAAGCGTACGCTTCGGACGGCACTTCAGGAGGTTCCCGGCGTCGGACGGGCCCGCGAAGCGGAGCTGCTCAGACGATTTGGCAGTCCAGCGGCGATCGCCCGACTTTCGCAGTCGGATCTTACAGCCGTACCCGGGATCGGACCGGCGACGGCTGACCGGATTCTCGACACACTGAGACCCAAACCGATTGGAGAGGCCGAAGATGAATCCTGACTCCACGGGCGAGATCTCCCGGCCCGGAAGTTTCCGACTGGAGTGCGGCGCCTGCGGAACCGACAATGGATTCGAGCCGCTTGCGACCCTTTGCCCCGAGTGTGACAGTCCGCAACTCGTTCGATACGCCGAGCCCGCCGCTTCCGGACCCGAGCTCGCAAGACGTTGGGCGGACAGGCCTCGCGGCATGTGGCGATTCCGGGAAATCATGCCGCTGCGCGGGGACGAGGAGCCGGTAAGCCTCGGGGAAGGGGACACCCCTCTGCTGCCGTTGCTGAAGACAGGAGAGGAGCTCGGACTGCGTCTGCTCGTCAAGGACGAGGGCCAGAATCCGACGGGCAGCTTCAAGGACCGGGGAGTCTCAGCCGCAGTGACCCGGGCCGTGCACGACGGGGTCAAAGAATTCGTGATCCCAAGCGCTGGGAACGCGGGCGCTGCCCTGGCAGCTTATGCGGCCAGAGCGGGGATTCCGGCCCGGCTGTACATCCCGTCTGACACGCCGCCCGGGGTTGAGGTTCGGTGCCGCGCGTTCGGAGCAGATGTGACGATGGTCGACGGGTTGATCACGGATTGTGGCGCCCTGGCCGCGGAGGATGCTGAGCGCAGCGGGGCATTCGACCTGTCGACGCTGCGGGAGCCCTATCGGATCGAGGGTAAGAAGACGATGGCGCTGGAGATCCTCGAGGCCCTGGACTGGAGGGCTCCTGACGCGGTCGTCTATCCGACGGGCGGAGGCACCGGCCTGATCGGGACGTGGAAAGCTCTGCGCGAACTGGTGAACCTCGGACTCGTGACCGATGCCCGGACCCGGCTATACGCGGTACAGGGCGCCGGATGCGCGCCGATTGTCCGGGCCTGGAACGCCGGGACAGACCGAGCCGAAGAGTGGGCGAACTCGTCGACCGAGGCGTGGGGGCTCAGGGTCCCCCGGGCGAGAGGCGACTTCCTGATCCTGCGAGCGCTGCGGGAGACAGGTGGCGGCGCCGTGGCGGTAAGCGACCGGGCGATGCTCGAAGACGCTGCGGCACTGCAGCAGCGCGAGGGTATCAACGCCTGTATCGAAGGAGGTGCCGTGCTCGCCGCGACCAGGATTCTTCGCGAGCAGGACGATATCAGGGAGGGAGAAACCGTCGTCCTGTTCAATACAGGAAACCTCCAGAACTATTGAGATGTATCAGCCTCAGGGTTACATCGGGTCGACGAACCGTTACAGGAAACCGGATCGTCGTGCCCGATTGAGGGAGTGGGGTTGAAGATCTCGAATGGTATAGGTAGCATCTTAACAAGGACTTGTTTCACAATGCTGAGAAATTACGTTAAAGGCTTCAGCCTCGTTCTGACCACCGCGATCGTCGCCCCGGTGTTGAGTCCGTCGGTCGCTCTGGCGCAGGAGGACTGCGTCGGAGGCGGAGATCAATACACCCGCGGAGCCGAACTGGAGCTAACCTGGGCCACGCGCAGGGACGATCCGCAGACGAAGCCCACGCGCTACAATCGCGCGCTCGAAAAGCTGGACGAGTCGTTCGCGGATCCACCGGTCGAACCGCGAGCGTACCTGCTCGCGGCGACAGCCTACCTCGGACTGCGTGACTACGTGGGCGGCGACTCGACACTCACCATGCTCGTCGAAGTTGCGCCGCAGTGCGCCGATCAGGCGCTGGAGATGCGGTTTAACGCGTGGGTTCCGCTTTACAACTCCGGGGTTGAACAGCTCACTGCGGGAGATGAGGACGCGGCGATCGAGTCGTTTGAGAAGGCGAACGTGATCTATTCGGATTCGCGCTCTTTCAACAACGCTGCCTCCATCTACCAGAATCGCGGTGAGAGTCAAAAGGCGATGGACATGTACGCGCACGCTCTCCAGTCGAGCACCGACCCTGAGATGATTCGTGTCGCGAGCATCAATCTTGCCGAATTGCTGCGCGCCGAAGGACGGGATGAAGAGGCTCTGGCGATCTATTCGAACTATGCCGCAGACCACCCGGACGACATTCTCGGAAGGTTGAACTACGCCATCGCCCTGATGGACGCGGGTTCAAAGGATGAGGCCCAGCAGATCTTCCAGGAGCTTCTCGATCGCGATGATCTCAGTTTTCGGCAGTGGTCACAGGTCGGGATCGGGCTGTATCGGGCCCAGAATTTCGACGAAGCAGCGTTGGCGTTCCGCAAAGCGCACGACATGCAACCGCTGAACAAGGAAACGCTGGAGAACCTGGCAAACTCGTATTACCAGTCCGAGCATTTCGAGGATCTCGCGCCCCTCGCGGACACGCTCGTCCAGCGATACCCGTACGAGACGGTGAACTACAACCTGCTGGCCAACGCCCGCACCGAAACGGGCGATCAGGATGGAGCGCTGGCCGTGCTGGAGGGGCGCGAGGCCTTGAGCTTCGAGTTCCTTCGGGCGCAGCTCGGACCGGGGGGAGAGGAAACGTATTCGCTCGAGGGCACCGTCATGAACAAGTCGGCGGTTGGCGGAACGGAAGTCACGATCCCGGTGCATTTCCTGTCGGAGGGCGGGCAGGTTCTGATTACGGAGCCGCTGACGCTGTCGCTTCCGGCAGCCGGCGAGACGGCCGGATTCCAGGTCCAGGTTCAGAGCGGCACGCCGATCATGGGCTTCCGCTACGACATGGCGGATTCCGCCGGATCCTGAAGACGAGAAGACCGGCGGGCGACGCGCCCCTCGTGGAGGCAGGTTCGTTGCCCGCCGGTTCCAACCCGATACCGGGCCCGACATGCGAGCGGTGTAGACGGCCGCGCGCCGGAAACCCTCTGCGTTGTCCGGCCTGCGGATCGCTCGACCGTGCGGCGCCCTGTCAGTCACACCATGATCGGCTCACGACCGCCGCATGCGTGATCTGCGGCACCCCCCTGTGCACTGAGTGCCGCCGGGGACCCCGCCACGCCTCGCTGTGCGCGAGGCACGAGGACGTCCCACTGATCGAAGGCTGGGCCGAAGCATTGCGGACAGCCGACGACTTTGAAGCGCGCCTGGTGTCAGACGGCCTGCGAGGGGAAGGTATCGAGGCGAGAGTCCTGTCTCAGAAGGACCGGACAAATGTCGTAACATTCGGTGGTTTGTCCGTTCTCCGCGTGCTGGTGCCTGCACACCGGCTGGAGGAGGCCCGGGAGTGGATCGAGCAGGGGGAGCCGCACGCGGGAGACGGCAGGACCGGCGAATGATCAGGGTCGCGTCCGTCCGGACCGGCTCGATCGCGGACGAGCTGGGTATCGGGCCGGGAACGTTGTTGCTGCAGATCAACGGTCGAGAGTTGCGGGACGCATTGGATCTTCGATTCTACGAGTCGGACGAAACCATCGAACTGCTGACCCGGCCCCCCGACGGAGACCAGGTCCTGTTCGACATCCTCAAGGAGCCGGATGAGTCGCTCGGTCTCATCCCCGAGCCCGACAAGGTCCGTCGGTGCACGAACGCTTGCCCGTTCTGCTTCGTGAAGGGGAACCCGAAGATCGAGAAACTGCGGGCAGGCCTCTACATCAAGGACGACGACTATCGCCTGTCGTTCCTGTTCGGGCACTACGTAACCCTGACAAACCTGCGGGACGAGGACTGGGAGCGGATATTCGAGCAGCGACTGTCCCCGTTGTACGTGTCCGTTCATGCTACCGATCCGGCCACACGGCTGGCAATGCTGAAGAACCCCCGCTCGGCCGAAATCGACAGTCACCTGGATCGACTCGCTGCAGGTGGAATTCGTGTCCATGCCCAGGTCGTCCTGTGCCCGGGACTGAACGACGGACAGATCCTGCAACGAACAATCGACGACCTGTACGGACGAGGGGACGCGATCCTGTCCCTGTCCATCGTGCCCGTCGGTCTGACGAGCTACAATCAGGATCGGGGGGTGCGACCGCTTTCCGTCGAAGAGTGTCGCCGCACGATCGAGTTGGTCGAGCTCGCCCGGGCCCGAGCGACAGCCGAGCGTGAGACATCGTGGGCATTCGCGGCTGATGAGCTGTTCTTGCTTGCAGGTCTCGACGTGCCGGGGTTCGAGTACTTCGACGACCTCGAGCTCGTGGCAAACGGAGTTGGAGCCGTCTCGGAACTCAGGGATCAAATCGAATCTGATCTCGACACGCTGCCGGACCTGACTGGTCGGAGGATCGTGCTCATCACCGGGACATCTATGGCGCCGCACCTGCGTGATCTCGGCGAACGGATTTCGGCCAGGACGGGAGCGATCGTCGAGACCGTACAGGCCGTAAATCGACTCTTCGGCCCACTGGTCACGACTGCCGGCCTGCTCGGAGGAGCCGACCATCTTGAAGCGCTCGGTCCGTACGCGGACTTTGACCTGGGCCTGATTTCGAGAACCGCACTCAATGATGACGACCTGTTTCTGGACGATTGGAGTCTGATGGACTTACGGGCCGCTTTGCCGGACATGGAGATATGGCCGTCCGAACACGTGACGGATGTCTTGTGCGACATGTGACCTTACCGACGGTTGCGATCGTCGGCCGGCCGAATGTGGGGAAGTCCACGCTGTTCAACCGCATTTTGGGTGGGCGGATCGCCATCGTAGGCCAACAGGAAGGCGTGACCAGGGACCGCCAGTTCGCCGAGGCAGACTGGAACGGGCGCCCGTTCCTCCTGGCGGACACGGGCGGTATCCTGGACGTGGCCGAGCGGCCGCTCGATCGGCAGGTCCGAGAACAGGTACTGGCGGCGATTGATCACGCCGACGCCGTGTTGTTCGTCGTCGACGGGCGGGACGGACTCCACCCGGTGGACCTCCATGTAGCGGAAATTCTGCGCCGATCGGACCGGCCGGTTGTGCTGGCCGTAAACAAGCTGGACGAACTGGCGACAGCCCTCGAGCACCACGAGTTTCACGCCCTCGGGATCGGGGACCCCGTGCCGGTATCGGCCCAGAGCGGCAAGGGCAGCGGTGACCTGCTGGATCGAATCGTGAAGGCCCTTCCGGAATTCGAGGCTCCCGAAGAGGACCTCGTGTCGCTGAGGTTAGCCGTGATCGGCAAGCCCAACGTCGGCAAATCCAGCTTCGTCAACTCGCTGCTCGGTGAGAACCGCGTGCTCGTTCACGACGAAGCGGGGACCACCCGCGACGCGATCGACACCTGGCTCGAACTCGACGGGGAGCAGATCTGCCTGATCGACACAGCCGGGCTCAGGCGGCGATCGCGGGTCGTGGATGAACTGGAATTCTACAGCCGGCTTCGAGCGGCAGCGGCCATTCAGCGGGCAGACGTCTGCATTCTCGTGGGGGACGCCCGGGCCGGCCTCACGAACCAGGACTTCCGGATTGGAGAAGAGGCCTGGGAAGCAGGGTGCGGACTGGTCCTCGTGGTGAACAAGTGGGACCTGATCGAAGACCGCGGCCCCGACGTTCTGGCCGCGTTCGAGAAAGAGCTGCGGGAACGCGCACCCTTTCTTCGATTCGTCCCGATCATCACCGTGTCGGCCCTGTCCGGCAAGCGAGTGCGAAAGGTCGTAGACCTGGCGAAGCAGGTACAGGCCGAGCGGGTGAAGCGGATTCCGACCTCTGAAGTGAACCGCCTTCTTTCCTCTCTCATGGCCCGTAAACAGCCCCCACAGGGCGCCAGAGGAGACGTGAAGATCTTCTATGCGAGCCAGGTCTCGATCGAACCACCGGAATTCGTGTTGTGGGTGAATCGCCCGAAGGACCTGAAGGACAGCTATCTCCGATTCCTGTCGAACGGATTCCGCCGCGAATGGGGATTCGAGGGTTCGCCGCTCAAGCTCAGACCGCGGCAACGACGCGAGGAGCGAGCCGGGTGATTCTCCAACCCGCCATGAGTGCCCGGTTCCAGAAGTGATCCTCCCCTGGCTGATTCTCGCGTATCTGGCGGGATCGTTCCCGACTGCCTGGCTGGTTGGCCGAGCGATGGGACTGGACCTCAGGCAGGAGGGGAGCGGCAACCTCGGAGGCACGAACGCGTTTCGCGTGCTGGGAGCGAAGGGCGGAATACCGGTGGTGGCCGTCGATGTCACCAAGGGGTACGTGCCCGCCGCGCTCTTTCCGCTGTGGGA
>Ga0114922_10001611_pt1 | contig 21430 bp, 23 predicted proteins | sample AartaG_FD_100975 | JGI IMG/M metagenome (GOLD analysis project Ga0114922, IMG submission 100975) | Deep subsurface microbial communities from Aarhus Bay to uncover new lineages of life (NeLLi) - Aarhus_00045 metaG | ecosystem: Environmental > Aquatic > Marine > Oceanic > Sediment | place...
ATTGATGAAAATAACCTCGGCAAATTCGGGCCCCGGTCGGACACAATTGGAGCCGACCATGAATTGTTACAGAGGCAAAGGCCAGCGGATGTAATTGGATTATATGGGGGTTTGACCAGTACCATCCCCAGACTGTATCAAATAGCGAATTTCTACAAGAAACAAGGAATCATCACTATCTCGGGCGGACAGCATTTCGTGGAAGAGACCATACCCGAAGCGCTATCTGCAGGTATTGACTATATTGTTCTTGGTGAAGGGGAAGAAACAATCAAAGAACTGTTGCAGGCTATAGAAGGCAATCAAGATATAAGTGAAATCAAAGGTATTGCTTATCTTAAAAATGGCAAACCTGTTTTCACAGCAAAACGAGAACCTTTGATGGACTTTGACAAGCTGCCGCTGCCGGATTTTTCGCTGGTGCGCTACGCCAAGATTAAGCTTTATCCGGTCGAGAGAATCCGTGGTTGCGGTATGAATTGTGAGTTCTGTACCGTCAAGGGCAGACCAAGGCATGCCGAGCCAGAACGGTTACTTGAGCACATCAGCCTTCTTGTGGAGACATACAATGCCAAAAGGTTTTTCATCGTTGATGACCTTTTCGGCCAGCAGCGGGACGAAACAATAAGGCTTTGTAGAATGCTGGCGGATTACCAGCGAAGAATCGGCAGACGATTAAATATAACGGTTCAGATACGACTGGACAAGGCACGGGATCAGGAATTGCTTTTTGCTATGAGGGATGCCGGCATTAGAACAATATGTATCGGCTATGAATCCCCCATTGAGGAGGAGCTAAAGGCCATGAACAAGCATATCAGGTCGGCCGATATGCTTTCGCTGACGAGAATATTTCACAAATCCGGTTTTTTTGTGCACGGTATGTTTATCTTTTGTTATCCTCTCAAAGACAATGAGAATTTCAAGATGTCTGGCAAGGAACGGGCTAAGCGTTATAAGGATTTTATCCGCAAGGCAAAAATTGACACAGTACAGATACTACTGCCGGTGCCCATCCCTGGTACGGAATTACGGGGCAGGTTGCAAAGACAAAAGCGGATATACCCCCCTGAGGATATTGGTTGGGAATATTATGATGGAAGTTTTCCATTGTTTGAACCTGATGAACCACTGAACTCTGAAGAGATACAGCAAATCATCAGAAGAATTATGGGCAGGTTCTATCAATTTGGATACATGTTTCTGGTGCCTGTAAATGTTCTCTCGTTCACCAGTATCTTATTCTTTTTGCATAACATCCGATTAGGCTGGAGGCGGTGGTATCGTTCGTGGCGTAACCATCTGGTTCGCTTTGGAGGTTGGATTATTTTGCGGAAATGGACTATAGCATTCAGAAGCGACAAATTTCCACAAAAATTGCAAAAGGCTCGCCAACACCTGAATCATATTCAGTGATTAACAACAGTAATCTTTATTGCTGGAAGATCTTACTGTAACAAAAGTAATAATCGACTCAAAATCGCTACTACGTGGCTCGTTATCTGGGGGATTCATCTTTTTGTCCGCTCTACTACTCACACGATCTGTCGGCCAAAGGTCAAGTTTTGAGGTAATTCATAAACAGATAAATCTGCCTGTTATTTCGACAATTATCAGAGCCAAAGTTAATTATCAGTATTGTTATGGCCGAATCCAAAAGAAACTGGTATAATTCTTTTTTTGACTTTGGAGCAATCAAAAGCTTGAATCTTCGGAGCAGATTTGATATTTTATTGCCGAAAAGGCTCAGCCCTGATATATCGGGATAACTGAGCACATAACAGATTCTACTTTTTATTCGCTTAAAGATGTGTTCTTAGAATGAATTAGAAAGGGCTCAATAATGAAACGATTCCTGACATTTATAACACTAACTGCTTTATTACACTGCCTTACAGGCTGTGCTCAGTACTGGTATCAGGAAGGCAAAACCTACAGGGAATGTGCAGCAGATCTGAAGGAATGTCAAGAAGAAATGCTCAAATACGCAGATGTAAACTCGATAAACATCGGCGGCCACGAGACCAAATTCATTGAAGAATGTATGAAGGAAAAGGGGTACAAATCTGTTACTGAGAACGATTTACCCTTAAGGGTTAAACGCAAAGATCCACCGAAGTGGTATATGCGCGGTATCGCCGGGACCCTAGAGGAATAATATTTAAAGATTCAGTCAACTAAAACCAATAGCTGACAGTGAAAAAGAATAATTTGGTACGTTTGATACAAAAGTAAATTTCCACGCCCTCACGGACGTGGCATTTACCGGGACGGGCAAGCCCGTCCGACTTCGTCGGATACTTCCATCCACAGGTTTACCCCCGTGGTATTACGAAGGAATAATAAACGTAGCTCGTATTGGGCATTAAAATATCATTTCGTACGATATCAATTTTCACAAACAAACTCATCGCTCGCATTCTGCATTTTCTCATGCAATATCATAATTTTCCGGTCTTAACCGCTTTTGGATTATAGTTCAGCTCTTTTTTTAGCAAGGAGACAAAGACGGCGGCGGGATTTCGGCAGCCGGAAACCTCTTTGGCGTAGTCCAGAATCCTGTGAAAAATCTCATGATTAAATCTGCCAGCCTCACAGCCGGCCATAAGCCAGCTTGTAATATTACGAAAGCAGGTCCTGTCGGATTGATTTCTTGGTTTGATAATTCCCATCAGTGCCTCGTTGAAGGCAAAAGCCCGAATGTGCGAATCCTTATCAGGTCGTGTTCGTAACGAAGTCGTAAAAGAAGAAGATTGCTCTGTCGTATTGGTGTTCGAATACGAAGAATCTTTATTTTCCTTTTCGATTACGCTTCCTTTCGTTTTCGTTGGTTGAAGCCGCGTTGTAACATCGGCTGAACTGTGGTTAAGACGTTGTTTTCTTTTTCTTGCACTTGCAAGTCCTGCTTTATGCTGGTGTTGTATGAATTTCCTTGCCTTTGTTAATTCTTTTGTTACACGTTTATGTTTAATCGCTCCGTTGCGTGTCTGAAACTTTTTTGAAATGCCCTGCCAGATTTTTTCAAACGACTTGTTGTTTTTATTGCAGAGCTTACTCAGTGCAGGAATATCAAGTTCGCATTTGCCGTTGTTGCAATACAGACAGAGAATCAAAGTAAAATAGGCCCCTCTTTGCTCGAGTGTCATTGCCACAAAATCCAGGTCTGTTAAAAATGCTTCAGATTCCATTTGAACGTATTTTATTTTCATTTTCTTGTCCTCTTATAGATAACTTCTGTCTGGCCCGACAGCTCAGCGGCTATCAAAACATCCGGCGACAAATCGAGCAGTATATCATCGTGACTTGAGGCCAGGATGAATATCGTGCCGGTACGTTTGGCGAACTTGTGTATGTTGTATGAAATCACCGCAGCGGTAATACGGTCCAACTCGGAGCAGAATTCGTCCGCAAAGATGAACTTCTTTTTCGCGGCTAACGCCATCGCCAGACGGAAACGGTACTTCTGTCCATCGCTGAGATTCCGAGGCTGATTGAGAATACAAAAACAATCGTTCAGGCCAACAAGGCTGAGTATTTTAAGACTGTCGAGCAAACCGGCATCAATACAGTCGATAAGTGTTTTGTCATCGGGCAGTTTTATTCGGTCGAGGTTAATCCTGTCCGAGGTGGTAACGGATTTTTCCAGCTCTCTCAGCAAGACGCTTTTGCCTGCCCCCGACGGACCAGAGATATAGACGATATCACCATCGCCGATTTGAAGCTGACAGCTATAATTGACTTTCCTTTCGGTTAGTCTGTCCACCGTTAATCCAAACATTCTGCAAACCGATGCCACTTTATCAGTAATTGTTCCCTGCCATCCGAAACTTTTTGAAATGCTGTATGTCGGCATAATTTCTCCCTCTTATTTTATGTTGATAGATTCACATTCATTAAGGATGTTTTTTATTTTTAATATGGTTTCACGAACGTGATAAAAGCTTCTATTACGTTTTGTGGTGATTTCTCTCATTGACAGACCTGTCAGGAAGTAATCCTTTGCTATTGCCATTTGTTTTCTATTAAATTTATCACGGTATCTAAGGCAGGCTATATATCTTCCTTCCAAGAGTTTTTTAGTAAGTCTGTTGATTCTTCGAGCTATGCTTGTCTCGCAAAGCGCGGTCAGTCGAGATATCTGAAAAATGCTGTAGCCGTCCTCCAGATACAATGTCATCAGAAATTTATCTTTTCCATCAAGCAGGTCAATTCTGCTTCGGAGCAGTTCTATCTGGGCCCTATTGTTCTTTTTTTCTTTAAGATTTTTTTGTGATACATTCGCGTGAATTGTTTTCATCACTTAGTCTCCTTTATACCCTGATATTAGTTTTAAAGGCATTGATTGAATCTCTGTAAAACCAACTGTTTGTTAGATATATGCCTAACATGTATTGAAGTTTAACTGAAAACACAACTTTGTCAAGCGTTTTGTATTATTTTTTACAAAAATTTATAAAAATATAGTAAATACTAAATATTTAGGTAAAAAGCCCCCTTCAAAATTTATGTAAAGTCTTGAATTATTGGATTTTCCTGAGATTATATGGCTGTATTGAGTGATAATATTGGACTATTGATATTGGCAAGGGTACAGAAATGAACGGTATAGGTGATAAATATCAGCAGGAAACAAAGTATGAGCCGGACAGGATGCCGGGGCATCGTTTGGTCTGGGAGACTAAACCGGCCTTATACAAGGAATATCCGGAGGCGCAAAAGTTTGAACTTCCATCTTTTGAGTTGAATCAACCTCTTAGTCTTGACCGAGCCCTGAAGCAGAGAAAGAGCATCCGTAATTTTCAGGACAAGGCGATTAGCCAGGGCCAGCTTTCATATCTGCTATGGGCATCGACGGGTATCCAGCGAATCGAGGATGGATATGAATTTCGCACAGTCCCATCGGCAGGAGCCCTTTATCCTATAGAGACTTATGTGGTTGTCAATAACGTAAGAAAGCTGGAGGCCGGGATTTATCATTACTCTGTCAGGTCGAATGAGCTTGAACTGTTAAAGCAGGGTGATTTTAATCGTTCAATTACTGCGGCGGCTTTGGGGCAGGGTATGTGCGCTGCGGCCGCGGCGGTTTTCGTATGGTCGGCTGTTTTCGAGCGGTGCAAATGGAAGTACGGCCAGCGGGCGTACAGATATATTTATCTCGACGCAGGGCACATTGCTGAGAATCTGGCATTGGCGGCTGTAAGTCTTAATCTCGGCAGTTGTGAGATCGGGGCCTTATATGACGACCATGTAAATGCAATTCTGGGTATTGACGGGACGGAAGAAAGTGTTCTTTGTATGGCAGTAGTGGGAACTCCAGCCTGAGCTTGCTTCGGGCTCGATATGAAGTATCGGAAATTGCTTTATGCGTGATATTGAAGAGGTGTTTGCGGCGTTAGAGCGGTCGAGATTTCGCAGACGGTTTCGGCTCTCCGGCAAAGAGGCGGAATATTTTAAGCAGAAGGGCATGGCGACAATCCTTGAGCACGCACGGGATTTTATTACGAGGCGTCTGGCTGAGGCAAATCCGGCAAACGACGGCAAGCAGACGCCGATGAGGAACCATCCTGCTTTTATAGCACAGCACGCAACCGGCACCTGCTGTCGCAAGTGTCTTGAAAAGTGGCATTGCATCTCCAGGGGCAAACCGCTGTCGCAAGAACAAATAGACTACATAATCGAAGTTTTGAAATGCTGGTTTTCCGGACAGAATATTTAATAACCGGCTTTGCTTCGTGAAAGACTTTCCCGATATTATCGTAAAAAAAAGTTTTGCATTTGCCTGCCGGACAGTTATACTAACTATCCAATAGGAGCTGCATTTTGCAATAAGGAGCAAATGGGGCCTGAAAGGAATTTTGGCAAAAGCAGGGGTTAACGAACATTATGTCAGGAAGGAGTCCTGAGGTAGTTATCATCGGCGGCACTTATATTGATATGGATATAAGGTGCGGTCAAATTCCATCACCCGGACAGAGCGTTATCGGTTCTGCACTTTCATACACACTAACCGGACCGGGGCCGAACCAAGCCGTAGAAGCCGCTTTGTGCGGGTGTAATGTGCATCTTATCAGCAAAGTCGGTGGTGATCCTTTTGCTCAGACGGTCAAGGCGATTCTGGCTGAGTTCAATGTCGATACGGAATTTATCTATACCGCCGAGGCCAAAAACACAGGCATGGTAGTAACGCTCGTAAATTCCGAAGGTGAAAACGCTGCGTGTTACTGTAGCGGTGCCAACAGCGCTTTAACTCCGGAGGACATTGCGGCCGCAGAGCAGATTATTTCCGAGGCTGATGTTTGCCTGATTCACGGCAAATTGCAACAGGAAGCAATCGTAACCGCCGTTCGCTGTGCCATGGTGCATGGCGCAAAGGTCATTCTTAATCCCGCAACACCGTTAGAGCAGCAAGGCCAGGAAAGCGGCGACCTGCCCGCTGATTACTTTACAGTTGATATTCTGCTTTCCAATCTTTATGAAGCTGCGGAGATTGTTGACCTTTCGGCAGCCAACGTTCGTACAGCCAAGCTTATCGGTTCGGACCTTGTTGCCCGCGGTGTCGGCTCGGCTGTGATAACAATGGGCAGACGGGGCTGTATGGTTGTCGATAGAAGCGGCGCCGACCAGATCGCTGGTTATGATGTGGAGCTTGTCGACCAGACCGCCAGCGGAGATGCGTTTGCAGGGGCACTGGCCGCTTACTACGCGGTAGAAAACAATATTAGAGGGGCGGTCGAATTCGCATCTGCGGCAGGGGCTCTGGCCTGCACAAAATTCGGTTCGATAGAGGCACTGCCTACAAAAGCCGATATTATCGAACTCCTGCAGAAAGAAGACACCGAGTAGCAGAGTAGCTTGATACTCGATTCTTTATACGACATCTTTAATTTCATATCCCATTCTCCTAATTCTACATCCCCAATAAGTGGAAATTTGCGGGGGATTTTCATGAAAAATCAGCAAAAAACGCTGGTAATTTTGAACAAAATTCAAAATTTTTGAAAAAATTTTTATTCATTTCCATATAAGCACTTACAACAACAACCCCCCTCAAAAATCCTCGAATTTTCGTATCAAACGTGCAGGTATCTCTAATTATAGAGGCAGTGATGTTTGATGCCTAATGAGAATCGAGTATCGAAAATGAGGAGTAACAGGTATGGGATTTGAACTTGATATCTTCGGGGATGAACAGCTTGAGGCCGACTACATTGAGTGGCTCGTTGATGAACAGTCTGTCGATGTTCGAGGGCACTTTGAGAAGCTGTGGGAATATTACGCAAACCCGCGGATGGAAATGAACGGGACCAGCGCCCGGGAGCAAAAGGTTAACGAATCAGGGCGGTGTTACGTGCAGGCACAGGAGTACGGGCTGCCCGTACGAATAACAGGTCTTATACACAGCGGGCAGGTTGGCGTCTTCGGCGCACTGAGTGCCCGCGATGTGCAGCGAAAAGAAGTAGTAATTGAAAATGACGTTGCATGGCGGATAAACTCGGCAGTGGACTTTTTGTTCGGCAAGCCGATAAGTTTTGTTTCGAAATCACCAGACGGCCACAAAAGTACAGAAATAGAAAGGATATTAAAGGCACTATTTGCGGCCAACGGTGCCATCGGATTTTTCCAGGATATGGCGGTGCTCGGAAGTGTTTATGGTTTTGTCGATTGTTTCGTCAGGCCTGGCGAAGAAATAATCGAGTGCATTTCCTCTTCCACCCAAACCCAATCACCGGCTTCCGGTAAAACGGGGGCAATCGAAGATGTGCTGAAACTGGCACAGACAATCGACCTCGAATTGATTGAGGCACCAAGAGCACTGCCCGTCCTGGATGAAAATGACTATAAAAAGACAAGATATTATGTGCAGCACTTTTATCAGAAGAAAAACTCGCTGAGCAAGAAAAGCTCGTTTCTATCAAGAATATTGTCCGGCGGAAAACAAAGCGGCAACAGCCGGCAGATAGTGGCGGTGACGGAGATTACTTCCGCCGGGGCCTGGCAGAGATACGAAGATAAAGAGCTTGTCTCAGAGGCGCAACTGCCGTGGGGCTTTCTGCCTGTGGTGCATATCCAGAACATCGCTCAGCCATACTACTATGAAGGGCTAAGTGACGTCGAACCTTTGATACCGCTACAGGACGAGCTGAATACCAGACTGAGTGACAGGGCGAGCAGGATTACGTTTCAGTCGTTCAAGATGTATCTGGGCAAGGGAATTGAAGGCTTTGAGGACAAGCCCGTCTCGCCCGGCAGGATGTGGTACACTGACAATTCGGAGGCGACTATCGAAGAGTTCGGGGGAGATGCCTCAACGCCCAGCGAGGGACTGCACATCGCGGAAATAAGAGAGGCGCTGGACAAGACCAGCGCTGTTACACCCGTGGTGGCAGGAGTGATAAAAAATAAACTCGGTAACCTTACAAGCGCCGTTGCTCTTAGGCTAACACTCATGGGAATGCTCTCAAAGAACGACCGCAAGAAATTTACTTATAGCGAAGGGCTTAAGGAAATATGCAGGATGGCCCTAGCGATACTCGATAAGGCCAACATCTATAAAACCTGTGATGCAGACAGAGAGGTCGACATTGTTTTTCCAAGCCCGCTACCGGAGAACATGATGGAGAAATTAAAAGAGGCCCAGATCAAAAAAGAACTGGGCGTTTCGACTGAGCAGGTGCTCAGAGAGTTAGGATACGGGGATTAAGAATGCAGAGAAAACAGAAATCTAAATTCGTAATTAATCAGGAGGTTTTATGAGTCTTATCGAGACGCAAGAGGTTTTGTCAGAAGACATAACGGGAACAGATGACAGCGACAATATGAAGCTTGTCCCGGTCGCCGAGTCAATCCGCTATCGAAAGAGGGCACAGAGTGCCGAGAAAAAGGTTGAAGATTTGACGGAGCAGCTTTCCCAGGCAAAATCACAGGTGACAAAGATATCCGAGCGGTTGAGTGATATTGAGGCCGAGCAAAAGCTGACCTGCAAATTGGCCGCTGCGGGAAGTGTCGATTTGGAAACGGCTGTGCTGCTTGCCAAGGCCAGAATTGAAGGACAAACAAATGCGGATTTGGACGGCGTAATCGAGCAGTTGAAAAAGGAAAAGCAATATCTGTTCGGAGGTGTGCCTGCAACTGTAACGGCGAAAAAGACAGCAGGGGCAAAGAAGTCCGTCTATGGCGGAACAAACAATCAAACAGTCCTCGAAAAAGCAGCAAAGAGAGCGGCAACGACAGGCAACCGAAGGGATTTGCAGGAGTACTTGAAACTGCGAAGGAATTTCTTGTAGCGTACCGTGTTTAGCGCAGAACAAAAGGAAATGGATTCCTGCTTGCGCAGGAATGACAAAAACAAACAAAGGAGAAGAACAGATGGCTTTTACAGGAAAAGCAACTTATTCAGCGGGCACGACTTTAGCCGAACTGGCTGAGGACGTATCGGATTTGATTGGGATAATTTCGCCTTACGAAACACCTTTGCTGGACGCACTCGGTGATCCGATGAGGGAGGCGACAAGCACGAATCATGAGTGGCTCGAAGACGCACTTTTGCCCAATAAGGACGCTATCAACGACAGTACTTATACCGACCCGAGCACCGACACCGATTTTGTTGTTGATAACGGCAGCAGGTTCCGCATGGGTGACCAGATTCAGGTTGAAGGCAGCGAGGAACTGATGTTCGTGACCGCTATCAACAGTGATACGCTTACGGTAGTTCGCGGTTATGCGGGCACTACGGCGGAAAACCTGGCCGACAATCAGGTGATAAATATTCTCGGAAATGCCGCACTCGAAGGTGCAGACAAGCCGGGAGCGAGATTTACCAATCGCAGCAGGTGCAGCAACTATACGCAGATATTTACCGCCACGGTGGAAGTCAGCGGGACGGATATGGCAGCGAGCCAGTTGGGCTTAGCCGACGAGATGGATTACCAAAAGCAGGAACGGCTGCGTGAGCTGCTTCGCGATTTGGAAAATACTGTTGTGAACGGCGGTGAGCCGGCGAGTAATCCCGAAGGTAGCGGCTCAGTGAGAAGGTCGATGAAGGGCGTTATTCAACATCTAGCAACTAATGTTTTTTATACAGGAGATGCGGGCTTTCCAACGGGTACTGACCTGAATGAGGACAAGATTAATTACGTGCTCAGGCAGATTTGGGCCAGCAGCAACGGCAATGTGGACCTGATAATTGTCGGCGGTTTTCAAAAGCGAAAGATAAACGCATTCTCAGCCGGCAGCCGAACCTACGGAGCCAACGATACTACCTTTACCGATATGATCAGCATTTACGAGAGTGACTTCGGCGTTTGCAGAATTGTTACCACGCGATGGATGCCGCAGGACGCGGCCCTTCTGCTGGATTCATCCCGTATTAATGTGCTGCCGTTGGCGGGGCGTGGTTTTCACTTCAAACCGTTGGCAAGCGGCGGTGACTATGAGTGCGGTGAGCTGATTGGCGAATATACCCTGGAACTAAGGAACGAAGCGGCACACGGTCTCATTCGCGATTTAAGCACCAGCTAAATTGCGGGGGTGCAACAGGCGCATTTGAATGCGTCGGGGCATGGGTGTCCAAAGGGTAAATACTCTTTGGGCACCTGATAAGCCCTTTTGAGTAGGAAGGGAGCTATAGGAAATGGTAAGTTTCTCAAACGATGCGGATATTTTGAAATATGAGCCGATACTGTTCGGAGAACTGCATCTGCCGCAGCAGGTATTAGCGACAGGAACAGGCGGGACGGTCAGCGGAACGACGTTTACGGCAAGCGGAGCGGATTTTGTAAGCGCTCAGATCTGTAGCGGCGGCGTTATCTATCTGCAATCCGTCGATGGCACGCTTGACGGGGTTTATGAAATAATTTCAGTGGATTCGGCGACGCAGCTTAGTATTTCTGTAATCAGGTCGGATTCAACGATGGCAGGTGTAGCTCCGCCCGTGGGGACGGACATATCCTATCGTGTCTGTACGTTCGGGCCACAGACTAATGAGATCGCCTTTCAATTGACCGAATACTTCGGTATCAGCCCGGGTAATCCTACCAGCGATATAGATGCGGCCGATATTCTGGATACAGATGTCTTAAAAAGAGCATCGGTTTTTGCGGTCATCTCCACGGTGTACGCAATGCTGGCCAGTAAAGCCAAAGACGAAAATTTCTGGAGAAAAAGTATGCACTATCAGAAGCTTTTTGCCAGGGCGAGGGAACGGTGTCGGCTCAGTATTGATATTGGCTCTGAAGGGGTGGCTGATATTACCAAAGTAGGGGCATCCGGAAAGTTAGTGCGGGATTAGTTTACAAAGAGAGAAAACAGATGAGAATTACGTTAGACGGACAAAATTTGTTTGACGAGCAGCAACTGGAGATTGAGCCGGGCAGTATTAGTCGAGACTCGATAGAAAGAGCAGTTGCAGGGCTGGATGGTGTGCTAAGTATCGATATGGGTGGGCGCGGCAGAAAGATAAAACAAAAAGGTCTGCTGCAGGTAAAAAGCCGAACACAAATGAACAACAGGATTAACGCAATATCGGCATATATGGACGGTAACACACATACACTGGCCAGAAGCGACGGAGAAAAACTCAATAATCTCCGAATGGACTCTTTCAAAGTGAGTAAGGAACGAGCAGGTGGCAGAGGAATCGTCATTGATTATGAAATCATTTATACGCAGTTAGTTTGATTGCGTAGAGCGTAAAGCGGGCAACAGAGGAAAAGCAGTAATGAAACTTATCAACAATGGAATAGAAAGGGTCAGAGCGTTTGAATTGCCTGCGGGCATCTGGGCGAACGGCGAGTGCGTTGGGACTCCGCGAGCAGCGTTGGTTAAGTGGGCCGACAAGACAAACCAAGGCAATATGTTTTATCAGGTTTACGTGAACAGCCAGTATGCAGGGTCAACGGTTAACAGCTGGCAAAGGCAGATGATTGTTCCGGTACCATCTTCTTTTCAATCCGCTGTTCGTATTGAGGTCTTTGCCGTTGAGGCCGAGCATGCGCATACTGATTTGAGCAAAGAGCTTGTCAGCCCGCCGGCTACGAGTGGGCGGGTCAAAATAAGTTTATTGCGGTCTCAGAACCTGCCAAGTGACGCAACTACAGAAATCTATTTTGACAATGGGACGGGGGTAATTGATTATAACCAGCCGTCGAGTGATCGGCCGTTAAGGATTTGGCCCGCCTGGCAGGACAAGGCAGGTTTCGGGATGAGCAGATTCGGCGCAGGTGATTTCGGTTATGATTCAGCCGGGGCGATTGGATTTGGCAAGGGCAGTTTCGGGCAGGGCCAATTCGGTCTTGATGCCGATACGATTGAGTGGACAAGTCCGCCGCTTACGGCTGGCGTTTATAAATTTGGCGTTAAGATTACCGATGGGACGGGCAAAAAAAGCAGTGCAAACGAGACTGAGCCAATCGCGGTAATACCGGCGGCAAGACCTGCTGAGCAAGTAAGCATTTCCTCATTTGATAAACAGACTAATGAACTGGTATTAAGTGTCTCGTAAAAGAATAACAAGGAGAATATTATGGCTGAAGTTTATCCATCTGATAACGAGCTGTTAAATCTACAGTCTGACAGCGAGACCGGTGTTGAATATATAGCAACAGGTACGGCACCGTACTATGTAGAGTTTCGAAAATTACTATATCGGTTGCTGTTAGCTGCACGGCGTGCGAACGACTTGAGAGTTTATGACGAGGGCGGGCTGGATGTCGGTGTAAAAGCGGGCAAGTTCTGGCTTGATACAGCGCTGATAAGCTATGGCGGCTCGTCGGGTAATACCTTAGCGGACGATAAGGCAAATATCTACATCTATCTGGATTCATCGGCTTCTCTCGTAACCAACGAATATACTGCTTTTCCTGATATGGCAGCTACACCTCATATTCGATTAGCAATAGTTAGCACTTCGGGCGGTGACATCGATTCGATAACCGATTGCCGGACAGGTCATAATATTGTTATGCCATACGGCGCCGGGGGTGTGAAAAAAGTAATCGAGGCACATACCAGTGACGACACACTTATGGCGGCGGAATCGGGCAGTATTCACAGCAACCTTAGCGCTACGGGAGCAGTTACGCTGACACTGCCTGCTTCGGCACCTTCGGGGACGGTATTTAGCTTTGCGGTCCAGGTCGCTTATGAACTGCGTATTGACCCAGGCATGGCGACAATCAGAGATGACAGCGGACAGACAGCGGATAAATATAAATCAGCGAATGCTATAGGTGCATCACTTTGCCTGGCAGCCGATTCAGCCGGCGACTGGGCGACCATCGCCAAGAACGGGACCTGGACGGAGGAGGCGTAAACAGGGCAATAATTCTGGCAGGCTTATCAGGTACAGGAGACTAAGATGGCAAATGAAATACATATAGATTATACATCCGGCAGCACGCTTTATGTAGTCGTTCGCAATGGGGCGGGAGAGGTATGGTATCCCGGAGGGCAGGTCTTTGAGTTTTGGGGGACGGGAGGCCGTACTGCTGATGATTACGATATATCCCTTACGGACAAAGGCGGCAGCAGGTATGTCGGCGACTTTGACAGTAATATCCCCGCAGGTAGATATTCCATTCAGGCATTCCTGCAGGCCGGAGCTAATCCCGCAGATAGTGACAACTTAGTGGAGGGTGACGAGATTGTATGGTCCGGGGCAGGTAAGGTGACCTGCGACAAGCTGCTCGCCAACAAAGCCGTACAAAACAAATCGACTGGAGAAATCAAATATTACGACGACGACGGACAAACGATACTTTTGACTCATACCCCTGCGGATACAGCCGTGACTGTCACAAGGACACCGAGCTGATAATAAACAGTGAAAATCAAGGAGATACAAAATGGGAAGTTTTGCAGATTATTGGGAGAACGAAATTTTAGACCATTTATTCGACAAAGGCAGTTACACACCACCTACCATCTATGTCGGATTATCGACAGCAGACCCTACAGATGATGCATCCGGACTGGCTGAGCCAAGCGGTAATTCTTACGCACGAGCTGCAACTGCCGGCGCTGACTGGAATGTTGCATCAGGCGGGACAATTGACAATGCCAATGATATTACTTTCCCGGAGGCAAGCGGCAGTTGGGGAACTATAACACACTTTGCACTATTCGATGCTGCAAGCGGCGGCAACATGTTAGCTCACGGCTCATTAAGTGTATCCAAGTCAATCAGCAGTGGAGATATCGCTAAATTCGCTGCGGGTGATTTGGACATATCATTGGATTAAAAGCCCACAGCTTCGATAAGCGAAGCTAAACGGCAGCCAAAGGAGGTTTATTAATGTCAACTATCAAAAAAAACTGGGCAACACAGAGTCAAATTGCAGGTTCCGGTGACGGATATATAACATTGTCCGGAACCACGGAATCGTATTCTTCGGATGTTGACCTCGAAACAAACGGTTACGAAGGTGCCCATGTTATTGTAGAAATCGATTATGATGCAACACCTACCGACGAGGTAAAAATCAAACTTTACGGCTCTCTCGACGGAACCAACTATGACGATACGCCCATCTGGGAAATGCAGGGCGATAACGGAACTAATCTACAGCAATTGAGTTTCATTATCAAAGACCTTGCACATTTCAGATTAGGTTTTCAACAAACAGGCTCAACGGACAGCCACGATGTAAGAGCATACGTCCAGAGCTGGAATTACCAATCAATATAATTGAGGAGTAACGCCAGGTGCCACAGCTAAAGCCAACAAGAGGAACATTTTTACCAAAGCCAGACGGCAGTCCGGAGGGATGTTTGACTGCATCTCTTACAGGCTGCTGGCTGATGAATGAAGGTGCAGGCAATACGGTCTTTAACTTGGGCGGTAAAGGAAAAACTATGACGTTCGCTGCCGGTGCGGCAAAACCTGTATGGCAGGGAGGCAAATCCGGTTCGAGTTTATATTTTGACGGCTGCGATTATACAAACGGTCCAAACCTTGGAACTCTATCTCTGCCGTTAACGATCGTAGCTTCAATAAAACGTTCAACGACAGGTGTTTGGGACCCAATATTGATAACTCATGAAGTAAATAATAAGTACTACGGTGCTGCTCTTGTAATTCACTCTACAGGTATCGTGTGGCTACAATATGGTGACGGAGATGCAAACACATCATATGACCGCAACACCAAAAGTGGGACGAGTAGTTTAGCCGCAGATCAATGGTATCATCTTGCCGGTGTTATTCGTGGTCAAAATGATATGAACATCTACCTTAATAGTGCAGACGACGGTGGCTCATATTCCGGTACTGCAACGACTATGGACACATCGAGTGGTGTGCCGGTTTTCGGCCGTTGGATAGCTCCTGACAATGACCATTTTCTAACGGGCAATATCGAATATGTTTATCTTTTCAACCGTGCCTTATCTGCACCTGAAATCGCCTTACTCTACCGGGAGCCGTTCTGTATGTTCACCAGGACAGGAAGACCTCAGTTGAGAAGCGGCCAAATCGTCGACCTTGCGGGTACTTCTACTGGGCTGTCCTCTTTAAGCACGACAGTAAAAGCAATAAGAAAAGTCGGAGGAACTGTAGTATGCACAACTGATGGTTCGGCGATATTAAGCTTAATCCGTGGTCTTGCAGTAAGCACCGCAGGGTTTTCCGCTGTAAATGGATTGCTTGCTATTTCGAGAGAAAATCCGCCGGAAATAGAAATGAGCTGGCTAAGAGAAGCACTATTTAACGGGATGACCGCCAATGCTTTTAAGCTGGGTACGGTCTTAAGCCTGGGCTGGTTCTGGATTCGCAGCGCCGGCTGTTCTGTTCTCTACCGCGGATATAATATTGAAGAAATAGATTTTGCCAATATTTTGGCTGTCTCTGAGCTGGACGATTGTGAGATATCACCACCCGGCTATATCTCACACAGCAGTGGTTCAACATACTTTTATATTATTCGCCGGTTTAACAATTGCGGCTATCAGGAACGCACTTTAGCCGCCGCGGTAAAGGTTTCGATAGATTCAAATGGCGAGCCGGCTGAGCCGAAACCGAACAAAGTTTTCGATTCGATCTCCGGGCTTGTTGATGGCGACAAGATTCGTCTTGTCTGGTTTTATTGTCCCCTCAAGCAAAAATCTCCGCCGGTCTGTTTCAATGTTTATTATGACGACCAGACCGGGCAAATCGACTATCAAAATCCCCTCGCCACAATTGGTTATAAGGGGCGAAAGTTTTACAGCTTCCAAAGCAGCTCTCTGGAGGCAGGTAAATACTTTTTCGTTCTCAGAGTCGTAGATGCTGCCGGTCTTGAAAACAGCTCTTTGGCACAATTAAAGATTCAGTTCGAACCAACAACCATCGACGCAATTAATATTTTAAGAGCTGAATCTGTTTGATTCTCACTCCTCGATGAGTTTCAAAAAAACGAGAAAAGAGGTACAAGATAAAAATGTCTAACAGAATCGACTTTTTCCAATCGTCTCAAACACAACCGGCACTTCCGGCCGCTTCTGTATCAATTTTGGTTGATGGGATGTTGTGTCCGGAATTAGAGCCGGTAGAGATTATTCGCAGCGGCTGGCCTGAATTCAGCCTGGCCAGATTAGCGTATAATCCCGCCGCTTATCCGAACTCCGGTTTAACAGCTCCCGAAGAGATTGAGATCTTATTTGCTATGGGAAAGACTGTTTGCATCCGGCAATACTTTAACGGCGTACAACCGGGTGCGGCGGCTTTCAGCTTTCCGCTCTTTCACGGTCAAATAGAAAACATCGAGACACAGTTGACAGAAAACGGCGAAAAGGTGGAAATAGCAGCAAGAGATTTCAGCACAAATCTACGGCGCGTTTGCGTTTATGGCCGGCGTCTGGCAGAGTCAGATGATTCCAGTGTGTTTTTGATCGGCCTCGATACCGTCTTTAACCCCAATGGCAGGGGTAATGCTACTGCCGAACCAATAACAGTGAGTGGCAAAAGCTATACGGCCTTTTGCGGCGAACCATCGCAAGGCAAGCACTGGAGCTATGCAGAAGTAATAGATTATCTGCTTTGTGAATATTTGACGTCCGGTCTATTACAAACGCCGGGCTTGGGTCAACTTAGGGTGTTGACTGAGAACCAGGCAGCCCGTGACCTTGATGTGACGGGATTAAATTTGATAGAAGTCCTGCACCGATGCTGTGAAAGGGTCGGCCTGAGATTCAAATTCGTTCCCCTGCCTGTGCCAACCGGACCTTCTCAGGCGATTGAGTTTTATAAGGCCGGCACGGGCAGAAAAGTCGAGCTTAATTGCCAGCAAACCGGTGAGCAGCTTAGTATATCAAAGACAAATGTCGCAACTCTGCACAGCAGGAAAAATTTCTGGCCCATAACACACAAGTATATCGTCCAGGGAGACTTCAAAGTTGTTGAAGCAACCTTCGATTTGATAAAAGCCTGGAACGGCAGTCTCGAAGACATCAACTACGATAAATTCTCCCCTTCAACCAACTCCGATTTCTACCAGATTAAAGATGTATATCGCAAATGGTGTCTCAACGAGGCGGGAGATTACAGCGGCGCTCCGTATAATCAGGGCGATGTTTTTGACTTTTCCAGGATTTTTGGCAGCGGCAAGTTCGCCCGCCGCCGCAGGCGCTTTCGACCCACATTAACCAGAGACAAGCAGGGAAAGTCACTTGGTTATTTCCTTCAGGTATCGTTCGATAACGGCCTGCATTGGTGGCAGTACCTTCATGCTTTTAATATCCTGCTCGATGAGTGCGGACTGTGGCTCAGCAGTGATCAGCTTGATGTTGATACCTGGGTGGCGGCACTGAAAGGAGTTTTAAAATTCAGAATAACCGCATCGGTAATAAGTGACGAGAGATTAACTTGTGTAGTTTCCGATGGACCTGTTAATTCAACAGTTCCTATGGTTGAGCATATTATTACACTGCCCCGTCAGTTCAAGTATCGCAGGGTTTCAGATAAGAGTATCTTTGCAAACTCATCCGATGATGCACTTGGTGTTCCCGACGAGGTCGATGATACGGATGCTCTGTACGAGTTTGTCCGGCACATGGCCGCGGTTTCGGCTGGGACCATTGAGACAGTCGATATACAAACACCGTTTCTTGCATTTGATTACAGAGTCGGTGACATAGTAAGCACGAGCCCGGAAAGCAGAGACCTTTTGGCCTGCAGAAGCGATAACCGAAGCACAAGCCGTATTGTACGGGTGCAGATGGATTTTAAGAAGCAGTGTACGAATTTGAAAATCGTCCGGCAAAGGAGCTGATAATTATGAGCGGTGGCGTAAATATTATAGAAGGCCAACAGGCACTGGAAAGACTTGCCCGTCAAGGCTCCGAGCAGGCACAGGAGGTATCCGTAGTCACATCTCCCGGTGCCAGAGCGGCCGCATGGGCGGTTAAGGTAAAAAGCAATTCCTCATACAATGTCTATAACGTCACTGCAGTAGTGATAGGTTCTGCCGGCACGATACCGGTTGAAATAGGCGGGCAGATGCAGGCGGTCAACATGGCTGAGTCGTTTATGCAGCAGGGGACACTTCCGGCCGGGACATATGCGGTAATGTTCAGGGCGGGCGATAAGAACGTATTCTATGCTAAACCGTAACAAGATGCCGGATAAGTGATACGGGATGCTCGTCGAGAAACGAGGCTAACGATAGCTGAGGACAATTCAAAATCGTGGCAGTTTAACCGGTAGATAAATGTCTCCGTGCTTGTTCAGCTCGTGCTTCTGGCTTCACTGATTTTGGGCAGTTGGGTCAACCTGCAAAGACAGCTCGACTTGCTCCAGCGTGATGTTGGTATGCTGCTGCAAAGCCAGCAGAACTTCGAGCAAAAGCTCGAATCACTCTGGGATAAAAGCATCTCATACGAGTACCGCCTACAGTCGATTGAAAAGCAGGTATCCAAAAACAATAAAGCAAAAGAGTTTTTTGAGTTTAGCAAATAAAATCAGAATATATCACTCATTATTTTGTGGTAAGGCAAAAAAACATATCGAAGGATATTACCAATGAACAATACTTTAATGAATTTATTGCTACAAGAATTATGTCCGGATGGAATATGGCAATTAAGTGATTTTATAAAATCAATACTGAGACGTCAAATATCTCATTTGCCCAAGGATAATGTTTCAGAAGATGAGACACAGTATCCAAAAAGTCCGGCAGCTATGAGAGCATTCTTAATCAAATTTTTCGGCAGGCATTATCTTCAGACACAAAACAGTCTTATCAAGTATATTACCTCTCAAGATTTTTATAATATTATTAGATTGGGACATTTGAGGATTTTTGATGTAGGCTCTGGACCAGCAGTTACTTCTTTAGCAATCACTGATATGCTTAACTGCCTTATCAAATATCTTGAAGAAACAGGAGAATGGCCAAAAGGAAAAAGAGTAAAGGTGGATTATATATTAAATGATACTTCCAGTGTTTGTCTTGGCACTGGCAAACATATATTGGCCAACTATTTCCAAAATAATAATAGCCATAATAGAAGGGTCATTCGCGGTCAAACAATCAGCATTCAAAAAGGCTTTCCTGATAACTTAAATCAGCTTCAACGGATAAGGTTTAATATTGGCAAATATGATATAGCAACATTTTCTTATGTTATATCACCTATGAATGAAGAAAAGGGATTCAAGAATCTTATTCTCGGATTATTCAATATAGAGAAACTTTGTAATTATAGTGGGAGAATTCTGATTTTACAGGATAGATTTCGAGCAAGACTTGTAAAGAAAATCAGCAGAGAAATAGGTATATCAGACAATATAGAGAAAACCGTGCAGCAGATTTATCCAAGAAGAAATATGAGTGACATTTTTACTTATTTTTATTATTGTTGTTTGTACATCCCAACCCAAAAAATGACGATGAGACAAAATTCCGTTGCTTAACCGTTACCATACAATGCAATTGCACTTTTTAGGCTCACAAAGGTCTTTAAGATTGTTCCATACCTGTGGTGTTTCTCTGCAAAGACTGATAGAAACGTTCTTGTCGAAGCATCGAATGTTATCAATTAAGAAAGAATAGAATTCGATACGCTGTTTTGACTGGTAGCGCAGCTTGCCATCTGAAGCCCCTTTGACAAATTTATAATCCCAGAGCTTTTGAACACGGTCGCCATAGGCGCTTGCGGCAAGGTTAAAATGGCCTGGCAGAAGCCTCAACATGCCGAGCGTTATGTTTTCAGGCTTTATGAGAGTTAAGGTTTTTTGGATTAAATCGGCATATCCATCCTGCCACTTTGGATAGAGAATGCCCGGATCAATTCGAAAACGGATTCGATAGCCATGATCCTGGCATTGTCTGGCCGCTTTGATACGCTCATCAAGGTCGGCTGTGCCTAATTCATATTGCCGGATCATTTGCGATGCATTAAGGCTCCAAGAAACAACCGTGTTATTGTTGGACTCAACGGCCAACAGATTATCGACGTTGCTGCTTTTGGTCAGCAGCATCAGAAAACCGTTGTTAAATCCGGAGAAAAATGGAATTAACATTTTCGTCAGGTCTGTTATGTGGTCAAGCGCTAGACTGTCGAGCATTTCACCCATATTGAAGCTAATCTTGCCGTAAGACTTGGCCAGGGTCTTTCGTATTTGTCTGAACATGGTTTCGTAATTGATGTTGATTTTAATGAAAGGGGAGTATTTGCGATAGACAAACGCCAGATAGCAATATGTGCAGTAATACGGACAGCCATTTGAGACAGGAACCAATTTGTAGTAAGGGCAGCAGCGGACATTCGAGCCAAGCCGGCCATCGAAATTCCCTACAAAAGACGATGTTGCACCAATCATTAACGTTCTTTTTCCGGCCAGTAACGCCTGGGCCGGTGACATATGTGGCAAAGGCGGATTTATCTGTTGCTTTATTAGCTGGACATCAGCTGATGGAAATAATTCTACAATTCGTTGTGCCTCTGGATCATCTGCAATTTTTTGCCACAACAATATTGTCTTAGGTTTGAATGTTCTCGCTTTATCCATAGAATAACCTTTTGTCTGTTATTTACACTTTTTTTGTGCCGCACAGCGGGATTATAGTCAAAAGCGCCAAGCAAATCCAAGGCTAAGGAGAAAAATGATGAAAAATATTGTAAGCGAGAAAAAAGCCGCAATTCGAAAAAATGCAAGAGTTGTTGGTTGTGTATTTATATGCCTTCTATCCTTTGGCTGTGACAGTCTGCGTTTTGCACCGACCGAGGCACAAAAGCAGAATGCACGGCTGCACAGCCGCACAACAACTATTGCCGCTGATACCGCAAAGGATGAAAATGCCTCGGAACAATTGCAAGAACTGACGCAGCTAACCCAAGTTCGCCAGTTATGAGGTGATTTTTCACTTATGGGCCTGGTAAAGGGTTTTTTGTACAAAAGTCTATACTACATTTCGGTCAGCTTTTTGGGCTTTCGAACCCATAAAGGTCG
>Ga0114922_10001612_pt1 | contig 21428 bp, 21 predicted proteins | sample AartaG_FD_100975 | JGI IMG/M metagenome (GOLD analysis project Ga0114922, IMG submission 100975) | Deep subsurface microbial communities from Aarhus Bay to uncover new lineages of life (NeLLi) - Aarhus_00045 metaG | ecosystem: Environmental > Aquatic > Marine > Oceanic > Sediment | place...
CGCGGACATGGCGAAACAATCCACCAACAGGTGCACGCAGAATATGGAGTATCCGAAGGGTCTGGGGCATGCGGGGCACCTTCCAGGATTACCGGTCGAAGGTGTGACAGCAATCAGCAGCGCAACCGAATCGATCCGTTGTTAGAGTTACCGTTCGTAACCGTAAATTGTGTCGCTAGGCTTAACGGGATAATCGGCGGGCGCATCGATTTGACCAACGTAGCCGTCGACGCGGCGCGAAACGCAGAATGACCGCCTACTGGCCCGTTCCGAATACCCTCCGGCGATTGCAACGGCCGTCTCCACTGTCATGCCCGAGACGAACGGGAACTGACCGGCGTTACGCACCTCACCCAGAATGAAGAATGACCCAGATTGGTCGACGATATACGTCCGCGACAAGTTGGGTTGGCCGTATACAAAGATGCGGAGCCGATCTCCACTGTCGAGGCGATGAGAATCTCCAGTTTCTGCAACGGCTTGTGACGCCGCATACGCCACCGGAACAACCTCGGGCTCCCAGGTTTCATGCCGGCCGCTGCGATCCTCGCTCGCGACAATTGCATCGCGCCCAATCACCGCCCCATCCCGAGCCAGCAGTGACCGGTTTCCAGCACAATCCGCCAACCCCGTCAGCAGTATCGAAACCAACAAGAACAAACGCCGCGATATCGCAAGCCTCATTCGACAGTGCTCAGCAAGCATTGCGTTTCTGCGGATTGGCCCAAACCAAGAGGGGCAGAAACTTCATGCTGCAGCTAAGTCGAATCTAGTTAGAATTTAATAAGCCGACGCACCAATTCGCCGCGATTAAGAGATTTGTTACTCCTAACACGTTCTAATCCGGGCCAAATTTTCATCCAGTAGAGATCAAGAGTATGCGCCCCCAAGCCTCAGCCTCGCCAGACGACAGCGACCTGACAACGCTCTTTGCGACCCTGAGGCGATCGGTGCCGAAACTGATTGCGCTCTCGCTCATCACTGGGGCACTGACCTACCTGACCTTGTCGTTGATCGCACCGCGTTACACCGCCCAATCGGAGCTCGGCATCGTCGCCAAGGGCAAGTCGAACCCATTCAAGGCACCGAATGCTCAAGGTAGCAGCGACAGCCTGTCGGCTCCCCTCGACGAACAGGCGGTCAATACGCACCTCAGAGCTATCCAGTCCCCGGATCTCCTTGATTTAATCGCCAACGACATGCGTTTAAGCGGTCGGCCAGAGTTCAATCCAGTGTTGGGTCCCGTCGACACAATGACCGGCGTGCTTCGAACGATCGGGCTATCAGGAACTCAAAGCCAGCTCAGCGAGGGCGACCGCGTACTCAATGAGGTGTCTCGGCGGCTTGTCGTGTATTCCCCCGAAGCAAGCCGCGCCATTATGATCAACTTTACCTCGATTGATCCCAAGCTAGCCGCTGATTTCGCCAATCGCCTGGCAATACGCTACCGTGAGAAGCTCGCCAACACGACGCTTGCGGAAACAAACGCGGTCCAGGAGAAATTCGCTCCCCGCATCGCCAAACTGCAAACCGAGGTGCAAAGCTCTGAGGCGAAGGTTGCCACCTTCCGCGCTAAAGCCGGATTGCTGCGCGGCGGCTTCCAGAAGACACCGATCAATGAACAACAGCTGGGTGACATCACCACAGAGTTAACCAGAGTCCGCTCGCAACGCTCGGCAGCCGAAGCCCGCAGCAAGACTGCACGCAACCTGATGCGCCAAGGCACACCGGAGATCATTCCGGCCGTGCAGCGGTCTCCGCTGATACAAAATCTCATTGCCCAGCGCGTGACCGTTGAGCGAGCCCTCTTAAAGCGTTCGGCCAGTCTCAAATCCGCGCATCCGGACATGAAACAACTGCGCGCCGACCTTTCCGCGGTCAACCAGCAGATCGCCGGCGAGGTTGCCAATATCGTTGCCGGTCTCGACAAGGAAGCCTTTGTCATGGCCGAGCAAGAACAAGCCGTCGTCGCGAGCCTTGAAAAGGTAAAATCCAAGGTGGCCGTCAACAGCACCGACGAAGTTGAATTGCGCGGCCTCGAAGCCGTTGCCACCTCCAAGCGCATAGAATTGGAACGGCTGCAGGCTAAGTACGAAGCCAACCGTGCCCACACGGAAAACGGCCCAGTGCCTGTCGAGGCGCAGATCATTACACTGGCGCGTCCACAAAGCATCGCTGGATTCCCACGCAAGACGCCCTACACACTTCTCGTGATGGTCGCCACACTGCTGCTCGGCACCGCCATCGTTATCACCGCCGGTCTCGCCAACTGCGCGCGCGGTGCCCCACGCAGCGAACAACGCCCGCGCGAGGAAATCGCCGCTGCAGCCGCAACACCACCAATTCAAGCGCCGCCGCTGTCTGAAGGTTCACTGGTTCTCGCAACCCAACAGCCAGCAGTCGACACTGTTTCGGGCGATCTGGAAGGCAATGATCCAGTCACCCTCATCAGCAACACCTCAGACCTTGCCGAACACCTGCTGCAAAACAGCAAAACAGCGACGACTGGATTCCGGACGCTGATCGCGAGCAAGATGAATCCGGTGACCACTGCCGGCCTTGCCGTCAAAACCGCAAGCGAGCTCAACCGCTCCGGCAAACAGACCATGATTATCGATTGGAACCTGGAGGGGGCTGGCATCGCTCGACAACTGAACCTGCCGAAGGCGCCGGGCTTCATTGAATTGATCCAGGCTGGAGCCAGCTTCCCCGAAGTCGTCCGCTGGGTACCCGGCACGCAGGTCCACTTCATTGCAAGCGGGCGCGCCATAGCCGAAGGCCCCATCGGCCTGGATGCCGATCAACTCAATCTCATTCTTGATGCTCTCGACGAAGCCTATGACCACATCGTCGTTGTTGGGCAGACCAAATCAGCCCGTATTCTATTTGAAGCCATCCAAGGTCGCTTCGATGCCGGCGTTATCGTCTCCGAACCCGGCTACGAACAGAGTGATCCTCAGGGTACGTTTCTTGGTTTTGAGGTTGCCGATATCGACCTCGTCCGTTTCGAACACACCAGAATCCAGCCCGAAAACGCCGCGTGAAGACATCAGAAAATTCATCCTTCATTTGCTTTTTCCGAGCACATCTAAGAAAGGCGTGATCTGAAGAAGTGGTCTACCGGATGCCGTGTTCCAAATGTGATCGAGTGATCACCGCCCTATTTTGCCAAAGCCTCCGCCGGAGGCCTCCGAGCCAATGAGCCGCACTGAGAACAATGGGCGCCACCAGCGCTCACCGGTTCGCAGCTCCACTAACCCGCAGCCTCGGTGCCATCTTCATGCAGCATAACGTGGCACCTGAGACCGGATACGACTTCGAACCCAACCGTATCCTGCGGATCACGCCGGAATTTTTGGAACGCATGATCGGCCTCGTCATTGAACTGAGCTTCGATCCCATCGCGTTCGACGACGTCCCTGCACGCCTAACAGCTGGTAAAGACGCCAAACCGTTCGTCGTCTTCACCTTTGATGATGGCTACCGCGACAATTGAGATTACGCCTATCCAATCCTTCGCAAGCACAACATCCTCATGGCCATTTATGTGCCAAGCAACTTCGCCGATGGCAAAGGCGACCTTTGGTGGCTCGCGCTTGAGATTGCCGTTCGCCGCTCCCCAAGTGTGGACATCGAAATAGGCTGTGATCGGCTCCATTTTTCCAGTCGTACCAACGAGGAAAAGACCCGTGCCTTCCTTCAAATCTATTGGACCCTGCGAGCACATCCCGAAGACCAGGCACGAACTGCCGTTACGACCCTGTGCGACCGCTGCGGCTTCCAGCCCTCGGCATTGAACCGAGAACTCATCATGGACTGGGATTAAATCCGCCAGCTTGCCGCCGACCCGCTCGTGACAATCGGCGCGCACACTACGGGTCACTACGCGCTCTCCAAGCTCGAAACGGTGAACGCACGCCGGCAGATGGCGGACAACATTGCCCATATCGAAGCTGAGCTGGATCTACCCTGCCACCATTTCGGTTTCCCCTAGGGAGATGAACTCGCCTGCGGCCCTCGCGAATTCCAGCTAGCCCATCAACTCGGCATGGCCACCGCCGTAACCACACGCAAAGGCCTCATCCATCACCATCATAAATCAGCCGACACCGCATTGCCGCGTTTCGCTGAATGGCGACTTTCAGGACATCCACTTCGTGCGCACACTGCTTTCCGGAGCACCTTTCGCACTCTTGCAGGCGTTTGAAAATCTCTCCCAGCTGCTCGCCGCCTCGAGGTCCTGGCTCAAGCCGCGTCGTCTTGTGACATCCACCGAATAATCCAAGCCGCCGGCAACACCCATAACAGTCCCGCCACCGCGTAGTAGACGAGCTCCACGAGCTTGCTTGTCGTGTTCACCTCGAGGATCACAGCGACCACCATCGCCAAAAGTGCATAAATCGTGATCATCACCATTAATAAAATAGTGCCGATGAGCTTACGAGTGCGCATTGTCATGAGTTGACCAATCCCCAAGTGAGACCGGGAGGAACCCCGCGCCGCTTGGGCGCATTGATCTCGATTGCTTGCTACCCTCTTCTAACCGCCTTGGATCTCAAAAGAGGAATAAATCATGCGCGGTGCGCGTGACATGCGGGACCTATCACATCCACTCGTCGATGAAACACCCCTGACCGCGATCCGCGTCTGGCTATTCGCGGTCGCCGGACTGGTCATAGCCATGATCGTAATTGGCGGCGCGACACGGCTCACCGACTCCGGGCTTTCGATCACCGAGTGGCTACCGCTATTGGGCGCCATACCGCCGCTGTCCCAACAAGATTGGTTGCTGGCTTTTGAGAAATACCGGCAGATCCCCGAGTACGAACTCGTCAATAAGGGCATGTCGCTTGCTGAGTTCAAATTCATCTACTGGTGGGAATGGGCGCATCGCTTCTTCGGCCGCCTGATCGGCATCGCCTATGCTGTACCGCTGTTTGTTTTCTGGTTGCTCGGCAGGGTGCCAAAGGGATTTTTACCAAAGCTGCTCGCCATTCTGGTCCTCGGTGGCCTCCAGGGCTTCTTCGGGTGGTACATGGTACAATCCGGCTTGGTCGAGCGCGTTGACGTTAGCCACTATCGGCTCGCGCTTCACTTGGTGACGGCCTTTGTCATTCTCGCCAGTCTTCTTTGGGTGGCCTTTGACTTGGCCGGCGACCAAGCAGACGATCGGTCGCATGCTCTGCAATCATCGCAACATTGGACCGCCGCGATAATCGTTGCGGTCCTGTTTCTTCAAGTCATAGTCGGCGCATTTGTCGCCGGCCTCAAAGCCGGCCTTACGCACAACACCTGGCCCCTGATGGACGGTGCGTTGATCCCCGACGGGCTGCTCACTCTATCACCTTGGCATCTGAACCTGATCGACAACGAGACAACAGTTCAGTTCATCCACCGGTTGCTCGCCTACGTTTTGATCGGTCTCGCCGTTTGGCACACTGTTTCCCTTAACCGAGCCGCGAAACCAATAATCACCTCGTCACGGATCCTGGTCCTTGCATTCCTCGTCCAGGCTGGTTTGGGAATCTGGACCTTGTTGGCGGCCGCCGAAGCCGCGGAGATTCCGATCTGGCTCGGCCTCGTGCACCAAGGCGGAGCAGCAATAGTGCTCGCTGTCACCATCTGGCATGCCCATCGCGTGTACCGCGCCGCTTGAGGCATTCACCACTAGGCAATGTTGGCGACCCCACGTATCGACGACCGGTTAGACTGGCTCGATCGTAGCAAATTAGCTAAAAAACAATTTTTCTCGCCACGGCACCGATCACAGCGCGATACCTTCACAAGCGTTTTTCAGGCCCATACGCGCCTCAGCGGATGATGACTGTCCTTGCCACAGGCAAAGAAGCCGCCGACGAGTTCTTTGTTCCGGAGTAGATAGAATGCGCACCTTCACCACTCTCGCCGCTACCCTGCTTGTCGTATTGGCGGTCACCAGCAAAGACGAAGCCCAAGCCGGTCTTCGCAACTACATGATCTGTTGGACGATGCCGAACGGTCATAGCGATTGCGCTATACTTCCCCGCAACTATCGGATCTACGGCGTAAGCCGGCCCTACTGTGAAAGACCCACGTGCCGCAGAGGACAAATCAGCTTCACGCTGACTCGCGCCCGGATCGCCAGCTTGGGCCGGTGGGTCGACACCTCCTCGATGTTCCCGACCCACGTGGCAACAATTTACGCCCCTAAGTAGGAACGGCCTTCTCAGAGTCTGACCACATCGGTCTTGAAACAAAGCCGTTTCACCGTGACTCGCCGTCGGCTCCCAACGGCCGTAATTCAAAGCCAAACACCAAAATGAGAAGCCTAACGATTGTGATCGGCGGCACGTTCGCTTAGCTTCCACCAAATGACAGATCAAAAACGCGTACATATCGTCGGCGGCGGACTCGCCGGCTCGGAAACTGCTTGGCAGATTGCTCAAGCAGGCGTCTCCGTGACACTCCATGAGATGCGCCCGGTGCGCATGACCGAAGCACACAGCACCAGCGCTCTTGCCGAACTCGTGTGCTCCAATTCATTTCGCTCCGACGATTGGGAAACCAACGCCGTCGGCTTGCTGCACGAAGAGATGCGCCGCTGCCAATCACTCATCATGGCAGCTGGAGATCAACACAAGCTCCCTGCCGGCGGCGCCTTGGCTGTAGATCGCGATGCCTTCGCCGAGGAGGTCACCTCGCGGCTCGAAACACATCCTCTGGTAACCATCGAGCGCAACGAAGTCCCCGGGCTGCCGCCAGCCGACTGGGACAACGTCATTATTGCGACCGGGCCGCTGACCTCACCTTCACTCAGCGACGCAATCCTCAAGTTAACCGGTGAGGGTCAACTCGCATTCTTCGACGCCATCGCACCGATCGTCCATCTCGAGTCTGTCGATCTCGACATCGCCTGGCGACAGTCGCGTTACGATAAGCCAGGCCCTGGCGGCACTGGTGCCGACTATCTCAATTGCCCTCTCGACAAACCGACCTACGACGCCTTCATTGACGCCCTGATTGCTGGCGAGAAGACAAGCTTCAAGGAGTGGGAAGCATCGACACCCTACTTCGACGGTTGCCTGCCAATTGAGGTGATGGCCGAACGCGGCCGCGAGACACTTCGCTTTGGACCGATGAAACCGGTCGGCCTGACTGATCCGCGCAATCCTGGCGAGAGGCCCTATGCCGTCGTTCAACTACGTCAGGACAACGCGCTCGGCACGCTTTGGAACATGGTCGGCTTCCAAACCAAACTGAAGTACGCCGAACAGACACGGGTGTTCCGCATGATCCCCGGTCTGCATGAAGCTCAGTTCGCTCGGCTCGGCGGCCTCCACCGCAACACCTTCCTCAATTCCCCGAAACTGCTCGACCACACACTGCGCCTAAAGGCCGATCCGCGGTTGCGTTTCGCAGGCCAGATTACCGGTGTCGAAGGCTACATCGAGAGCGCCGCGGTTGGTCTCATGACAGGGCGTTTTGCAGCCGCCGACCTGCGTGGAGAAGCGATCCTGCCACCGCCCGAAACGACCGCCATGGGAGCCCTGCTGGCCCATATTACCGGCGGACATATTTCAGCCGACATCCGTAGCGGCTCGCGCTCGTTTCAGCCGATGAACATCAACTACGGTCTACTACCTCCAGCCGACGATACGCCGACCCACGATGCTGTCGGCCGCCGTCTCAAAGGCAAGGAGCGCGGCATGGCTAAGAGACGAGCGGTTTCTTCGCGCGCACTCAAGCACTTGGATGACTGGTTGCAGAATGATCGCCAACGACAGCATCAACCTGATCTTTGCTAGTGCAGGCTTATTTCCAAATCGTAGAAACCAATATCTAATAATATTGATCAAACAGTAGTCGCTTCGCGATACTTTTCGGCTTAAACTGTACAGCGCCGTGGGAAAAAATTAGCGCGTAGGCCAGCGGATGCGGTCCTTGTGGCGAATAATTCGCCCAGACCGTCGCTGATCTTCGCTGGGAAACGGGCCGCAAATGATCCGCTTGGAGACTTGGCCCGTCGGCACAAATTCAGGAGAAACAATAATGAACCCTGTTGGATTGCGGGGATTTGCGGCCAGTCTTGCCGCTGTGCTGTCTGTGGCCCTGCTGACCTTCGCGATACCGGCCAGTGCAGGCGCAGTCGCCGGCAGTGGTGCATTGGCCAAATCCGTCGGCGCATTGAACGCTGATCTTCGCGGACGACTTGTTACCGACGTCAGACGCCGCGGTCGCGGCTTCCGTGGTGGCCGCGGCTTCCGCAGAGGTGGCTTTCGTGGACGCCGGCTAGGCCGCATTCGTCGCGGTCGTGTCCGCGGATACCGGCGCTATCGCGGCGTTCGCCGTTACCGTGGCCGTGCTTACCGGTCGCATCGCAGATACCGGCGCTACCGCCGTTATCGTCGCTACTACCGGCCGCGCATCTATTACGGCTACCGTCCGAGCTGCTATAGGCGCTGCCGCTGGGATGGCTACAGCCGTAGCTATTGCCGTCGCAGCTGCCGTCGCCATCGTTACTGGTGAGCAGCGAACGAGATTAACGGCAGCATGAGATAGGCCCGCCTGGTCAGAGACCAGGCGGGCCTTTTCTGTAAGATTCGATCTTTGCTCCGGACTGAGTAGAACACGCCATTGCTCACGGCCACAGGCAACGCCAGGGCACCTCAAATCAGCCCGCTTCTCTGCGCCCGCCAAAGCCGCCAGACCCGCGACAGCGGTGAGATATCGGCAGCGCTTCTAAGCCAGTCTTCCTGCTTTTCCAAGACTCTGAGGTATGGCTCGACCAGAGCTGCTGGAAGGCCAGCGCCAGCCCGGAAGGTGCCGCGCACCTCTCCCTTGAGATCCCCCCTGACATTCTCCAGACACAGCCGCGCGTCGACGATTGCTTGCCGGCGAACAGCATCCGCCCGCTCCAACTCGACCGGGTCCAGCAACGCCGCAGCCTCGATTTCTGCATCACCGGGATAGAGCCCCCACCGCCCACGAGAAGCAAGGTGCGGTAACCGCAGCAATTGACGTACTGCTCCGAAAGCACAGCCAAGCTCTTGTAGGGCATCTGCGGTGGCACCGCGGACTTCGCAACGACCGAGTATTTTTCCCGCCAAGACGGTCGCTGCACCGCTGGTCTTTATTAGAAAATCATCAAAGGAGGACTTGTCCGCGAAGGGCTGCGCATAAAGCTCCAGCGCCCGCGCTTCGACCAGGTCAATGAACACTTCAACCGGCAGATCCCGCCGCGCAATTACGCCACTTAAAGCATCGGCAACCGGACTCCCACTGCGCGCCTGACCGCCAAGCCCCTCCAACCAATCCAACCACCAACGGATCCGGATTTCACCGAGCGCCGCATCGCTGACAATCAACGGCACACGCTCGATCTCGCCGGCGAAGGCCGCCAGAGTGATCAAATCCTGCTTGAATTCTCGCGGAGCCAGCAGTGCTGAAAGGTAATGGTCGTAGGCATGCGCCCTGGCGCTATCTCGGATGGCCGGCAAACTCTCTTGCGGCAGGTTCAAGGAACTATCCGACATTCAATACTAATCGACCGCAATGAGCGCAGCTGCTACCGCCCGCTGCTCCGCCAGGAGTACGTTGTATGTGCGCGCGGCCGCCCCAGTCGACATCGCTTCCGTGAATACGCCGCGCTCGGTCAGAGACTCTCGAAGATCATGATCGAGAAAGACTTGGGACGAACCCGTCCCCAACAACAAGACCTCGATCTGGTCGACTTCGGCAATGACTTGGGCCAGCGATTCCAACGTCACTGCATCCATCACCGCAATCGGCCAGCCATGCATCCCGCTTGGAAGACAAACAAGCGACCCTCGATGGCTCATCTCCGCAAATCGGAAACCGCCGCCGCCATAGGCGTCGATGGCCGATTGACCGGGAAAGAACGCCGCCGCCGGATTATCTCCGCTGTGTCGTTCGTTCTCGGCCATCATGGCACCCAATCACCAGAAGCGAAGTGCCGCACAAGCTGTACGGCTTTACCGGTTTACGACTGCGTCGCAGCTGTCGCCTTGTCACTCTTAGCGATACCCGACCAGTCGCGTTTGACACCGATCCAGAGAAGGAACGGGGATGCCACAAAGATCGACGACCAGGTCCCAATCAGGATGCCAAACAGCATCGCAAACGCGAAGCCCTTGATGACCTCGGTCCCGAACACATAGATCGACAACACCGCCAGCAACGTCGTTCCAGATGTAAGCACCGTGCGCGACAGCGTTTCGTTGATCGACAGGTTCATCAGTTGATCAAGCGCCATTTTTTTGTAGCGCCGTAGGTTCTCGCGAATGCGGTCGAACACGACAACCGTATCGTTGATCGAATAACCCGCAAGCGTCAGCAACGCCGCCACTTCACTCAATCCGAAGTCGAGACCGAGAATACTGAAAACCCCGAGCGTAATCGTTATGTCGTGGACCAGAGCGACGATTGATGCGATGGCGAACTGCCACTCAAAGCGAAACCAGATGTAAAGCAGAATACCGAAGATGGCGAACAACACCGCCGTTACCCCAGCCCAGGCAAGCTCTCCCGAAACAGCAGGTCCGACTACCTCCGTGCGCCGGATTTCCGCATCGCCGCCGAGCGCTTCCTGCACCTTTTCGGCGGCATTCTGCTGAGCCTTCTCGCTGCTTTCACCGTCTTTGGCTTTCTGTTCCTCAAAGCGGATCAACGCGTCCGTGGGCTCATCCAGCTGCTGGATCTGCACACTTCCAAGACCAAGCCCGTTGAGCTTGTTCCGCAGTTCCCCAATGTCGACCGCACCTGACTTCGATTGAATTTCAAAAAGCGATCCGCCTTTGAAATCGATGCCGAAGTTAAGCCCGCGCGTCGCCAGCAAAGCCACCGCTAGCGTAAACACGACGATCGAAGCAATCACGAACGAGCGCCGCACCTTCATGATCGGGAAGACCTTGTCGTGCGGCCAGAAGTCGACGCCCTTGAACATTGGCGGGTCCTTATAATGCGCTTAGAGCGGCGCCGGGATCTTGCGGGTCTTCTGCCGCGCCACCCACAGTGCCACCATCAGGCGGGTAACAAGAAACGCAGTGAAGATCGTCGCAAAGATGCCAAGCGAGAGGGTCACGGCAAAGCCGCGGATCGGCCCGGAGCCAAGCCAAAACATAACGATCCCGGCGATCAGTGTCGTTAAGTTGGAGTCGATAATCGTTCCAAACGCCCGCGAAAAACCACCGTCGATCGCCGATATCGGCTGTTTACCATTGCGCATCTCTTCACGGATTCGCTCGTAGATCAGAACGTTGGCGTCAACCGCCATACCCACCGTTAGAATAAGACCCGCGATCCCAGGCAACGTCAGTGTCGAACCGATCATCGACATGGTGCCGACAATCAAGAGCAGGTTGACGAAAACCGCAAACAAGGCGAACACACCGAACAACCCGTAGGCGAAGATCATGAAGCCGGCGACCCCGATGCCGCCGACAAGAGCAGCCCATTCGCCAGCTTCAATCGAGTCTGCACCAAGCGACGGACCGACCGTTCGTTCCTCGACGACCGTGAGCGTCGCCGGCAGCGCACCCGAGCGGATCTGAACTGCCAAATCGTTCGCCGACTGAACCGAGAAGTTCCCCGAGATCTGCCCCGAACCACCAAGTATGGGTTCCCGGATTACCGGAGCCGACAGCACTTTGATATCAGGCGTCCCGTCATCCTTGATGCCGTTGTCGAGCACGATCGCAAAAGGCCGGCCAACATTCTGAGCCGTGAAACGACCGAACTCCACCGCTGCTTTCTGATTGAAGCGGAAAGAAATGATCGGCTCATTGGTGTTTTGATCAAAGCCCGGCTGGGCGTCGACCAGGTCCTCACCGTAAATGATCGGTATTTCTCTGAGGAGGTGCTCATAGCCGGGATCGTCCGCATCTGGATATATAACGTATCCGAGCGGTATCCGGGTTTGCCGGGCTTCTTCACCGGAAGTCGTCGCGTGCACGTCGTGGAACGTCAGTCGCGCCGTTTTACCGATGAGCTCCTTGAGCCGCTTGGTGTTCTCTATACCTGGATACTGCACTAGGATGCGATCGACACCCTGCCGCGCGATACTGGGTTCGGCTGTGCCGATGTTATCGATTCGCCTCCGGATCACCTCGATCGCCGAGGTCACGGCATTCGAGATCCGCTGCTGCATACCGGCAGTCGTCGGCACAACGTTGATAAAGCCGTCGGATCCTTCCTCGATCGCAACGTCATATCCGGAACTGCCGGAGAAAGCGTTGCCAAGCGGCTGCGGGATCGTCCGCAGCACTCTGAGGGCCTCTTCCTTCTTGCTTTCATCAACGAGCTTGACGCGAACCAAGTCCTTCGTCTGCCCCAAGCCCTTGTAGCGGATCTTGGCATCACGAAGCTTCTTGCGGACATCCCCCCGCAGCGACTTCAGCCAATCTTTGCGCAACTCACCTGAATCCATCTGCAGCAGCAGATGCGCGCCCCCCTTGAGGTCGAGACCCAAGCTCAGCTGCTTATGGGGCAGAAAGCTTGGCCACGATTTCAATGTCTCCTGGGACAACAGGTTCGGCAAAGTTGCCAACGCACCCATCAAACAGACGAGCACGACGAAACCAATCTTGAAACGGCTAAAATGCAGCATGGAGCCTGACGCTCTTTTCTGTCTTGCGCTGTTTTCTATCGTTTAAGAACAAGCCTGGGGGCGGCTCCTTGCAAAGAGACCAACCCAATGACGGCCCTAGAGGGCTTACGCCTGATCCTTAACCGGCTCGCCTTTGACGCGAACATCCATCAACGTCGATCGAAGTACCCGAACCTTCATCTGGTCGCTGAGTTCCACCTCGATCTCGTCGGTGTTGTCTGGAACCTTCGTCACCCGGCCAATAAAGCCACCCGAAGTCACCACCGTATCTCCGCGCCGCACCTTCGAGATCATTTCCTGATGCTGCTTGGCGCGCTGTTGCTGCGGCCGGATCAACAGGAGGTAAAAGATCACTACCATCAGCAGCATAGGTAGAAGCACACCGAACGAGCCGAATGGATCGCCAGCACCTTGTGCGTATGCGGGGGTAATAAACATCGCTTCTGATCACGTCCTTGTCGTTGATACGGAATCAACTAACCGCCGGCGCCGCATATAAAACGGCTTTGTGCCGGGATCGACAGCCGGCTTATCTGCCGCGCCGCCGCGTTAGTCCTCAAAGGCAAGTTATTTCGTGCCGGAATATAGAGCGCGCGGGCCGCTTTGCAACAACGGCGACGCCGCAGGCGGAGGTTTAAACGTCTTACGGGGCAAACCTATCCGATGGCACCCTAGCCAGATGTTGCACCTGCGGGCTAAGTAAATCCAGACAACCAGACAACAACAACACGCTGAAGACTTCACCAGGATCAAGAACACATGCCCGACCGCGAGATGCCGCCCAATCCGAGTTTTGAGACCGACCTCGCCCGCATTGCCGCGGCTCTCGAGCGCCTCAGCCCGCCGCCGACCGCTAAGCAGGACTTCTCAGCCGCCGAAGCATTTGTGTGGCGCCCTCACCCAGAAAGCTTTGCACCGATAAAAAAGGTAAACCGGGTGCCTTTGCATCTGCTGAAGGGCCTGGACCACTCCGCCACACAGCTCCTCGCCAACACCGAACGGTTCGCCACCGGCCTTCCAGCCAACAACGCCTTACTTTGGGGCGCGCGCGGCATGGGCAAATCCTCGCTCGTCAAAGCCTGTCACGCTGAGGTTGCCGCCAAGCTCGCCGAAAACAACCTTGGCTTGAAGCTAATTGAGATCCACCGCGAGGATATCGAAACCCTTCCGCGTTGCCTCTCCCACATGCGCCAGGACTGCGGTCGCTTTATCGTTTTTTGCGACGATCTCTCCTTCGACCGGGACGACACCTCCTACAAATCGCTGAAGGCGGTTCTTGAAGGTGGCATCGAAGGACGCCCCGACAACGTTATCTTCTACGCCACCTCAAATCGCCGGCACCTGATGCCTCGCGATATGATCGAAAACGAGCGCTCCACCGCCATAAACCCGTCCGAAGCGGTCGAGGAAAAAGTGTCTCTTTCGGATCGGTTCGGTCTCTGGCTCGGTTTCCATAACGCCAGCCAAGATCAATACTTGGAAATGGTGAACGGCTACGCCCGCCATCTTGGCCTTGAGATCGCGGAAGAGGACCTGCGCCGCGAAGCGCTCGAATGGGCCATGACCAGGGGTGCTCGATCGGGCCGCGTCGCCTGGCAATACATCCAGGACGCAGCCGGCAGACTCGGCCAGAATATCGAACTGGCACGACCTTAAACTTGCTGTCAAGAAAAGGTGTTACGCTCGTAAGATCAGAATTAGATTCCGTCTGGTTAAGAATTCACGTGTATCTGTGGCATGATCGAACAACTCTTTCCTGCTAGCGTTGGCGACTTTTCTCCGTGCGCCGCTTGTCAGGATAGTCTGGAAATTGCAGGTTTTACGGGGCTGAGGATGGCAAGAGTAGGTGGCATGCGCACTTCCAATTCTATACTCGCAGTAGCGGCAGTATTGGCGGGCTTAACAGCAGCAAATGCAAATGAAACGTTAAACGCCCACGCTCGCGCGGATTCGGCCATTTCCACCGAACAACAGAAGGTCTGGACAGCCCGCGACGATCTACAGGTCGGCATTCTGCGGGAAGTAACGGCCCGCAAAACCCGCCGCCCCGATGAGACCGCATCGCGCTGGCTCGACGAACTGGGTACGATCTACGCAACACATCTAGGCCAGCCGCTTTGGGTCCAGGGAAATGCACCTGCACCGCAAGCCAAGAACCTGATGCGCCATCTCGCTCGCGCCGACGAATGGGGCCTGCGACCGGCCGACTATCGATTTAACCTGCCGACGGACTTCATCGACGAACGCGAAAAGATCCGGTTTGAATTGAACTTCTCGCTGAACTTGCTGAAGTACATTGATCATGCTCGCCGCGGCCGCTTCGGCCCAACTGATATGAGCCTATGGTACGAGCGGGCATCGAACCAAGCCGACAACGTCGACCTGCTGCCACGGATCGCAACGTCCAAATATCCCGCAGAGCTTCTTGCGGCTCAGCATCCCCAGCATGCCGGCTTCAAACAACTGCGCGAAGTCTACCTGCGTCGCAAATTCCCAGATCGCTTCGAGCCGCTCACAGCCGTCCGGCAGGGCCCGAAACCCATCATCTTGAAATACGGACCAAGCCTCCGCCGTGGCCAGCGCCATCCGCAGATCGCACTCTTGAGAAAGCGCCTCAAGGTTCCCGCTGCTACCTTCGACGATCAGGACCTCTACGACCGGCGGCTGGAGAAAGCGGTCAACCGCTTCATGCGCACACAGGGTTGGCGTCGCAAGCGGGTTTATGATGACAAGGTCCGCAGTGCCCTCAACGACACCGTTCGCGGCAAACGCGCGAAAAGAAGGGGCAACGTTTCGCTCGCCGACATCGTCGCCAATATGGAGAAGTGGCGTTGGCTGCCGCGTGACTTGGGCGACATCCATATCTGGAACAACCTGCCTGCCTTCCGCACCCAGGTTGTCAAGAACGGCCGGGTTATCCACGAAGAGCGCATCATCATCGGCAAGACGAACACCCAGACGCCGGTATTCTCAGACACGATGACCCACGTTGTCTTCAAACCTCAGTGGGGCATCCCGAATTCGATCAAGATCAAGGACCTTCTACCTCGTTTGGCGGGCGGCGACCTAGACGTCCTCCGCCGGCGCGGCATGCGCATCCAGTACGAGAACAAAGTCGTCTCACCTCAGCGTTACAACTGGAGCAGTACCGACATTAAATCGATCCCCATCGTCATGGGGGCAGGCAGCTCCAACCCGCTCGGCCGAGTCAAGTTCATCTTCCCGAACCACCACGCCGTCTACATGCACGACACGCCCAGCAAGCACCTTTTCAAGAGCAGCACGCGCACCTTTAGCCATGGATGCATCCGTGTCCGCAATCCTGTACGGTTGGCCGAAGTCATACTCGGCGAAACCTCAAATTGGTCTGAGCAACAAGTTGCCGACCATCTCGGACGCCGGGCAAAGGAAAACAACCGCATTGATCTCCATGCAAAAGTCGGCGTTCACAACACTTACTTCACGGTCCTCGCCGATAAGAACGGCAAGCTCGAAACCCTGGACGACATCTATGGACACGATCGTCGCCTTAAGCAGGGGCTCGCTGGCAAATCACTCCAGGTGATCGCAAAGAGCGATCCAGCCCGCATCCATAAGGAAGAAATCGCCAGGCTCGAGGAAGCACGTCCGCGCTACAATGACCGCGGGCGACGCAACTCATACGCCGTAAACTATTTCCAGGACAACCAATATGCTCTCGGTGGTCCCGACTTCTTCTTCGCGCCCCCGAAGGTCAAGAAGAAGTACAAGTATCAGAAAAAGAAGAGAGCCAAACAAAGTTGGTCCTTCAGCCCCTTCACAAACCCGTTCGGCGAAAACTGACAAAGCGCCGACTGCTTCCCAGGTAACGGCTGGGCCGCTCCCGCCAAAAACAAAAAAAGACCGGTCGAAGGACCGGTCTTTTGTTTAAGCGTCCTGCGGCACGACAGCCGCAACAACATGTTTCCTGATCAACGCGAGTAAAATTCGACCACTAGGTTCGGTTCCATTTGCACCGGATATGGCACCTCGCTCAGCTCTGGAATGCGAACCAGCTTAACCGTCATCTTGGCGTGGTCGGCTTCCAGATAGTCCGGAACGTCCCGCTCTCCGCTCTGCGTGGCCTCAATGACAAGCGCCATTTGCTTGCCCTTTTCACGCAGCTCGATGACATCGCCAATGCGCACACGGTAGCTTGGAATGGTCACGCGGCGGCCGTTGACAGCCACATGACCATGGCTAACGAACTGGCGCGCGGCGAACACCGTCGGTACGAACTTGGCACGGTAGACGACAGCATCGAGGCGCCGTTCCAACAGCCCGATGATATGCTCGGACGTCGAACCCTTCTGCCGCGAGGCTTCCTTGTAAACCCTGAGGAACTGCTTTTCGGTGATGTTCCCGTAGTAGCCTTTGAGCTTCTGCTTGGCGCGCAGCTGCAGACCGAAGTCTGAAAGCTTGCCGCTGCGCCGGTCGCCATGCTGTCCGGGCTTGGATTCACGTTTGTTAACTGGGCTTTTCGGCCTGCCCCAAACGTTCTCGCCCATACGGCGATCGATTTTATGCTTGGCGCGGATGCGCTTGGTCATTCTTCTGGCACTCCAAGTTGCATGAGTTGTATCTGGAGCGCCCCCTCCTCTGCCCGCACTCCCCTATGGGAACAACGGTGCCGACAGGCAGACTAAGAGATAAAGGCCCCACCGGAACGGTTGGAAAATCTCATAAGACTGCCACGGGTGCGCAAAAACGAAGGCCCCGAACCGGGGCCTTGTCAAGACGGGCATGTTTATGCTCACACGCCCGTGAGGTCAACTGTGCTGGCAATAATTCAGCATCAATCGACGTCTATTTGATCTTGTTCTGCACGTCGCCTTCCTTCAGGCCCGGCGTGCTCTTGTAGTAGGCGTAGATTCTCTCATCCACCGACTTGCGCTGTTCGGGAGAGCACTTTTTCGGCTCAAGCACCTTTTCCGGGGCTGTTTCAGCAATTTTCACTTCCTTCTGGCCGCCATCGACATACCGCAACTCCACTTTACCCGACATATACGACACCACAAAAGCGTGCAGCAGGTTCGCGTATTGGATCTGCTCATCCGGCCAGTCTTTCTTCTTCAGGAAGCGGGCCATCATTGCATCACGGTTAGCCACCAGCGCTGCGGGAAGATCGCAAATCTGCGCTTCATACGAGCGGTAGGCGGCAACGATGATTTCTTTGGCGATAGGCAGCGGTAATTCAATCTCTTTACGCTTATTTTTTTTGTCAAATTTGACCACTTTACCCGAGCGCAAAGTAACCTGAGGTGGAACCGCAGACCACGCATAACCCATCAGTATCGTCACAGTCTTATCGCTGATCGATCCCCCGCGTTGCTTCTGGGCGACCGCTGGTCCCACAGATGCAAGCAAAGTCGCAATCACTGCCAGTCTGATCCCCGCCTTCATAGCCTTCCCCATAGTTCATCAGCCCTGGATCGTTATAAATTCGGTAGAGAGTGGATAGGGCAAGCCTATGCGCCAGGATGCACGGCCATGGCCGGCCACCCCTGCATTTCCCCACTCCGCAAGATATCGCATCGCTCGACCCAAAACGTGTCGCCAATAAGGCGAGCCCCTGACTGAGTCCTGAGCGAGTTGCCCTACTCCCCATTAAAGTTGCGCACAAGCCGCGTCAACGTAACTCAAATGTCACTGTCACGTCTCTTTCGGTATTTTGCAAGTGAGCTCACAACGCCGCGCAATGTACGGACCTCGTGAGCCGTTGCGTTCATACGCTGAAACATGGTCCGAATGGCCCTCGCAGTGATCGCACGCCGCTCTTGGGGACGGAAAAAGTTCGCCGCGTCCAGATCAGCTTCAAGCTGCTCGAGGAAGCCCTCGAGCTCCGCCTTTTTAGCCGGTGTGTCCTTTCCGTACTGAAAACCCGGCTGGATCGGCCGCTCGTAGGTCGTCACCCGACCAAGACTGCCGCTATTGCGGCCGAGGATCCAGGCGTACCCAAGGATCAGGACGGATTGCGCCAAGTTCAAAGAGGCAAACTTGCTGTTCACAGGGATCATCACCAATGCGTCTGCTTCGGCAACCTCCGGTGTTGTAAGGCCGCTGGCTTCGCGTCCGAACAGAACCCCACACCGCTGCCCTTCGCCAATCCGACGAACCATCTCCTGAACCGCCTGCTCGGGAGTTAAAACGGGCTTTCGAAGGTCCCTCTGCCGGGCGGTTGTCGCGCACATCCAGTGCAGGTCGCCCATCGCCTCGGCCAGGCTCGGAAAGCACTGCGACTCGTCGATGACGTAATTAGCTCCTGAAGCGGCAATGCGCGCCCGTTCATTCGGCCAACCATCGCGCGGTGCGACGAGCCTCAGATTATCCAGACCGAAATTCGCCATAGCCCGGGCGACCATGCCAATATTGTCGGCAAGCTGTGGTTCGACCAGGATCACCGACGGTGTTTCACCCTCTGCGGCTACCGGCTCGCCTTGTACGTGCGCCCGGCGGATACCGTGTCGCAACTTACGTAAAACCCGCCTCGCCCAGAACCAATACTCCTCACCCGACCAGCGCCGGTAGAAGTCCTCAAAACTCTTGAAACCGGCGTGCCCTTCGCCTTGCCCAGGAATTTGGAGGTCATGTTTCCCGATCGAAATCGTGTCGTGAGCCACGATGAAGTCCTCAATCGTGGTAAAGCCTTCCACCTGCGATCGGCGCCGGCACCCGGGACACGTTGCCTGATCCTCGATGCACTGGCGTTCAGCGCAATAGACAAGTATGCCGTCGATGGCATCCCGATCCATGTTTGCTTGGGCCGGGTACCCGGCCAGCGTGTCATCGATCGGCACCTCGTGCGCCGAATGCACAAGTTCGGCTAACGTCTCGCCGGTGCAACGGACGACAGGCGTCCGATGCCCGTCGACGACCTTGGTTTCGATTGGCATCTGCTGATCGTCGATCATTTTACTTGCATCTTGCCTTCATCGTTGATCGATGGAATTCCGTGCGAAACCTAATCCCTTCCGCTGACTTGGCCGTCCCGCGCCGCAAGGCTAAGTTCGCGACAACAGCAGCTGCGACCATAAGACAAAAGGTTCTGACGCCATGCAAAAAATCAAAGTTTCCGGCACCGTCGTTGAACTCGACGGCGACGAAATGACTCGCATCATCTGGCAGTTCATCAAGGACAAGCTGATCCACCCCTACCTTGATGTGAACCTTGAATACTACGATCTCGGCATCAAAAAACGCGACGAGACCGATGATCAAATCACCGTCGATTCGGCCCACGCCATCAAGAAACACGGCGTCGGCGTCAAATGCGCGACCATCACGCCCGACGAGGCCCGGGTTGAGGAGTTCGGCCTGAAACGCATGTACCGTTCTCCCAATGGCACCATCCGCAACATATTGGGTGGAGTTATATTCCGTGAGCCGATCATATGCAAGAATGTACCGCGACTGGTTCCGGGCTGGACGCAGCCAATCATCGTCGGCCGCCACGCATACGGCGATCAGTACCGCGCCACCGACTTCAAGTTTCCAGGACCCGGCAAGCTGACCATCAAGTTCGTCGGCGACAATGGCGAAACAATCGAGCGCGAAGTGTTCGAGGCGCCAGGCAGCGGTGTCGCCATGGCCATGTATAACCTTGATGAGGCCATCAAGGACTTCGCCCGCGCCTCAATGAACTATGGCCTGACCCGCAATTATCCCGTCTACCTGTCAACGAAGAACACAATCCTGAAAGTCTACGACGGCCGCTTCAAGGATGTCTTCCAGGAGGTTTTCGACGCGGAGTTCAAGGACGAGTTCGACAAGGCAGGTATCACCTATGAGCACCGGCTAATCGACGACATGGTCGCCTGTGCCATGAAGTGGTCGGGCGGTTATGTCTGGGCGTGCAAGAACTACGACGGCGACGTGCAGTCCGATACGGTTGCCCAAGGCTTCGGCTCGCTTGGTCTGATGACCTCTGTTCTGATGTCGCCCGATGGAAGAACCGTTGAAGCAGAAGCGGCCCATGGCACGGTTACCCGGCACTACCGTCAACACCAGGAAGGCAAGGAGACCTCGACCAACTCAATTGCCTCGATCTTCGCCTGGACCCGCGGCCTGGCGCACCGCGCTAAGCTCGATGGCAATGACGATCTGGCGAAGTTCTCTGACAAACTGGAGCAAGTCTGCATCGGCACCGTCGAAGGCGGTCAGATGACCAAAGACCTCGCACTGTTGGTCGGTCCCGACCAGCCCTGGCTCTCCACCACTGGATTCCTCGACGCCGTCGACAGCAACCTCAAAAAGGCTATGGGCGTGGCTTGAGAAATCTCAACGGCGGGTCATGTAGTGTGTGACCCGCACACAACCAAAGAAACAATCAAAAGCCGGGTGCCATCAGCGCCCGGTTTTTGCTTTTCAACCAACTGCCAATACCAGCCTTCAACGAATAACAATTTCCGACATTTCGCAAAACTATAGTATGAAGCGAAAATAAGTCGCATTTTAACTTTCTCAAGTGCAATATGTAAGTTTATCAGCTGCTTATCTTTGACTAAAGGATACCTGGAGAACCCTCATGACAGAGCGGAGCACCACAAAAAAAGTTCCAATAAAATCCTCAAATCGAGCATCGAAATCGCGAGCGCCCGCCGCAAAAGAAAACAGCGCTGCCGCTGACAACTCGACCCCGGTCGTTGAAAGCAAAATGGCAGCCGACGAGACCTCCGGTAATCCACTCCACCGTCTCGCAGAGGCCCGCCAAGATCCTGATCAGATCCGGAGAATGTTTGAAACCGGCGAGTATCCCTACAAGCGCAAAATCAGCCGCCGTGCTTACGAGAAACACAAAGCCGAGCTA
>Ga0114922_10001613_pt1 | contig 21424 bp, 16 predicted proteins | sample AartaG_FD_100975 | JGI IMG/M metagenome (GOLD analysis project Ga0114922, IMG submission 100975) | Deep subsurface microbial communities from Aarhus Bay to uncover new lineages of life (NeLLi) - Aarhus_00045 metaG | ecosystem: Environmental > Aquatic > Marine > Oceanic > Sediment | place...
CCACGACCTTACCCGTGAAAGCGTGCGTCCTTCATCCGTGTCAATCAGTGAGGATCAGTGGCCGATGCCGTACGTTCGGTCCTGCTCTCCCCAACCGGCGCCAAGCCAGTAATCTACACAGATTGGCACTGATCCAGACGCCGGCCGTGCCGGTGACAGCAATGCATTCCTGATCTGTGTCAACCAGCGAGAATCTGTGGCTATTGAGCCCTGTCGCTCCAAAGCGAATGCCTCAAGAGGCCATAGCGGGCGTCCCGAACGCCCCTTGCGGCAAGGCTGCGCGTCGACATTAGGAATACCGGCCTCAATAGCTCCGCCCCCTTCCTGCTCCTACTCCTGCTCGGGCGCGCCCCACTTGTCGCGAGTCGCGCCGTACGGCGGATCGAGGGGCCGTGCCCCTACGGCACGACGCGTTTATCCCCATTCCGTCGAGGGACCGCGCCCCTACCCGATCTCCCCCAGTTCCCGCAACCGCTCACGTATCTTGATCATCAGCTTGTTGTCCCGGTCCATGCTCTGCAGGGCCGCCAGCGTCAGCAGGGACAGCACCGACATCAGAACGAACAACGTGCACGAGCCCACGTCCCACGCGCATTCCACGGCCGCGCGATAACTCAAGAAGACCGTGTAATGCTCCGCGTGCACGCCGGGCGGCGCCATCGGGGACGTCGGCATGAACCTGTTCCAGAACGAGAGGCCGTGCTGGGACGCCTTCCGGTTGATGCTCGCCGTATACAGAATGGCCACCACCGCGCAAGTCAGAAAAAGGAGCAGAAAGAGGACGGCGAACGCCTTCCTCTTCCGGTGAAAACCTTCGGCACGTCTCAGGATCCGCAGTTCCGAGTCCGAAAGCTCCATGGCTGCCTCCCGGGAGTTGACATAGGCCGTCCGGCCGGTGCAGCCGTTATTATACGCGCTGGTGGCGCCGGGCGGACATGAAAAACTGCGCGGCCTCCAAAGCGTCTTGGCGGGCCACTGACCACTGGCCGCTGCCGTCCCGCGCCTTTGCACTCACCCAGGCCCACTGCTAATATGCCCGCGTCACGGCGCACGGGGAAGGGACTACTGTCCGGAGAAGATGACATGCGAAGGTGCACCATTCCGTGTCTGGCGATCGGCGCCTTCCTGGCCACGTGCCTTGCCGCTGCGTCCGCCGGGGCCGAGGAGACGGAAACCATGGACCTCAGGCGTTCGGACGTTGTCTTCATGGGCTACAGCGAGCCGGAGGTCTGCCGGCAGTATGGCGCGACGGTCATAAGCTGGGGCAGCCGTCCGTGGCGCGACGACGAAGGGTCGATCAATTGGTTCCAGAAGCGCGTCAAGGAGGCCCACGCCCTTGGCATCCGCTACCTGCCCGGCGCGGCGTTCCGCACCGCGTTCGCGCAGATGATCGACTACGAGCCCAACTTCGAGGACGCCATCTGCCGCTCGCTGGAAGGAAAGCCCATCCTCGTCCCCTGGCTGTGGGACCACGAGCACAAGGGCCATCCCGCCTACTGGTTCTGCACGAACTCGCCCGCCTACCGCGACTACCTCAAGCACCAGATGAAGAACGCTTTCCTGATCGACGTGGAGGGCCTGCACATCGACGACTACGCGGGCACGTCCGGCACGCGCTGGGCGGGCGGGGGGTGCTTCTGCCGGCACTGCGTCGCCGCCTTCCGCGAGCACCTGAAGGAGAACGTCCCGCGCGAGAAGCTGGCGGAGCTCGGCATCGAGTCCCTGGACGCTTTTGACTACGGCCAGTTCCTGCGCGACAGCGGCGTGACGGCCGAGCAGTACAAGCGCGAGGCCGCCTGGCATCCCGAGAGATTGCCCCTCAGCCACGAGTACGAGAACTTCCAGAGGAGGCGGTCGACCGAGTGGGTGGCCCAGTACCGGCGCTGGGCGGAGGAGCAGGCCGGCCATCGCCTGGCGCTCTGCGTTAACTCCGGCGTTTCCGGCGGGGACAGCCTGCTTATCGCGCCGTTCGTCACGTTCTTCTCCGGCGAGGTGGGGCACGAGGCCGAATCCGGGCAGGTCTCGCCGAAACCGGTCTGGAGCTTCAAGCTCGGCGACGCGGTGGGCCGACCGGTCGCGTGCACCGGCGCCGGCTGGGACTGGGCGTTTGTCAACGAGCAGAACAAGCCCGGCCTGGTGCGCACGTGGATCGCGCAGGCCTATGCGTTCGGCCATCAGTTCATGCCTCCCGTCCACCAATGGTGCTACACCAAGGAGAAGGGCTCGCACTGGTATGACGCGCCGCCCGAGGAGCTGGCCTACGTCTGCCGGTTCGTGCGCGAGAACGCCGGGCTGTTCGACGGCTACGACGCCGTGGCGCACGTCGGCCTGCTCTACAGCAACGCGGCGTCCCGGCGCTGGCAGCAACAGGCCGCCGACGCCTGCGCAGAGCTCGTCCTGATGAACGTGCCGTTCAGGCTCGTGCTCGCCGGAGACGACCAGATGGACGCGCGCCTGGAGTCCGAAGACCTGAAGGACCTTAAGGCGCTCGTGGTCTCCGAGCCGCTCTACCTCGACGCCGATCAGCAGGCCGTCCTGGACGGAGCGAAGGACGTGACGGTCGAGTGGAAGGAAGGGGATTGGGCGTCTGACTCACTGCCCCGCTACGTAACCGTTGAGGGTGCGTCGAACGTCACGGCCGTGCCGCGGGCAGAATCGGGCGACGTGAGCGCGCCGTTCGTCTGCCACCTGGTCAACCGCAATTACGTGCTGGAAAGCGACTCGATGGCCGTCCAGCGCGACTTCGCAGTGATCCTGTCCGACTCGCTCTTCGGCGCCGGCATCGCGGGAGCCACGCTGCACGCCCCGCGCAACGCGCCGGTGACGCTGAAAGCGGAGCGGGTCGACGCCGGGACGCGGATCATCGTGCCCGAACTCGACCTCTGGGCCGTGCTGGAGCTCGAGCGGGCGGGAACGGACCGTTGAGCGTCAATCGACCCGCGACCTTGCGTTGCCGACGCGGCCGCTGACCGACGGGAGGACCGTTGGCTGTAAGAGACGAGAGCACTGAGGTCCCTCGATCGAGGGGCTCCGCCCTGACGTTGCGCGCCCTCCTGGTGGGCGCGTTCCTGTGCGTCGTGATCGGGCTGGCCGGGCCCTACTGGACGTTTTACCTGCACAGCTCCACGTTGTTCCTGGACTACAGCGTCGGGGGGGGGATTTTCCTCCTCTTCGTATTGGTGCTTCTGACGAACGGCCTGCTGGGCATGGTCTGGTCGCGCCTGGCGCTGAGACCGCACGAGCTGGTGCTGGTGACGGCCATGATGCTGATCGGCGGCGCCATCACCACGATGGGCCTGGTCGGCTATCTGATCCCGAACATTACCGCGCCCTACTACCTGGCCACGCCGCTGAACGAGTGGAGCACGCTGCTCTGGCCGCACCTGTCCCGGTGGATGTCGCCGCTCGACCCGAGCGGCCGGACGATGGCCATCAAGAAGTTCTTCAACGGGGTGCCCCACGGCGAGCCGATTCCGTGGGAGCCCTGGGTGCGGCCGCTGTTGATCTGGTCCGTCCTGCTGCTGGCCCTCTATGCCTGCATGACGTCCCTGATGGCCATCATGCGCAAGCAATGGGTGGACCACGAGCACCTGAGCTTCCCGATTGCGCAGGTGCCGGAGGAGCTGTGCGCGGCGGCGGCATCCCCGTGGCGCCGGCCGTCCATCCTCGTCAGCGGCCTGTTCTGGATCGGGTTCGGCATCCCCTTTCTGGTGGGCAGCCTGAAGGGGCTGCATCACTACTACCCCAAGGTTCCGGCCGTTACCACGTCGACGAGCATCGGCGGCCTCACGCCGATATCGATCTCCATCTACCTGAGCTTCGCCGTGCTGGGATTCACGTTCCTGATCCCGAACCGCGTCGCCTTCAGCCTGTGGTTCCTTAACATCCTGTCCTTCATCTTCCGCTGCTACCTGAGGGCCTATGGCGGGGATATGACTGAGAACCTGGGCATATACGGCGCTGCACCGTATCCGATCATGGCGCACCAGGGCATGGGGGCGATAATCGTGTTCATCGCGGCGGGCCTGTGGTTTTCGCGTCGGCATCTGGTGCGCGTTCTCCGCTGCGCCCTGGGGCTCGGGCATAAGGGATACGATGCGGGGGAACCGTCCTCTTACCGGGCCGCCGTGTTGCTGCTGCTCGCCGGATTCGCGGTGATGGTGGTCTGGATCTCGAAGGCGGGGCTGAGTCCCGGCTACAGCGTGCTCTTCGCTTTGATGGCGCTGCTGGTCTTCTACGGCCTGACGCGCGTGGTGGCCCAGTGCGGGGTGGCGGTGACCATCGCGCCGATGATCGCGCCGACCTTCATGGTCAGCACGTTCGGGTCCGGCAACATCTCGCCGGGCGGGCTCAGCACGCTCTCGATGAGTTGGGTCTGGTGCAGCGACATCCGCACGTCGGTGATGGGTTCGGCCGCCCACGGCATCTACCTGGCTCGGCGGAGGGCCAGAGGCTTGCTTTGGGCCCTGCTCCTGGCTGCCGTCATCACCTACGCAACCGCTTCCGTCTTTACCATCTGGCTGGGATACCGCCACGGCGCTTCGAACCTGCACAAGTGGTTCTTCCTGGACGGACCGAAGTACCTGTTCCGCTGGACCGTTCAGCAGATGGGAGCCGGCAACCAGGGGAACGTCCAGGGGCTTGTGTGGACCGGCGTCGGCGCCGTCATCATGCTGCTGCTGATCACGGCCCAGAGGGTACTGTTCTGGTGGCCCGTCCATCCGGTGGGCTTTATCATCTGCTCGGTCTACTGGACGGACGCCCTCTGGTTCTCCATCTTCCTGGCGTGGGTGACCAAGCTCATACTCGTGAAGGTCGGCGGGCAGGGGCTCTACCGCAAGGCCCGGCGCTTCTTCCTGGGCATGATCCTGGGGCAGTTCACCGTGGCCGGCGTGTGGGCCGTAATCGACACGTTGACCGGGTCGACCGACAACTGGATCTTCTGGATCTGACAGCCCTCTGAAAGGGTCCCCGTGCGCATCATCGTCTGCGTCAAGCAGGTCCCCGAGACCAGCAACGTCCGAATGGACGAAGAGACGGGAACCATCGTGCGCGAAGGGGTCGAGAACATCGTGAACCCCCTGGACCTCTACGCCGTCGAGCTCGCGCTGCGTCTGCGGGAGGAGCACGGAGGCCACGTCACGGCCCTCTCGATGGGACCCCGCAGCGCCGAGAAGGCGGTCAGGGAGGCGATGGCGATGGGCTGCGACGCCGGGGCGCTTGTGTCCGGCCGCGCCTTTGCGGGCTCGGATAGCTGGGCCACGTCGTACGTGCTCTCGCGGAGCGTTCTGAAGTTGGCCCCCTTCGACCTGGTGCTTGCGGGTGTGCGGGCCACCGACGGGGAAACGGGCCAGGTAGGCCCCGGCCTTGCCTCGCTTCTCGACCTGCCCCTCGCCACCTATGTCGGCCGCATGGCCGCCATCGAAGATGGCCGCGTCACCGTTGAGCGGCTGGTAGAGACGGGCTACGAGACGGTCAGGCTGCCGCTTCCCTGCCTGCTGACCGTGGTGAAGGAGATCGGTTCCCCTCGCCTGCCCACGCTCCGGGGAAAGCAGCGGGCCCGGCGGGAGGAGGTGCCCACGTGGAGTCCGGGCGACCTGGGCGTCGACGAGGACCTGATCGGCCTGAAGGGTTCGCCGACGAGGGTGGTCAAGATATCCCGGCCCAGCCTGGCGCGGGAGGGCAGGGCCGCCGACATCGGGGCACTGGGCCTTCAGGCCGCGGCGCGCGAACTTGCCGAGTTCCTGGAGAAGGAGAACCTGCTGTGACCGCCGACGCAAGATCACACGCATCAGGCGAGAGCCGGCCGGTCTGGACGCTGGCGGAACAGGCAGAGGGCGGCCTCAGCCCCGTCTCCTTCGAGCTGCTCGCCTGGGGAAGGCGGCTGGTCGATCAACTCAACAGATCAGGCCGGTCCGGCACTAAGCTCTGCTCCGTCCTGCTCTGCAACGAGGTGGCGGAGGGCGACCTGCAGGAGCTGGTGCAGCGGGGCGCGGATACGGTCTACGTCGCCCGCTCGCCGAGGCTGGAGCATTTTTTGGTCGAGCCGCACGCCGCCGTCCTCGAGCGCCTGATCCGTGAGGAGAAGCCGGACGTCTTCATCGGCGGCGCCACCAGCACCGGCCGCACGCTGATGCCGTACGTGGCCGTCAGGCTCCGCACCGGCCTGACGGCGGACTGCACCGGGCTGAACATCGACCCGGATACGGGCAACCTGATCCAGACGCGGCCCGCGGCCGGCGGCAACATCCTGGCGACCATCGTGACCGCCCGGCACCGGCCGCAGATGGCCACCGTGAGGCCGCGCTCGCTCAGCCCCCCCGAACGAGTCGAGGGACGGCAGGGACGGGTCGTGGAAGTCCATGTCCCTGAAGATGAGCTTGAAAGCCCCGTCGAGTGGCTCGGCTCCCGCAGCGAGGAGCAGGATGGGGCGAACATCCAGGACTCCGAGAAAGTCGTCTCGGGCGGCCGGGGGCTGAAGAAGGCCGAGGGATTCGCCCTCGTCCGGGAGCTGGCCGACGCGCTCGGCGCGGCCGTCGGCGCCTCAAGAGACGCCGTGGACCGGGGCTGGATCCCCTACCCCCACCAGGTCGGCCTGAGCGGCAAGACCGTCAACCCCCGGCTCTACGTCGCGGTCGGCATCTCGGGGGCCGTCCAGCACCTGGCCGGCATGCAGACGGCCGACTGCATCGTGGCCATCAACAACGATCCGGACGCGCAGATACACCAGGTGGCCGACTTCGCCGTGGTCGGCGACCTTTTCGAGTTCGTGCCCGCCTTGGCGGAAGAGATCAAACGAAGGAAGTCCCGGCAGGAGGGCGACGCATGAGCCAGGGCAGTTACGCTCCGGTAACGGACGAGGTCGTTCGCGAGCTGGCCGCCATTGTGGGCGAGCGGTTCGTCATCACCGACAGGGAGAAGCTCGAGCCCTACTCGCACGACGAGGTGGCGGAGGTGGCGTACGCGTCCCTGCCGGAAGTCGTCGTCAAGCCCGGGACGGCCGAGGAGGTCGCCGGGATCGTGCAACTGGCCAACCGCAGGCTCATCCCCGTCACGCCCCGGGGCGCCGGCAGCGGGCTGTCCGGCGGCGCCGTGCCCGTCTGCGGCGGCATCGTGCTGGCCACGGACCGAATGAACCGCATCCTCGAGATCGACGAACAGAACATGATGGCCGTGGTCGAGCCCGGCGTGGTCACCAACGACATCAACGAGCAGGTCGCGCGCCTGGGCCTCTTCTACGCCGGCTATCCGATGAGCCTGGAGACCTGCTACATCGGCGGCAACGTGGCCGAGAACGCGGGCGGCGGCAAGGCCATCAAGTACGGCGTCACCGAAAGGTACGTCCTCGGCCTTCAGGTCGTGACCCCCACCGGCGAGATCGTCGAACTCGGCGGCAAGAGGCTGAAGGACGTCACCGGCTACAACCTGGTCAAGCTTATGGTCGGCAGCGAGGGGACGCTGGGCGTCATCACCAGGATAACCCTCAGGCTCCTGCCCCTGCCGAAGGCGCAGGTGGCGCTGCTTGTGCCCTTTCCCGACGTAGAGTCGGCCGTGGCCGCCGTCCCTAAGGTCATGACGCAAGGGGGCACGATCCCCACGGCGATCGAGTTCATGGACCGGCTCTCCGTGCAGGCCTCCTGCCAGTACCTGAACGAGCAACTGCCCTACGAGCAGTCGGGCGCGATGCTGCTGCTCGAGGTGGACGGCAGCGACGAGGAGACCGTCCGGCGCGACTACGAGACCATCGGCGAGCTCTGCCTCCAGAACGGCGCCCAGGAGGTCTACGTCGCCGACAACCACACCACCCGCGAGCGGCTGTGGCGCATCCGGCGCAACATCGCAGAGGCGTTCAAGGTCATCAGTCCCGATCAGAGCATCGAGGACGTCGTGGTGCCCACTGCCGCGATTCCGAGGCTGATGCCCGAGCTGGCCCGGATATCGGAGGAGTACGGCGTGCAGATCCCCTGCTACGGTCACGCGGGCGACGGCAACCTGCACGCCACCGTAGTCAAGGCCCCCGGCGATTCCATGGAGGAGTGGCGTCGCAAGCTCCCCGACATCCTGAATGACCTCTACGTGGGTACGAGGAAGCTCGGCGGCACGATCAGCGGGGAGCACGGCATCGGCTCGAAGAGAAAGAAGTTCATGCGGCTCGTGCTCGGCGACGCGGAACTGGAACTGATGCGGAAGATCAAGCGGGCACTGGACCCGAACGACATCCTCAATCCCGGCAAGATCTTCGACGTGTAGGACACCGGAGCGCTGAGGCCGGCCGTCGGCGGATTGTGGAGAGGGACGCCCGGCCGTATAATCGCCGCTCTGGCGGTCCGTTGCGCGCGTGAGCTGGGGCTCCCGGCAACGGCCGAAAGGGGAGGGAGAGAATGGCAGACAAGCGGAGTCTGGTGGCGATCATGGTGCTGGCAGTGCTGACGGCCGGGGCCGTTACGGCGGCCGAGGGGGCCGCTCGGCCAGCTCCGACCGCGGATGAGCTGCCCGTGCGCGGGCTGCACGTCAGCGTAAGCGGAGGACTGGATCTGGACCTCTGCGAGAAGTTTATCCGCGAGGCCCTGCCCGCCGAGGGCGTCAACGTGCTGGTCCTGTCGGTGGGTTACAACTACCCGTACGAGTGCCAACCGGAGGTCGCCGGGGACGGGCTCAGCAAGGAGGACCTGCAGCGGCTGCTCCGGGCGTGTCGCGAGTCGGGCGTGCGGCTCGTCCCGCAGATCAACTGCCTGGGCCACCAGTCCTGGCACGAGCGCAAAGGCGCGCTGCTGAGGGCGTTCCCCCAGTTCGACGAGACGCCCTGGATCGCCGATGACAGTCGCGACTTCTACTGCCGCAGCTACTGCCCGCTCCACCCCGACGTGCACAGGGTCGTGTTCTCCCTGATCGACGAACTGGCCGAGGACTGCGGGGCGACCGACTTCCACGTCGGCATGGACGAGGTCTTCTTCATCGCGGAGGACCAGTGCCCGCGCTGCGGCGGCAGGGATCCGGCCGAGGTCTTCGCCGGGGAGGTGCGCGCGCTGCACGACCACCTGGCCGAGGCAGGACGCACGACGTGGATGTGGGGGGACCGTTTCATCGACGGCGAGTCGACCGGCATCGGCAAGTGGTCTGCGAGCACGAACGGCACGCACCCGGCCGTCGACAAGGTCCCAAAGGACGTCATCATTTGCGATTGGCACTACACCAGCGCGCCGCCGACCCCGCGCTACTTCGTCGAGAAGGGCTTCCGCGTGGTCGCCTGCCCGTGGCGGAACGAGCAGGTTGCCCTCCAGCAGCTCGCGATGATCCGCGACCTGCGCAAGGAGACCGACCGCGCGCTGGGGATGCTCCAGACCACCTGGTGCGGATTCGACCGGTTCGTGCGCGCGTACTACGGCCAGACCGACAACCGGGACGCGACCGAAGCCGCCCGCTGCTTCAAGACGCTGTTCGCCGCCATCCGCGGCGAGCCGGCGGAGTAAGGGCATCTTGGCGCCGGTTCAATGAGGGAAGGAGGAAGCGCATTGACTGCTGACCAGACGTGGGGAACCGAGACCGAACCGCAAGAGCTACCCGTGCGCGGGCTGCACGTCAGCGTCTCCGGGAGAGGCGACGTGAACCTGTGGGAGGAGTTCGTCCGGGAGGCCCTGCCCGCCGAAGGCGTCAACCTGCTCGTCGCGGAGATCAACTACAGCTACGCCTACGAGTCGTATCCCCAGGTGGCCGATGCGGAATCGCTGGGCAAGGAGGACGTGAAACGGCTTCTTGCGGCGTGCCGGGACGCCGGCGTCGAGCTCATGCCGCAGATCAACTGCCTGGGACACCAGTCGTGGGCGGGGCGCAGCCACGGATTGCTGCGCGCGTTCCCCGAGTTCGATGAGCGGCCCGACATCCCGCAGGACGCGGGCAAAGAGGGCCTCTATTGCCGGAGCTACTGCCCGCTGCACCCGCGAGTCCACGACGTCGTGTTCGCCCTCATCGACGAGCTGGCCGAGGTCTGCGAGGCCGAGCAGTTCCACGTGGGCATGGACGAGGTCTTCCACATCGCGGAGGAGCAATGCCCGCGCTGCCGGGGCAGAGACCCCGCGGAGCTCTTCGCCGGGGAGGTGACGGCGCTGCACGACCACCTGGCGCAGAGGGGCCGGCGCATGTGGATGTGGGGCGACCGGTTCATCAACTCGGCCGAGTATCCCACCGGCAAATGGAGCGGCAGCGAGAACGGCACCTGGCCGGCCGTGGACGGCGTGCCGACCGACATCGTCATCTGCGACTGGCACTACACGCGGGCCTTCGAGACCCCGACCTTCTTCATCGCGAAGGGGTTCAGCGTGGTCGCCTCTCCCTGGCGGGAGCAAGACGTGGCTCTGGATCAACTGAGAGTCATGCGGCGCTGCCGGCAGGAGAGCGACCGTGCCCTGGGCATGCTTCAGACCACGTGGTGCGGCTTCGACCGGTTCATGCGGGCATACAACGGGGAGCTGGACGCGGAGGAGGAACGCAACCAGGGGGCTATCGAGGCGGCCGGCTGCTTCAAAAGGCTGTTCTCCGCCCTGCGTGGGGAGTAGTCGCACGCCAGCCGCATGGTGGCTCGGCGTGGCGGTTCGAGTGCCCTGCACCAGATAGCAAGCGGCAGCAGCCCGCGATGATCAGTTGCGGGAGAGCGGGATGGCCACCCCGACCGTTGTCCCCTCGCCGGGCGCACTCTCAACCTCTATGTTTCCGCCGTGCGCTTCGACTATCTGTCGGACGACGAACAGCCCCAGCCCCGCTCCCTTGGCGATGTCGTGTGTCCTCTCCCCTCGGCCGAACGGCTGGAAGATCACTGCAACGTCTTCGAGTGCAATGCCCGGACCATTGTCAGAAACGGCAAGCGCCGCGTTAGACCGCACAGGGTAGACGCTGACACGCGACCTGGACAGTCGCGGACATCTGCACTTTGTTCTGCACCTGGTAGTTGTCGACAGCCAAGAGGAGACTGTCAACGAGTGTTGCCTTCGCTTCGGGACTGGTTGTGCCATCTCCAGTCTGGTATCGCCGCAAGGCGCTGAACTTTGCCATGATTTCCCCGAGGATTGCCCGCTCCTCAGCAGACGTGGCATAGGCCCCCAGCGTGGGCAGGATCTCCTGGGCTTTCTGCATCTCCGCTTCCCCCTGGGACCTGTGCTCTTCGTCGCGGGTCGCCTGCCAGAGGAGATCCTCGCGCCGCTCAGCGAGGATTGCCAGCTCCAGAAGACGGCCCGTGTCCAAGCCCTGGGCATCCGTCAGCATCCGCTCCTGCATGCGGGATATCTCGCGCCGCCCGAAGAGCCATCCGCCCGTCAGGACAAGCAGCGAAAGAAAGACGCTCCCGGCCCAGAGGACCACGTAGGTTCGCACCCCGACGCCGCGCTTGGCCGACGTAGCGCGCATTAGCTCACTCCGTCCCCCGGGCCCTCGCTCTGTCGGCCAGCAGAATCACGTCCTTCAGTCCCTGCGGTCCCTTCGCCTTGAGCCAGCGATCCAGGAACTCACGGTTGCCGGCTATCTGGGCAATGGCCGCAAGGGACGCTAGGTAGAGGTTCCTCTCGTCCAGCGTGCCGACCAGCACGAAGATGGCCTGCACTTCGGGGGCGTCCTCGGAGAAACGGACCCCCTTGCGCGAACGGGCGACCAGGATGTCGAAGGTGCCCTTGCCTTCAAGGATGGCGTGGGGCACCGCCAGACGGGGGTCCAGGGCGGTGCTGCTTTGGGCCTCCCGGCTCTTCAACGCCGACGCCAGCACCGCCTCGCCCAGGCCGACCCTTCCGGCCAGTTCCTCCGCGGCGAGCGTGAAGAATTCCTCCGCCTCCATCGGGCCTTCGATGTCCACAACAGCGCAATCCCCGATAATCGCATCGAATCGGTCGTGGACCACCTCGTCTCGCTCGTGGATTATCTGTTTGAGTTCGGCTTCGAGAGTTCCGGTGACCAGTTCCCGGGCCGTGATCCGCTCGATGAGGTGTAACAACGCCGACTCTTGCTGGACTCGCTTGCGGCCATAGAACCAGAAGCACAGGAATCCGCCCAGGATGAGCCCGGCGCTGATCACGTATGCGGCCTCGCCCATCTCAAAGATGACGAACCCAAACCCGACGATACCGCCAATCTGGAGCCACGGATATAACGGTGCTCTGAAGGCCGGTCGGTAGTTCTGGAGGCCGCTCTCCCGCAGGACGATGATCGACAGGCACGAAAGGATGTACGTCAGGATCAGTACCGTGGAGGCAGCCTCCACCAGCACGTAGAGGTCCAAGAAGAGACTCACCAGGATGACGCCCCCCGTGACGGCGATGGCCACGTGGGGGGTGTGGAAACGAGGACTCACTCTCGAAAGCGTCGAGGGCAGCAACCGGTCCCGGCTCAGGGCCAGCAGGTAGCGAGAAGCGGCCATGATGCCCGCGTTCGCAGTGGACACGAACGCGAGGATCGCGCCGATGCTCATGGCCACGTAGCCGAACTGCCCCATGATGGCCCGGCCTCCGTCGGAGATCGGTGTCAGGGAGCCGTCCAGTGCCTCCTTCTCAACGACGCCGCTGGTCACGTACACCACAAGCGTGTAGGTGAGCGTGACCGCCACGAGCGACAGCGTCAGTCCGAGAGGGATCGTTCGGCCCGGCTTGCGGACTTCCTCAGCGATGCTGGCGACCTTGAGCAAGCCTCCGTAGGAAACGAAAACAAATCCGGTGGCGGTGAAGATGCGGGCCAGTCCGTAGGGGGCAAAAGGGATCAGCAGTTCCGACCGCGCGTGCGACATGCCGACCAGTATGTACATGGCCAGCAGGCCGAACAGGCCGACGACCAGGACGACCTGCACCCGTGCGGCCTCGCGGACGCCAACCACGTTCAGCCCGACGAACACCAGGCAGAGAATCGCTCCCGCCAGCAGGCCGTGAATATGGACGATCAACGCGGCGAACGTGGCCATGCCGACAATGGCAAAGGCGCTCTTCAGTGACAGGGAGAACCAACTCAGGATGCCGGCCACGGTGCCCACCCCTGGCCCGAACCCCCGCATGATGAAGAAGTAATCCCCGCCGGCCTTGGGCATGGCCGTAGTCAGCTCGGCGATGCTGAGCGCGCCGGCCGTGGCCAGGATGCCCGCCAGAAGGTAGGACCAGATCACGCCCGGGCCGGCCATGGCGTGGGCCATGCCCGGAAGGACGAAAAGACCGGAGCTGATCATGGCCCCCGAGGCAATGCAGAAGACGTGCAGCAAGCCCAACCGCTTCTTCAGCGCCCCGGAATCCGGCTTCGGCACGTTCCCTTGCATGGCGCCACCCGCCCTGTCCATCCGGCGCAGAGCCACCCGATCCGCTATCAGTGTACCACAGTCCGGCGCTCATCGCGCGTGCCGCCCGCACCTCACCCGCCAGATCAGGGGCGGTCCTGGAGTGCAGTCTGCTTTGACCATAACCCTATGGTCGGCGAGGGTCTGACGCACGCCCATGCTGCCGAGGGTAGGCGGGTGAGGGAAGGAAAACCGCGAGCAGCGGCTGCCCGGACGGGCGCGCCGATGGTGGGCGTCCTCGCGACGTGCCTGAGTGCACGTCCGTGCGTCCTCTGTCTGGCGGTGATCGGGCTGGGGCGGTTGCCGTACCGGCGGCTCTCTATAGCTGGATGGCGTTGAAGATATCGGTATTGCTCAGCATGCCGATGATGTTCTTGCCATCGAAGACCGGCGCGCGCCGGATGCCCGCGTGATGCAGCAGCCGTGCGCAGTACTTGAGCGCCAGTCCCGGCGAGACCATGACCAGGGGTTTGCTCATGATCTCGAAGACCTTCACTTTGAGCGGGTCCTTTCCGGGGTCCACCACCTTGTTGACCACGTCCTTGCGGGTGACAATGCCGTAGGCGTCCTCCTGGCTCCTGTGTTGGACAACGAGGCTGGAGACGCCCTTGTCCCGCATCAGTTTGACGGCATCGGCCGCAGTGGCGCTGCCGTCAATGTACACCACGTCCTTGCTCATCACGTCTTGGGCCTTTGCGAACCTTACGTCTGCCAGAGACTTGCCCATGGCCACTTCTCCTTTCCCCCGACGCCGGACGGTTCGCCGGCCCCAGCCACGTCGCCGCTTTGCTCAGTCGGAGCGCCGCCAGGCAGGACATCTCGGTGGCTCCGCCGAGCGGCACTGATTATAGCCTATCTTGCCCTTATAACAAGTTCTACTTCAGAAACAGCTCGATCACGGGCACGGCAACGTCCGGCTTCGGCACCGGCAGGTACAGCGTGAGCGTATCCTGAGCCGTGCCTTCCATCGAGCCGTGCCAGGCGTCTCGTCGGCCGAGCTTGATCTCGGACCCGTCGTTGAGCAACTGCGCGTACGCGACCTTGCCGGCGAATCCGTCCAGGTGAAGCTCTCGGATCGGCCACGCCAGGACGTGCACGTAGAGGCGCCGGGCCTCCGGGTTGTAGGTCAGCCGGCAGTCCCGGGGCGCCTGGAACTCGTCGGGCGCCTGCGTGCAGCCGTAGATCGAGCGGCCATGCTGCCTCATCCATCGTCCCATGGCGGCCAGGCGGTCCATGGCGCGCCGGTCAAGCTCCCCGCGCGCCGTCGGCCCAACGTTCAGCAGCAGGTTGCCGCCCTTGCCCACCGTGTCTATCAGCATCTGGACGAGCTGCTCGACGCTCTTCCACGTGGCCTCGTCGCGGTGATATCCCCAGGAGCCGGAGAAGGTCTGGCAGGTCTCCCACGGCACGGGCTCGCCGTCCATCTTGACCCACTCGCGCACCATGAACTGCTCGGGCGTGCGGTAGTCCCATCCGCCCGGCACGTTCAGCAGGTCCAGCCGGTCGTTGACGATGATGTCGGGCTGGAGCTCACGCGTTGCCTTCAGCAGGCGTTCGGACTCCCAGTCGTCCCTGCCCTTGCCGTCCTCTCCCGGGAAGGAGAAGTCATAGAACAAGACGTCCACCTTGCCGAACTCGGTCAGCAGCTCCCGGACCTGCGCCAGCATGTAGTCTGCGTATTTGCGGACGTCCCTGCCCTTGGTCTCCTTTCTGAACTCCGCGTTGTCGCGCATCGGGTGACAGCTGTCCACGGGGTACTCGGGGTGATGCCAGTCGAGGAGCGAGTAGTAGAAGCCGACTTTCAGCCCTTCCTCCCGGAATGCCTCGACCATGGGCTTCAGGAGGTCCCGGCCGTACGGCGTGTTGGTCGCCTTGTAGTCGGTCTGCTTCGAGTCCCAGAGGCAGAACCCCTCGTGGTGCTTGCTGGTGACGACGAAGTACTTCATCCCCGCGTCTCTGGCCGCCCGCGCCCAGGCCTTCGGGTCGTAGAGGTCGGGATTGAAGTGGTCGAAGTACTGCTGGTAGTCCTCGTCCGTGATGCGCTCCTGGTTCTTGACCCACTCGTGCCGAGCCGCCAGCGCGTAGAGCCCCCAATGGATGAACATGCCGAACCGATCGTGCGCCCACCACTTCATGTGTTCTTTGGCTTCCACTGCGTTCCTCCCCGGTCCCGCGTCTCCTGCCGGCCGGGCAGTTCGGCACAGTGCCGGCCGAGCCCGGCCTCGGCGCAATGCTATAGCGGGCCGGCTGCTCTGTCAACGAGACGGCGTGACGAAGCGGCAGGGCCTTTGCATTCGGTGGCGGGAAGTGTTTCAATGGCCCCCGTGGGCAGCCAGAGGCACATGCCGGACCAGGAGGGTCTGCGGCGCGAGAACGAGCGGCTCCGGGAGGAGGTCGACCGTCTGCGCAAGCGCGTCAACTACCTGGAACGCCGGCACGTGGCCGAGAAGACATATGCGGAAGGCATCAGAGTCCTGCGCGAGCTGGATATCGAGGGGGCGATCGAGCTGTTCGAGAGCATCCCGGCCGACGTGATGGACACCACCGAAGCGCTCCGCAAGTCCCGGGAGCTTCGGGCCCGCGTGGCCGCCTACAAGAAGGTCAGGACCAGAGTCAACCGCGTCTTGCTCTTCCTCGGCTCGATCCTGGTGATCATCGTGGTGCTGGCCCTTGCGCTTCGCTGAAGGTGCCGTCAGCGGAAGCGGCGGGGGTCTATGGGGTATTCTCCCCACTCGTCGCGGCAGCGCTTCATCTCCAGGATGTTCTCCCTTGGCGCGCCCACGGCCAGGGAGTGGCTGGAGCCCATGATGTATCCGCCGCCCGGCGCCGCGTGCGTGAAGGCGTAACGGGCGTCCTCGCGGATGTCTTCGGGCGAGCCGTGGACCAGGTGCTCGTGCCAGATGCCGCCCCAGAGGCAGAGGCGGTCCCCCACGCGCTCCTTCAGCGCCTTGATGTCCATTCCGGCGCTGGCCTGGATTCCTTCGTAAGCGTCGTAGAGGTCGGCCAGCTCCTCGATAACGGGCCAGGTGTGCCCGCAGCAGTGCTTGAGGACCTTCAGGCCGAGCCGCCGCGCCTCCTCAACGTGGGCCTTGTGCCAGGGATAGACCATCTCGCGGTATATGCTCGGGCTGGCCATCAGTGCCGTGCTGCTGCCCAGGTCTCCGCTCGGCATGATGGCGTCCACGCCCATCTGCGCGAGGGTTCTGACCTGGCGCAGGAGCAGCATGCCCCGAAGCTCAGCGATCTTCTTGCACACCTCGGGTTGAAGGATCAGGTTCATCCAGCTCTCTTCCTCGGTGGCGCCGAAGCGTGGGAACTCCAGGTCGCTGCACAGCATGACCACGTAATGCGTGTCCGCGAACTCCCTGACCAGGTGATGGCCCAGCTCCCAGCGTGAATCATTCGGATCGCCCGGCGGCTCGTCCTCCAGCCGGTCGATCTGCGCCTGGACGCTCTCGACGGTCGGCGGAACGTAGTCCTCGGTGTTCCGCTTGTAGGGCATCAGGTCGTGAGTGGTGGCAGAGACGCGATAGATGTCGCCGTTGGAGTCGCGGTAGGTCACGTCGTCCAGCTTCTCCATCGGCTCGGGGCGGTACTCCTCGGGCGGGACCCTGTAGGCGTGGACGATCTCCATGCCGAGCGCGCGGATCAGGTCCGGGATGTCGCGCTTGTAGCTCTCGACGACCTCGTCGCGCGCGCCGTCCCAGAGCGCCTGCGTCTCCTTCATCTTGGCGTGCACCAAGGTCGCGCGTCCCAGGATGTCCTCATACACGTTGTAGTCGATGAAGTGCTCGCCCCACGGGATGACGTCGGGCTCGCGGTGCTCCAGCGTCGCGATCACGCGCTCTCTGGGAAGCATCGAATGACCTCCTGGGGCATCGGCCGAAACACGGAGCTCGCCTACGTTTCCTGCGGCTTCCGTTACGCGCGAGCGCGGTCCGTCGTTGTCGAGCCCGACGCCCCTATGGTATCGTTGCTGCGCTCAAGCCACAAGAAGACGGAGGCGCGGCGATGCGCAAGTGCATGTGGACGAGTTACTTCATCGACCTGTCGCCCGAGGAGGCCGTCCGCCTGTTCGCTGCGGAGGGGTGGACGGACCTGGAGCTCTCGACCGAGCATGGCGCGGCGCTCCTTGAGCGCGGCGATCCGGCGGCAACCGGGGAGCGGTTCCTGCGCCTCTGCGCCGACCTGGGCGTGAGCGTGCCGCAGGGCCACCTGAAGCTGACCGCCGACATCGCGCGTCCCGATCCTGCGCGCCGGCAGGAGGAGCTGGAGGAGCTCAAGCACTGGCTCGACCTCTTCGCCGCGCTCGGCATACTGGCCGCGGTCCTTCATCCCGGGGGCCCGAACTGCCTGCAGGGAGAGGAACCTTCGCAAGCCGTGCTTGACGCGAACGTCGAGTCCCTCGCCCAGCTCACGCGTCACACGGGCGGCGGCCCGCCCACCATCTGCCTGGAGAACGGCCCCAACGCCGGCCGGCTGTTGGCGCTGATCGAGGCCGTCGGCGGCGAGGGCCTGGGCATCTGTTTCGACACCGGGCACCTGGGCCTCCTGCGCGCAAAGGACCCCGGCGCGGGCCAGAGCGAGCGCGACTTCATCGTGCAGGCGGGCCGGCACCTGAAGGCGCTGCACATCGCCGACAATGACGGGTCAGGCGACCAACACCTCCTGCCCTATGAGGGCGGAGCCGTCGACTGGCGCAGCGTGATGCAAGGCTTGAAGGAGATCGCGTACGACGGGCCGTTCAACTTCGAGGTCCCGGGCGAGAGCGGGTGGGGCGAACCGCTGAGCATGCAGCAAAGGATGGACAAGCTTGACCGCGCCGTCCGCATCGCGCACCGGCTGATCGAGACCACCGGTGCTTCGTTGGCCTGAAGGCGAGGGGAGGGAACGTGGAACTCCGGATCATGGCGGACGTGCCGACCAGCATCGCTCGCCCGTTGGACGAAGTGCACGTGTGGTTCGGGTCCGGGCCCGAGGGCGCGGAACTGATCGTGCTCGATGGCGCGCACCGGCAATACGTGTGCCTGCCTGCCGCCGGGGACGGGGCGGTCTTCACCGCGGGCGGTGCACTCGGCAAGCACGTCGCCATCCTTCGCGACGAGGATGGCAACGAACTGGACCGCGCCACCTTCACCGTGGACTGCCGCACGCGGATCGACCACGGCGGCCCGTTCGCCGATCTGCTCGACGTACTCGACTACACCATGAACCGCCGCGGCGCCATGCAGATGGCCCAGGTGGACGGGCGCACCTATTCCTTCTTCGTCCGCTGGCTGCGCGACCACGTCCACACGCTCAAGGGCAACAAGTACTTCCACGCCGGCCTGAAGTCCGGCATAGACCTCTACCTGGACACCCAGTGCGAGAACGGGATGGTCTGGGACAACATCTACGAGCGCAACCCCCGCCCGAATTGGTGGGACCATCACTTCAAGGACGAGTTCATCCGCCCGGTCACCGATGGCCGGTGGGAGCTGAAGCGCATCCCCGTCGAGGCCGACGTCGAGTACCTGCTGGTCGAGGGCATCTACTTCACCTGGAAGGCGACGGGTGACAGCGGGTGGATGGAGTCCGCCCTGCCGAACGCAGCGAAGGCCATCGAGTACTGCACCACGGATCGCTACCGCTGGTCGGAGAAGTACGGGCTCGTCAAGCGCGGCTACACCATCGACACGTGGGACTTCCTGGTCCAGGAGGATGCGGCCATCTACGATCACCCCATGGTGATCGGGCCGAAGACGCCGTTCGGCATCATGCATGGCGACAACACGGGCCTGATGGCCGCCTGCCGGCAGATGGTCGAGATGCTGACGGCAACCGGCCGGAGCGAAGAAGCCGCCCGCTACCTCGAACTCGGGCGCGAGATCAAGGAGAGCCTGGACCGCGTCGCCTGGAACGGCCGCTTCTTCCGCCATCGCGTGCCCGAACAGCCGGAGCAGCGAGACCTCGGCGTGGACGAGGCCGAGCAGATGTCCCTGTCCAACAGCTACGCGCTGAACCGAGGCATCGACCACGCGCAGTGCGTGGCCATCATTCGCGAGTACCTGAGGATCCGTGACGAGCTGCCCCACGGCTCTCCGGGCGAGTGGTACGCCATATATCCCTGGTTCGGGAAAGGCTTCGGCCGGCATTGTGTGCCGGGCGAGTACATGAACGGTGGCGTGTTGAGCATCGTGGCGGGAGAGCTGGCGCACGGGGCGTTCGAGCACGGATTCGAGGACTACGGCGCCGACATCCTGCTCCGGGTGCTAGAGCTGGTGGGCTCCCAGGACGGCTACCTGCCCTGCACGTTCAAGGGATTCCAGAAGGAGCCGCCGGAGCCGGAGTTCACGCCGCTGGACCTGCGGGACGCCGCCACTGTGGACTTTCACGGCGAGACGGCGGGACGCGGCTGGACCATGGAATCCCCGGCCAACGACCTGCGCAACATGCCGGTCGGACGCCAGGTCTTCTGCGGAATCCCGTTCGACGTCATAGACCCCGCCGAGAACGACCGGCGCGCCTGCGCGGCGCTGTCCATCGACGGGGAGCCGTTCGCTGAACGCGCTGTCGTGGAGGCCGGCGGCGTGACGGCCAGGTCGGTCTACTTCCTCCACGCCGCGAGCAACACGAGCGAGGTGGCCGGCGAGTACGCGATACGCTACGCGGACGGTACCAGCGAGACGCGCTACCTGCGCATGGGCAAGGAGATAACGGGCTGGTGGCAGCCGGGCGATACTCCGCTGGCCAGGCTGGCGTGGTGGGGGGAGAATGCCGCGTTTGAGAACGTGGGCGTCGTGGCGTTCGGCTGGAGCAATCCCCACCCCGAAAGGCCCATCGCGTCCATAGAGATGGGGGCGCCGAGGAGCGGCGGGATCCTGCTGGTGCTCGCCGTCACGCTCTCCAGCGCGGAGGTCTACTTCGGCCCGTCGCCGCTCTCGTACGGCATACCGGACAACTGGGGCGCGGCAGCCGTCGCGTACGCGCTGGTCGAGGGGCTGGCAGGCGTTGTGGATCGCGGCGTGGCCTTCGACACGGCCGGCATTGCGCCTCGCTGGACCGCCACCGGTCGGGACGAGGTGGACGTGGCGATCAAGTACCCCGAGTCGGGCGGTTACGCGGCCTACCGCTACCGGCACGCGCCCGAGAGGGGGGAGCTGACGCTTGACCTGACCGGCAGCGGAGGGTGCTTCGTCTGCCACGTGCTGCTGCCGGAGGGCGCGCGCGCAGCCACGAGCGTGACCTGCGACGGGGCCACCGTCGCGTTCGAAAACGTCCAGGTGGAGGGCTCGCGCTATGCAGACTTCGACCTGAAGCCGTGCGGGCCATGCCGCATCGCGATAGGCTACGAGTGAGATATCCGCGGGCGCCCCGGGGGCAAAGGTCTCTCACTGCGACGTCTTCTCGGCCAGCACGACGGTGATGTTGTCGCGGCCATCGGTGGCCCGCGCCGTTCCCACCAGCGCCTGGCAGACCGTCTCGATGCCCTCCGCGCCGGCCATCAGCCGTTCGATCTCCTCGTCCGGCATGCTCTCGGTAAGTCCGTCGGTGCAGAGCATCAGCCGGTCACCGAGCTTCATCTTGATGGCCCGCAGGCCAGGCTTTGGGTTCCCGCCCATGCCCACGTAGCGCAGTAGTTGCCCCCTCATGGGGTGCTGCTTCGCGTCTTCCCGGCTGATGAGCTTGCGGCTGACCAGTAAGCCGACCAGGGAGTGGTCCTCGGTGAGGGGCTCAAGGGCGCCATCGCGCAGCAGGTAGGCCCGGCTGTCCCCCACGTGCGCGATGTGCGCCAGAGGGCCGCGCGCGAGCACCAGGGCGATGGTTGCCCCCATCTTGCGGTGCGGCCCAAGCTCGCGGCTGCGTTCCTTCATGCGGTGATTCATGGCGGCGAGGACTTCAGTGAGCCCGTCCTCGATCTCCTTGACGGACGGCTCCCGAAGGTGCTCCAGGTGTTCGGCCAGCAGTTGAGGAAGCCATTCCATGGCCAGGCTGGACGCCACCTCTCCTGCGGATTCCCCGCCCATCCCGTCGGAGACGGCCAGCAGGCCCTGTTCGGGCAGTGCCAGGCAGGCATCTTCGTTGTTCTCGCGGATGCGGCCTATGTCACTGGCCCAGCAGACGCGAAGATCTGCGCTCGTGGCGCATCCG
>Ga0114922_10001614_pt1 | contig 21424 bp, 15 predicted proteins | sample AartaG_FD_100975 | JGI IMG/M metagenome (GOLD analysis project Ga0114922, IMG submission 100975) | Deep subsurface microbial communities from Aarhus Bay to uncover new lineages of life (NeLLi) - Aarhus_00045 metaG | ecosystem: Environmental > Aquatic > Marine > Oceanic > Sediment | place...
CAGGGCCCCCGCATCACGCACGTAAGCGTGGACACCTCCGTGCGCGAGTGGACGCTGGGCGTAACCGCCGCGCTCGAGGGCCTGGAGGAGGGCCGCTCGTACATGCTCCGGGCGCGCGTGACGGACGACGGCCGGGAGGTGCTGGCGGCCCAGAGCGATCCGTTCACCGCCGATGACCTGGAGGCGCGCCGCTTCTCCTTCAGCACGGAGTGGAAGGCGCCGAAGCTCTGGGACATCCACACGCCCCAGAACCAGTATGACCTGAAGGTGGAGCTCCTGGCGGAAGGAGCGGCGCAGGACGCCTACCATCCCGTGCGCTTCGGCTTCCGCGAGTTCTGGATCGAGGGCAACAAACTGATCCTGAACGGCACGCGCATCAACTTGCGCGCCCTGCCGCTGAACTCCGCGCAGATCAACACGGCGACCGCCAGCTACGCGGGGGCCTGCGAGACGATCCGTCGCCTGAAGTCCTGGGGTTACGACGCGGCCTACACGCACAACTACGACTGCCGGCCCGGCTCGCACCTGGCCTTCGAGGGTATCCTGCGCGCCGCCGACGACACGGGCTTCCTGCTCAGCTTCGCGCTCCCTCACAGCCGGGACTACGACTGGGAGGGCGAGCAGCCCGAGAAGCACAACGGCTATGAGCGACACCTGGAGTGGTACGTGAGCTGCGCCCAGAACCACCCCAGCGTGGTCATGTACAGCCAGAACCACAACTCCATGGCCTACGCGGACGACGAGAACCCGCTGCGCATCCCCCTTGTGCTCGATTGCATCCTGCCGGACTACATGGGTGAGCGGCTCCGGCAGCTCTACCCGCGAGAGGCGATCTTAAGGCAATTCGACAGGACGCGGGTGCATTACAACCACTCCGGGCCGAGCCCGTCGATGTACACGATGAACTGCTACCTGAACTGGACGCCGATGCAGGAGCGCTCCGAGTGGTTCCAACGCTGGAGCGAGTACGGCGCCCGGCCGCTCTACGTGGTCGAGTACGGCGAACCGCTCTACTTCAGCTACTCGACCGAGCGGGGACCGTGGAGCCACGTCCGCTCACCTGCCCTGCGCCAGTACCAGTACACCGAGTGGGGCGCGGCCATCAATGGCGACGCGGGCTTCGAGCTGAGCGAGTTCGAAGGTATAGCCCTGCGCTGGGAGGCCGAGCGGTTCCGCCGCAAGGAGCCGTTCCTACGCGTTGACCATGGCGCGGGCGACCTGTTCCGGGGTGACATTCCGAACATCCGGGGCGTGCAGGCGGAGTTCATCAAGGGCACATGGCCCTACATCCGCACGCTCGGCCTGGGCGGTTTCAACATCTGGCACGAGACGAACCTGGCCCGCTTCCGCAAGCGCGCGAAGGCGACCCGTGGCGAGTACGAAGTGGACTGGGACGGTCTTCAGCGCCCCGGCTTCAGCCCGGACTTCTGCGACTCCGCGGGCCGGGACTGCATCTTCTACTCTCTCGGCACGAAGCTGGAGGATTGGGAGCCGAACGTGCGTGGGGCGGCGTTCCTCCGCTACAACCAGCCGCTGCTGGCCTACATCGCCGGCAAGCCGGAACACTTTACGGCCCGCGGGCACAACTACTCGGCCGGCCAGACGGTCGAGAAGCAGATCATCGTCTGCAACGACTCGCGCCAGACGGTCGAGTGCACCTGCGAGTGGTCCGTGAACTTGCGCGGCCGCCCCGGCGGCACGAGCACCGTCCGGGTCAAGACGGGCGAGAACGAGCGCATCCTGGTGCGGTTCAAACTGCCCCGCGCGCGGGCGAACCGCACCTACAAGATGCGCCTGAAGGCGACCTTCAGCACGGGCGAGGTGCAGCAGGACGAATTCTCCCTCCACGTGCTGCCGACACGCGACGCGCCGCGGGTCAAGGCCGGGACGGCCCTCTACGACCCGCACGGCGAGACGGCCCGGATGCTCGATGAGCTGGGCGTCGACTTCGACCCGGTCCGGGTGGACGCCGACCTGGCCGGCTACGAGCTGCTGGTGATCGGGAAGAAGGCGCTGACGGTCGACGGCGCAGCCCCGGATCTCTCGAAGGTCCCCGAGGGGCTGAAGGTGGTGATGTTCGAGCAGACGAAGGAGGCGCTCGAGCAACGGCTCGGCTTCAGGGTCCAGGAGTGGGGCCTGAGGCGCGCCTTCGGGCGGGTGCCGGATCACCCGATCCTGGAGGGACTTTCGGACGAACACCTCCGGGACTGGCATGGCGAGGCGACACTGGTGCCGCCAACGCTTCCCCTGGGCGAGTACTCCTCCTACCCGAAGGTCAAGTGGTGCGGCTTCGAGACGCCGCGGGCGGGGCGTGCAGGCAACTACGGCAACGTCTCGTCGGTCATGATCGAGAAGCCCGCGGCTGGCGACTTCCTGGCCCTGGTGGACGGCGGCTTCGCCCTTCAGTACAGCCCGCTGATGGTCTACCGTCAGGGCAAGGGGATGGTGCTGTTCTGCCAGATGGACGTGACGGGCCGGACCTCGCCGGATCCTGCGGCCCGGCGCCTGGCGGCCAACGTCATGGAGTTCGCCGACGGCTGGTCGGCGCCGCCTCTGCGGCGCGCCGTCTACGCCGGCGAACCGGCGGGGCTGGAGCACCTGAAGGCCTCGGGCGCGGCCGTCACGGCATACGACGGCGGGCCGCTCGGCGACGGGCAAGTGCTCGTCCTGGGTCCCGGCGCGGCCGAACGGCTCGGCGAGGGCGCCGCATCGGTGGCTCGCTGGGTGGATTCCGGCGGCCCGGTGCTCGCCATGGCGCTCGGGCAGGAGGAGGCACGCTCGCTGCTGGGCCTGCCGATCGAGATGGAGGTCGGGGAGCACATCTCCTGCCGTTACGCCCCGCCGGAGCCCGGCACGCCCGTGACCGGCGTGGGCTGCGGCGAGCTGATGATCCGCGACCCGCGCGACGTGCCCCTGGTGAGGGGCGGAGCGGAGGTGATGGGCAACGGCGTCCTGGCCCTGGCCGGACGGGGCAACGTGGCGCTGTGCCAGCTTGCGCCGTGGCAGTTCAACCATGCGGAGCTCTACAACACCAAGGGCGCCTTCCGGCACGTGAGCTTTGCGGTCAGCCGGATGCTGGGCAACATGGGCGTGGCGTTCGAGACGCCGCTCCTTGAGCACCTGGCCCGGCCGGCCGGGCCGGCAGAGACGCGCTGGTTGGACGGCCTCTACCTGGAGGAACCGGTCCTGGACGACGACGACCCCTACCGGTTCTTCCGCTGGTAGGCGGCGGCTGTCCCATGCTCTGCCGCCGGCCGGACGCCGTTAGTTGCCGTAAAGTAGGGGCACGGCGCGCCGTGCCCCTACGAAGGACCAAACGACAGCTCAAACGGTGAATCATCGTGAGTGATAAGGGCAACCGTGAAGGCGGGGATTACGTCATCAGGCGGGCGGAGGTGCCTGACCGTGACGAGCTCGTGAGCGTGTTGAACTCCGCGTTCTCGCGGGACGAGACGCGTTCGCTTGATTTCCTCAGCTTCCTCCCGCACGCATTCACACCGGAGCGGATCGGGGACCACCTGGTGCGGGTGGAGGGCGGAAGGATTCTCGGCTGCGTCGGCCTGTACCCGTACGAGGTCCGTGTGGGAGGTGTGTCCTTCCGGGCGGCGGGCGTGGGGCAGGTCGGCACGCTGCGGGAAGCGCGCGGGCAAGGGGTGATGACATCCCTGCTCAGGCAAGCCTGTCTCGATGCGGACGCCGCCCGGTATGACTTCTGCTGGCTCGGCGGGGACAGAGTCCGTTATGGAAGGCACGGATGGGCGACCGGCGGCGTGAGGATGCGCTTCTGGTTCCCGCGTCGCTTCCTGCCTGAGCCGCCCGACGAAGCCGGCGTTCGCCGTCTGGAGCCCGGGCGCGACTTCGAACGCGTGCGTGACCACCTGGCCCGGGACCCCAACACGGTCGTGGTGGACGACCTGGAGCTGCGCCGGATTCTGGAGGGCAAGGCGACGGGCGGCTGGGTGTCCGGAGACGCCTTCATCGTCTACCGGCGCGGCATCGGCAACGTCTACCTTGCAGACGGAACGCCCGAGGAGATCGGCCGTCTGCTGTCCCACCACCTGCGGTGGCTCGAATCGGAGCCGAAGTGGGACGGCGACCTGGCCGTCCACTGCGCCCCGGCGGACTCGGCGCTGATGCGGGCATGCCGGCTATACTACGCCGGCCTGTCAATGAGCCCGTCGGGCATGTTCCGGGTGGGTCCGCTCAGGGCATTCCTTGAGAAGGTCTGCCGGGCGGCGCAGCCGAAGGTCGCCGAGGGATCGGGCGCCGTGTCCCTGGTGAATGCGGAGACGGGCGAAGCGGTCACCGTCCGGTGCATTGGCGGCCGCCTCTCGGTCGAGGACGGTGCGCAAGAGGGTGCCTACAACCTCGGCAGGCGGGACCTGTCGGAAGCCTGTTTCGGGCTCTGTCCGCTGGACGTCTACCTGCCGGGGCTGCCGGAGGACTCGTTCCTCAGGCGCGTCCTGCCGCTGCCTGCGCACTGGTCGCGTTTCTTCGGCGTTTGACGGGCGCACCCCGGCTGTGTGCCCACCCCGGCTGCGTGCTGCGCGATGGGTCTCGTCTTCACTCCGGCTCGACGGTGAAGTCGAGCGGCATGCCGAGTTCCTCGTAACGCTTGCGTCGCCCGGCGGCGTCGCCGGCCTGCACGACCGCAGCGACCTCGGCGACCGCCCCGGCCTTCTCCCAGGGCACCACGATGACCCCGTCCCCGTCTGCCACGATCACGTCGCCGGGCCTGACGAACACCCCGCCGACCGTGACGGGCCGGTTCGTGGACTCCAGCTCAAGCCGGCCCGGCCGGATGCCGCGCGAGACGCCGGGGCAGTAGACGGGGAAGCCCTGCTTGACGACCTCGTCGGTGTCGCGAGCCCCGCCGTTCGTGACGGCACCGCGCACGCCGGCGGCCATCCAACCGAGCGAGTTGCTCGAGCCGATGAAGCCACAGTCGGGAATTCCCGCCGCGTCGATGACGAGGACGTCGCCCTCGCGGATCTCGTCGCCGCGCGGCCCCTGCGCGAGTTGGGAGTACCATTCGCGCTTCCAGCGGTTGTGTTCCTCGACGTTGGGGAAGACGGGCGCTCGCTTGTTCGTCGGCACGAAGCGGATGGTGTGCGCGATGCCGACGATCCTGTGGGCGAACGTCTCCCTGTCGCACCAGAGCGGGCGGATCCGCTTGTCCATGAGTCCCACGTCCTGAAGGCCCACGGCGTCCATGCCGTCGCAGACGTCGGTCACCCGGCGGGCGGCGAACAGCTTCAGCACCTCGTCGCGTTCCGCTTGCGTTGCCATCGACTATCCCTCCCTCGCTTCCAGCGTCACCTGCATCATCGAGAATCGGCGGAGCTGGACCTCCACCCGCCCCGCCTTCACCGGGGCGGTCGACTTGTGGGGCCGAATCCGGTCCGGCTCGTCGAACGTATTCCGGTCATCCGGGGCCGAGCCGGCGAGCGTGAGAACCTCCGCCTGCCCGTCGCCCCAGTCAACTCCCGCATCGAGCACCGCAGCCACCGTCTCCACGCGCGCCGAGCGGCTTACGAGCATTACTCGCAGCATCCGTCCGTCATCGCTGACGGCGGCCACGGCGTCGACGAGCGGGCGATCCTTCACCGCCGGCAGGTCGCCGGCTTTCCCGGGGGTGCTGTACGTGCCGCACTTGACGCGCACGGCCACCGGCCAGAGGCCGGCCATCCCGGCGCCAAGCACGTGACCCCAGTGCGCCGGCGTGGCCCAGACGCGCTCGCGCGTCTTCCGCAGCCCTCCGCCGTGGTTCACTGTGGCCGAGTGCGTGAGCATGGACACGAAATCGCCCAGCCGGATGCATTCGTGAATCAGCAGCGCGTCGTAGAGCGGCTCGGCGATGGTGTCCGGCGTGGGCATGTGAGTCATGCCGCCCCGTGCGAAGAGCTGCAACTCCGTAACGGCCAGATGCGGTTCGGCGATCCCGGCCTCCGCCATCTGGCTCTGCATGGCCCGCCAGCGCTCGCCCTGCGTGGCTGAGAGCCCCATGAAGGCTTCGTAGAGCTCTGCCGGATCCGTGTCCTCGTCGACCCGTCCGCCCCGCAGAACGTGCTCGCTCACGCACGTCATTTCGCCGGCCGCTTCGGCGAAGAGGCGGTCGTTCCATTCCGTCCCGTAGCTCCGGCCGCACGCGATCACCTGAATCGTCGCGTCTGCTGCCCGCATCGCCCGGGCGAATCGCGTGTAACGGTCGACGTAGCCCCCCGGAGTCGTCCAACCTACTTGCCAGCGTCCGTAGAGTTCGTTCCCGATCTCCCAAATCCGGATGCCGTGGGGCTCGGGATGTCCGTTTGCGGCGCGAAGCCGGCCCATCGGGCTGTCCGCCGGTCCGTTGCAGTACTGCACCCAGGCGGCTGCCTCCTCGGGCGTCCCATTGCCGGCGTTAACGCAGATCATGGGCTCGCAGCCAACGGCCCGGCAGAATGCCGCGAACTCATCCGTTCCGAAGAGGTTGTACTCCAGGCCGCCCCACGCCGGGTTGGGCACCGTGGGACGGAGGTCAGCGGGCCCGACCCCCGGCTGCCAGTGATAGCCGGACGCAAAGTTGCCTCCCGGCCAGCGCAGCAGCGGCAGTTCCGCCTCCCGGAGCCGCGCTATCACGTCGGGGTCGGCGCCATTCATGTGGTCCGACGGCCAGAGCAGCAGTCGCGAAAGCACGACGTCTGTGCCTTGCCCGGCCGTCAGCGACACGAAGCACGGCGCTTCTGCAGGGGTTGCGTCGTCTATCGTCAGCCGGCCCGACGCCGCCGTCCAGTCCGGTCCCACCGTCACGTCTTGCCCGTGCAGTTCCCGTCCCGCGGAACCGTTGTCACCCGGCGCCGCGATCCCTATCCGCAGCGTTGCGTCGCCTGCTGCGCGAGCGAAGACGCGGAACCCGTATTCGCGCGTGCGGTGCGAGGGCAGGTACGTCCACTGGCCGATGCCGCCCCGCTCGCCCAGCACCTCGACGCGCTGGGCGCGCGAGCCGCTCGGCGCTACGTCAGGGCTGAGGCGCACCGCTTCGGCGGCGCCCACGCGTTGCCAGTGGTATGCGCCACCCGACTCGTATGTCTCCCACAGCGCCTCCGCGTCTGCGAGTCCCAACCGCTGCGCTTGCCTACGAATCGCGGAACGGATCCTTTCCGGATCCTGCAAGGTCGCGGCTCCCCCGTCGATCGTGTCGTCCCCTGCCCCGAAGGCCCACCGCCCGAACGTTGGGTTCCGGAGTATCTGAGCGTCCATGCCGTTGTAGATGTTGGAGCCCAGATGCTCGCAGAACTTGCCGTACAGGAGCAGTTTGATGGGTTGGAGGGCCCGCCGCGACAGGTCCACGCTCACCTCGGCCGTGGCGGCGTCCGCGTGCTCAATGTGCGTGAAGAGGCTTGCTGTGCGTGGGCTCATCTCGGCACCAGGGCAGACGGTCAGGAGGCGCCATCTCCCTTGCTTTTGTCGGACGCCATCCTCCGCAGGCACTCCTGCACGGCGGCCAGGCATATCTCAACCACCGTCTCCGTGTTCATCAAGATCGCATGCATTCCGTCGCGGTTGCCCGACATCTCGATCACGAATGACGCAAGTGCCCCCTGCTTCACGCCGTAGTCCATCAGATTCCCCATGGGACGCGCGGGATTGACCATCTCCTCCATGTTTACCTGCTGGAACGGACCGCCCGGCGGCCGCTGGCAGAGGAAGCGATCTTTGAGCCGTGCCCTGATGTTGGCATGGATGGCCTCCATGAGGTTCTGGTCGCTCCCGTGCGCCGGCATCAGCCCGTAATCCGCAGTGTGGAAGTCGAGCACGCACACGGGGCGGTGCCGGTCGATGATGCCCTGGATGATCTGCGTCTCGCGCTCCGATGCCGGCCGCGCGCCGTGGTAATTGTAGTCCCACGGCGTCGGGACGTCCTGCATTTGGGGCAGGTTCTCCCAGGCGCAGTCGAAGCTTCGGTTCAGGTCCACTCCGCGCGCGTTCTGCCGAGTGAAGTGCTCGTGGCCCCAGGGATTCTGGATGGGCATGAGCTTGAAGTGCAGCCGGCTCGTGTCGAGCCCCTCCAGGTCGGGCCGTTCGGCAAGCAACTCCGCAAGGCGCAGCACACCGTAGGCGTTCTCCCACTCCCAGCCGTGGATCGACGCGCCGACGTAGAGGGTCGGGTTCGCTTCGTCGCCGAGGCTGAAGCTCCACATGTCCCGGCCGTCGCTGCACGGTCCCCCGTTCTGCATGGTCAGGCCCGGATGCGCGCGCGCCAGGTCGGCCATGGCGTCGACGAACTCCTCGTAGCTCAGCCGCTTCGGGTAGTGCTTCCCATAGCGGACCCCGCTGCCGAGCATGTTGGCCAGGAAAAGATACTTGTTGGTCGCGCCGTGGCTGTTGAAGTACGGCCGGCCCGGCGAGAGCATGTCGAGCGCGACGATGCGGCCCTTGCCGACCTTCTCTTCGAGCATGACGGCGGCATGGTTCAGGTTGGAGGTGGCCAGTATGCGCAAGCGGTCGGACTCGCGCACGCCGATGACCTGCCGCTGGAGCATCTGGTTCTCGTACCGCGTGTCCGGCGTGTTCTCCAGGCAACCGAACCACCAGACATGGTCGCCCGCGGCAAAGCCGCGCGTCACGTCACACTCGACGTCGATCTGCATGGCCGGCCGCACGCGGTCCATCACATGCGTCTTGCTGAAACGCAGGCCGCGGTTCGCGGCGTATTCGAAGAGGCACGACATCACCTGGCCGCCCTGGCGCGCGTAGGCGGTCACCGACCGGTAGTTGAGCCTGGGCAGGTTGGCGCCGTTGCTCACCTGCGTGACGACGCAGGCGTACGGGGCCAGAGTTGCCGCGGTGATCCGCGTGGTCGTGAAGTCGATCTTCGCGACGCGATCGGGATAGAGTATGTCCAGGTCGTCCGCGAGCCGTGAGCGCGCGTGCCCGCGTGTCGAGTCGGCAAGGATCAGGATGTCTCTGCGCTTGCGGGCCATGGGAAGTCCTCTCAGGACGTGATGTCGTTCGCCTCTCTCCGCGGTAAGCCAGTCAACCTGCTAATCGCCGCGGGGCACCTGGTCGGCGTTCTCGGCCACCTTGCGATAGGCGGCCGCGTATTGCTCGATGAGGTCAGGCCGGTCCTTCTTGAACCACGGGACGCCGACTGCGATCTCGCCGATCTTCTCTGACATCGGCAGCGTACCCGGGCCCTGCCGGACGTCCCGCTGACCGAACGAGATCATCGTCGGCTGCCCCATGTTGAAGATGTCGGCGGTATGGAAAACGGGGTGCAGGTGAAGCGCCCCGTTCGCTCCCGGATAGCACATGCCGGCGCCCTCTGCGCGGACCGCCTCGCAGAACTTCTCGCACGGCAGCCCCTGCAGCTCCTCGGACCGGTAGATGCCTCGGGCGAAGTACCACCCGCCCATGGTCGAGCCTGAGTCCGCCGGCGGGCGGTGCGCCCGAATGCCGGGCACGCCCTCCAGCAGGTCCCAGAACCGGTTCATCGCCCGCTGGATCTCGGCGATCCTGTCCGGGTAGTACTTGAGCTGCACGCGCCCCATCGCCGAACACATCTGGTTCATACGGTGCTTGGCGCCGCCGAGGGGCAGGCCGGCGTACTGCTTCAGGCCCTCGTCGGTGACCTGGGAGTCCACAGGGTTCCAGCGCGAGGGGGCCCCGGTGCGCTCGTAGTGGCCGTAGGCGATGCAGCGCTCGTAGATCTCGCGGTCGTCGGTCACCAGGATGCCGGCCTCTCCGACGGCGAAGCTCTTGCCGCTCATCAGGCTCATCGCCCCCACGTCGCCGATGGTGCCGCACATCCGCCCCTTGTAGAAGCCGCCCTGCGCGTGGGAGACGTCCTCGATGACCTTCACCCCGTGCTTGCGGGCGATGGCCATGATCTCGTCCATCTCGCACGGGTAGCCCGCGTAGTGAACCGCGACGATGGCGCGGGTGCGCGGCCCGATGCGGTGCTCGATGTCGTCCGGATCGATGCACAGCGTGTCGGGCAGTATGTCGGCGAAGTTGACGGCCGCCCCCAGCGGCAGGGCCGGCGCCGCGCTGGCCCAGTAGGTCATGCTGGGGCAGATTATCTCGTCCCCCGCCCCCACGCCGCAGGCCCACATGGTCGCCCGCAGGCTGTCCGTGCCGTTGGGGTAGCCCAGGGCGAACTGCGTCCCCATCCAGGCAGCGAACTCCTTCTCGAACTCCTTGGTGAGTGCCGTGCCGCTCATGGCGCGGGCGCGAAGCACGCCCAGCACTGCCTCCTCGTCTTCCTCCGTCAGGATGGGCCACGTGAAGAGGTCACCCGGTTCGAGGGTGACGCTCTTGGGCCCACCCAGCAGCGCCAGCTTACTCATCTCTGCACTCAAGGTTCTCTCCCGATCCAGACAAGTTGTCCGTTCAGTGTTCCCGCGAAGCGCCTGCCCCCCCTATAAGTCGAGCAGTGTGCGGGCGTTCTCGCGCGCAACCTTCCGGAACACCTCCTCGCCGATCTTGCCCTCGTCCCGCAGCCCCGTCAGGAAGTCCACCAGCGGCGTAGGCGTATCCGGCGTGCAGATGTCGGTGCCGAAAATGAGCCGATCCTGGAACTCGTTGAGGAACTGCACCGCGTAGTCGGGATCGCGCGCCAGGGCGTTATGGCCGCTTCCCGCCGAGAGGTCTCCGTACAGGTTGGGGAAGCGCCGCATCAGCTTCGGCACCACGCCCTCTTCGTCGACGGGATAATCGGGGTAGCCGGACCGCTCATCCGGGAACCGGAGGGGAGCCATCTCCGCCCAGAAGGGCTGGGAGTGCCCCAGGAAGCGCAGTTGCGGGAACGCCTGGAGGCTGCTTTCGAGTTGGGGCAGGCCGGGATCGTCATACAGGCCGTACACCCCGCCGATCTGGGGCGCCACGTGGAAGGTCAGGGGGAAGCCGGCCGCCTCGACGTGCTTGAACAAGTTGCGCACCATGGGGTGAACGAACGGCAGGTTGGCGCACACCTCGCCGACGCCCTTGTAGCCCCGGTCGCGGTAGAAGCCCAGCAGCCGGTCCAGGGGAGCGTCCGCCGAGTTAGCGACGGCCCGGGGGTCCACGTTGCAGAACGGGATGAAGCGCCCCGGATGCGCTTCGCATATCTCCATGACCTCTTCGTTCGACCCCAGCACGTGGGCGCACTCCGGGTTCACCCCCGGCAGCAGCACGGCCTGCTCCACGCCGATCCGGTCGTAGCGCTCGATGAGCTGCTCTGGCGTCGCATAGGTCTGCCCGTCGGCGCGCGGCGGGCCCGGTATCCTGCGCGTGTGAACGTGGATGTCGATGAACATTGGCGCTTCTCCCTGGCTGCTCGTTCGAGCCGCTAATACTACCGCTCGGAATCGGAGATGTCCACCGTCGCTTGCGTGCCTGCTGTTGAAAGCCGGCCGGGGAGTCCTTAGAGTCGTGCGGGCAGCGCGGGTTGACGTTTCGGGTGGCCGATGACCAGGAGCAAGCGAATGGAGATTGCCAAAGATAGGCTCTGGGAGCATCTGCGGTATCTGTGCGAGGAGATCGGGCCGCGCCTTAGCGGCACGCCCGCCGACGAGGAAGCGGTGACTTACATGGCCTCGCACATGCGGCGATGTGGGGCCAAAATGGAGGTGCAGGATTACCCCTGCCCGGGGTGGGACTATGAAGGGACTGAGCTGACGCTGCTGGGAGACGGTGGGTCGCAGTCGCTGCCCGCTCTCGCCCAGACGTTCACGAACGGCTGTGACGTGGAGGCAGAGCTGGCCGTTGTCGGCACGCGCCACGAGCTGGAGTTCAGGCCGGACCTGGAAGGCAAGATACTGGTGCTCCACGGCGAAGCGGGCAGCAACCTGGCGATGAACCGGAACGTGGGCCTGCAGGCCATCGAAGAGCGAAGGCCGGCGGCCGCGATCGTCGCTACCTCAGCAGAGCACGTCTCCAGCAAGCTCATCCGTGACCCCTTCCTCCAAGTGCCGGCCGCCGCCGTGGCGGAGCCCGTCTCCCGACGGCTCATGGAGCAGGAGGGCACGCGGGCGCGGCTGCGCATCCGTGCCCGGCGATACGACTCGACTGGGCACAACGTGATCGGCCATCTGCCCGGCGCCGAGGAGGGTCGGATAGTCGTCGGCGCGCACTACGACACGGCGGCCCTCACGCCGGGCGCGGCGGACGACGCCTCCGGAACGGCCGTGGTGCTGGAGCTATGCGAGGTGTTCGCGGCGGCGGCCGAGCGCCGGCTCGGCATCGACTTCATCGCCTTCGGAGCTGAGGAGTACGGCCGGCACCTGCGCGCCCTGGGCAGCGTGGAATACGTCCGCCGCCATCCCGAGCAGACGCGCGCAACCCGCGCCGCAATCCAGATGGATGGCGTGGGCATCGCCGGCTGCACGCCGCAGGTGCACGTGATGGGCTGGCCGGAGGAGCGCAAGGAGGAGGTGTTGCGCGTGCTGGGACAGTTCCCCCGCTACCAGGTGGACGAGAAGCAGATCATGTCCTCCGACCACGCCCCGTTTCTCCTTAACGGCGTGCCGGCGCTCGCCTTCATGAACAGCGGCAGCGGCGTGCCCATCCACACACCGGCCGACTCGATGGAACTGATGGACCGGGACGAGCTGGCGTTCACGGCCGAGGTCGTGGCCGCAGTCGTGCGCCATCTTGCGGGAGTTCCGGGGCCAGCGTAGCCCCATCGGTCACGCCGAGAGCCAAAGGAGATTTCGTGGCACGGGACGGCCTCCTATATCTGTGTCGACGGGAAGTGGAGCAGGTAGGGCTCTCGATGGCGGAGTTCGTCGAGGCCATCGACGAGATGTTCCAGCAGAAGGGCCGGGGCAACGTGGAGATGCCTCCCAAGGTGGGCATCCGCCCCCGAACGGACGCCTTCATCCTGGCCATGCCGGCCTACATCCCCGGGCTCGAATCGGCGGGAATGAAGTGGGTCGGCGGCTATCCCGAGAACCCCGGCAAGGGGCTCCCCTACCTGTCGGGGCTGCTGATCCTCAACGACCCGGACACCGGCGTGCCCATCGCCGCCATGGACTGCACGTGGATCACGGCCATGCGTACGGGGGCGGCGACGGCCGTTGCCGCAAAGTACCTGGCGCGCCCGGACAGCACGAGCGTCGGCATCGTCGCCTGCGGCGTGCAGGGACGGACCAATCTGGAGGCGCTCTGCTGCCTCTTCGACATCCGAAACGTGAAGGCCTACGACGTCCGGGCCGAGTCCGCAGAGCGCTACGCCGAGGAGATGAACGCCCGGCTCGGCGTGGCCGTCGAGCCCGTGCGGGAGGTCCGGCAGGCCGTGCAGGGATTGGACATCGTGGTCACCAGCCTGCCGACGCGGAACGATCCCGAGCCCTCCATCCCGGCCGGTTGGCTGGCGGAGGGCGCCTTCGCCTGCCCGCTCGACTACGACACCTCCTGGCAGGCGGCGGCCATGGCGGAGGTCGATAAGTTCGCCACGGACGACCTCGGGCAGGTCGAGCACTACAAGCACGACGGATTCCTCCGATCGCTGCCGCCCCCCTACGCCGACCTCGGCCAGATCGCAGCGGGTATCAAGCCCGGCCGCGAATCCAGCGCGGAGCGCACCATGAGCATGAACCTCGGCATCGCGCTGGAGGACATGGCCACTGCGATCCGCGTTTACCGGCGGGCCCGGGAACTCGGCATCGGCACCGAACTACCCCTGTAGCGGCGGGGCGCCCCCGGCTGTGCTTGCATGGGGCCAGGCATTCGTGTATGAGTCCTGCCCCGGTGCCGGAGCCACGGCTTCAGCCTGCCGGATTGCCCAGATGGAGGTGCATAGGCAAAGATGATCGAAGAGAGGATCACGCCGGAGTGGGTGCAGGGCGCCGTCTCGCTGGAGACCGGCGACGGATGGATCAAGCCCTGGCGGATTGTCTTCGACGAGAAGGAGCTCTTCTACCCGGAAGACGGGCTGGCGAACCGGGCCGAGATGGCGGCCGGCGTGCGTCTGCGGTTCGAGACGGACGCGCGTTCGCTGGCCCTGGACGTCGAACCGGCGGAGGAGGACCGCCCCTTCGACCTGACGCACGGGGCGGACCTGCTCGGGACGGTGATCCTCCCGGCAGGGGAAGGCTCTGTCGGGTTCGACGGCCTGTCGGGCGCCCCCTCGACCTACGAGCTATGGCTGCCCCCGGCGAGCATCGTGTGCCTGAAGTCCCTGCGCGTGCCGGACGGCTCGCTGCTGCGGCCTGCGCAGGATTCGCGGCGCCGCTGGATCGCTTACGGGAGCTCCATCACGCAGTGCGGCGGCGCGCACAGCCCGTCGCGAACGTGGCCCGGCATTGTCGCACGCTCGCTGGACCTGCACATGACCTGCCTGGGCTACGGGGGCAACTGCGACTGCGATCCGGTCGTTGCGATGATGATCCGCGACCTCCCGGCAGACGTCATCACCTTGAAGCTGGGCATCAACATCATGGCGCACAACTCCTTCTCGCCGCGCACGTACCAACCGGCCGTCATCGGCATGGTCCGCACGATCCGCCAGAAGCATCCCGTCGCACCTATCGGCGTGATAACGGCCATCGTTTCGCCCCCGCGCGAGCAAGAGGGCAATGCGGTGGGCATGAGCCTGTCGGATTACCGCGCGCACACTGCGGAGGCGGTGCGGCGGCTGCGGGACTGCGGCGACGAGCACGTCCACCTCTTTGACGGCCTTGCTCTGCTCGGCGAGCCGGACGCGGGCTACCTGCCCGATGACGTGCACCCGAACGCCGATGGCTATGAGCTGCTCGGCCGCCGGGCCGCCGAACAAGTGCTGCCCAGCCTGCTGGCCGACATCTCCTGATGCGGCCGACGCCTTCGGTCCTGATCGGCGGGGGCGCAATCGCCGGGCCATTGACACCGACTTCCGCAGGCCGTAGACTTCCCCGGTCTGAGTGCGGAAGCCGCCGTACCTTGCGCTCTGGCCAGGCGCCATGACAAACGTGGTCTGTGGACTTGCGGGGCGGCGCTTCTGCGGGTTGGTCAATGGATGGGCCGGCGCCCGACGCGGCCCGTCCGCCACACAGTCCGTGCTGCGGGCACGGGAGGAGACGGAAGATGGCCTTTCGCGTGGGGTTTATCGGCTGTGGTGATGAACGCGTCAAGCGCAGCGTCAAGGGCTATGCGATGGCGTACCGCCATGCGCCCGGTTATCAGGCGCTGGGCGACAAGTGCGAGATCGTTGCCTGCTGCGACCTGGTGCAGGAGAGGGCCGACCGCTTTGCCGAGCAGTTCGGCGTGGCCCGGACTTACCTCGACTACCATGAGATGCTCGAGAAGGAGGACCTCGACATCGTCAGCATCTGCACGTGGATGCACCTGCACGAGCAGATGACGGTGGACTGCGCCGAGGCGGGGGTGAAGGCCGTCCACTGCGAGAAGCCGATGGCCACCACCTGGGGCGGCTGCAAGCGCATGACCCGCGTCTGCCAGGAGAACGGGGTGCAGCTCACCTTCAACCACATGCGGCGCTTCGGCGGCCCCTTCCGCAAAGCGAAGGAACTGCTGGACGCCGGCGAGATCGGCGACCTGCTGCTGATGCAGTACGGTGAGAGCAACCTCTACGACGGCGGCACTCACCACATGGACATGCAGGGCTTCTTCAACGGCCATCAGGCCGCCGTCTGGGCCATCGCTCAGATCGACTACAGCAGGGAAATGCTCGTCTTCGGCAGCCATAACGAGAACATCGCCTACGGGCTTTGGAAGTACGAGAACGGCGTTTTCGGCCAGTGCCTCACGGGTCCGCGCGACGCGGCACGGACGGTCGTCGGCGCCTATGACAAGCTGGTCGGCACCGACGGCGCGATAGAGGTCGGCCCCTTCGTGGACGAGGATCCCCGGCCCCTGCTGCGCATCAAGCGCAAGGGCAGCACCGAGTGGGAGAACATCGACACCGAGGGCGAAGGGCTGCACGGGCGCTCCGACGAACCCCTGGCCTACCACATGAGGGGCATCGCCCATGCCGTCGAGTGCCTGGAGAAGGGCACGGAGCCGGAGCACGGCGCCCGGAACGCCCTGAAGGCCACAGAGATCATCTTCGCGTGCTGGGAGTCGGCGCGCCGCCGCGGCCTGGTCGAATTGCCGCTCGACATCGACGACAATCCGCTGGTGGCCCTCGTGGAGTCCGGCGAGCTGAAGCCAGCCCCGCGCGAGGAGTGAGGGGCGGCCCCCTTCCAGCGGCGAGTTTCGGCGCAGCATCGGGCGAATCCCCGCGCCCGCCGGCTGCTGCGCCTACAGGGCGTGAGATCGCCATGGATCCGACATTGCCCCACCTGTCCATTGCGATGGTGCGGCCCACGCTGGATGATCTGCCCCGGGCGCCGCTGCCTGCGCCCTTCTCCTTCAGGCGCTATCAGCCGGGCGATGTCGCAGCCTGGGTGCGCATCCACGCCCTGGCGGACAAGTTCAACGTGGCGAGTCCGGCGCTCTTCGCCGAGAGGTTCGGAAGCGACGAAAGTGAACTGCGCGAGCGTCAGCTCTACCTGTGCGACGGCGCGGGCGATGCGATCGGCACCATCACCGCCTGGCACAACGACCATTACCCCGGCCTGTGCCGCGGGCGCGTGCACTGGGTGGCCATCGTGCCGGCCTACCAGGGGCGGGGGCTTGGCAAGCCCCTGCTGGCGGCCTGCCTGCGCCGCATGGTGGATCTGGGCTACGAGAGCGCCTACCTGACCACGAACCCCCCGCGCGTGCCGGCCATCAACCTGTACCTCGGGTTCGGCTTCGCTCCCGACGTGCGCTCGGCCGAAGAGAGGGACGCCTGGCGTCTGCTGGAGGACCGGATCAGAGGGGAGTTCCGCGACGTAATCAGGGAAGCAACGTGCTGCGCCTGACAGGGAAGGCACCCGAGGGAGGGACTCACTGTGAAAGTCTACATGATGACCGACCTGGAAGGCGTCACCGGCGTCGACCAGGCCGAGCAGATGGATTTCGGTAACGAGGCGGTCTACCGCGGGTCCTGCGAGAAGCTCATGCTGGACGTGAACGCCGCCGTGGCCGGTGCCTTCGAGGGCGGCGCCGAACACGTGGCCGTCCTGGACGGGCACGGAGGGCGCAACCGGTACAACTTCATCCTCGACATGCTGGACGAACGCGCCAGCTACGTCGACCGGTCGAAGCAGGAAGGGCTCGCCCTCGATGACACGTATGACGCCACCTTCGCCGTGGGCACCCACGCGATGGCCGGCACGCTGAACGGCTTTCTGGACCACACGCAGAGCTCGACGACCATCTTCAACTGGTACCTGAACGGGCGGCGCATCGGCGAGCTGGCTCAGTGCGCTCTCAGCAGCGCCGCGTTCGGCGTGCCGCTGGTGATGGTCTCGGGCGACGAGGCCGCATGCGCTGAAGCCCGTGCGTTCTTCAACCCGGTGGAGACGGCAGCCGTCAAGCAGGGCGTGGGCCGCAATCGGGCCATCGCTTACCCCGCCGATGTGGCCCGTGCGCGCATCCGCGAAGCGGCGCGGCGGTCCCTGGAGCTGGTCGGCACGGCGCGGCCTTTCATGCCCATAATGCCGATGGAAGTCAAGGTAGAGTTCAACCGCTCGGACTACTGCGATGGGGCCGTGGATCGCCCGGGGGCCGAGCGACTCGACGCGCGCACCATCCGCTGGATCACCTCGGACCCCGGGGACTGGCATCCGAGAAGGAGATAGAAGCCGTGAGGATCTACATCCATACCGACCTGGAAGGCGTGACGGGACTCGACGAGGAAGAGCAGCGCCAGTTCGACAAGAAGGAGCTCTACCGCGAGTCCTGCGAGAAGCTGATGCACGACGTGAACGCGGCCATCGGGGGTGCGTTCGACGGCGGGGCCGATCACGTTATCGTAATGGACGGTCACGCGGGGGTCGGTCGGCAGAACTTCATCCTCGAGATGCTCGACGAGCGCGGCGAGTACGACCCGCGCGACGAAGAGCGATGGTGGGGCAAGCTGGACGAGAGCTGCGACGGCACATTCTTCGTGGGCGCCCATGCAATGGCCGGCACGCTCAACGGCTTCCTGGACCACACGCAGAGCTCCACGTCCATTCAGAACTTCTACGTGAACGGTCGCAAGGTGGGCGAGCTGGCCCTCTGGGGCATATTGGCGGGTGGATACGGCGTGCCCATGCTCATGGTCTCGGGGGATGAGGCGGCGTGCGCCGAGGCGCGCGCGTTCTTCAGCCCGATAGAGACGGCTGCCGTGAAGCAAGGCGTCGGCCGCAATCGGGCCATTGCCTATCCCGCGGACGAGGCCCACGCCCTCATCCGCGAGGCCGCGCGCAGGGCCATCGACCTGGTCGGCAAGGCCCGGCCGTTCAGTCCCATCGAGCCCATGGAGATCAAGGTAGAGTACATGCGCTCGGACTACTGCGACCGCATTGCAGAGCTGGACGGCGTGGAGCGCCTGGACGCCCGCACGGTGCGGATGATCGCCCGCGACCACACCGACATCCTGCCCTGGCGCAGCCGCCGGACGCCCACGGGCTGACCGTGCCTGGTGAATTGGCGTCCGGCCGCGGCCGGGCACGAGCCAAAGAGCAGCGCACACCGGCCCGGCAGCGGGCGCGTTGACGGCCGCCACCCCCGGTGATATAAGGGCCGACCGCTGAGCAGATCACCTCGTACTTGAAGGTAGACAACCATGGAACGGGTCGTGGACTTCGAAGGGCTGCAGGACTACGTGGACATCCCGGCGGCCGCCCGCCGGCTGCTGAGCAAACCGGAGAAGGAGATCCATCTCAACCTGAACTTGAAAACGAGCAGCGACGACCTCATCGAAGGCGACTGCTACGTGGTTTACGACTGCACGGTGCGCGGCCCGGCCAAGGGCGGGCTCCGCATGAGCGCCGATGTCACGCAGGCCGAGGCCCGACGCCTGGCCGAGCTCATGACGCTCAAGACCGCGCTGGCCGGCATCCCCTTCGGCGGGGGCAAGTCGTGCCTTTCCATCTCTCCCACCAAGCTCAGCCGGTTCGAGAAAACGGCGGTCATCAAAGAGTACGTGCACCTGATCCGCGCGGAGCTGGAGCGCGGCGAGTACATCCCCGCGCCGGACATGGGCACCGGACCGACGGACATGGCCGTCATATTCGGAGAGACCCACATTCCTGAGTCCGTCACAGGCAAGCCTCCGCGCGTGGGTGGCCTGCCGGGCCGCCTTGAAGCCACCGGCCGCGGCGTCAGCCAGGCCGCCCTGCTGGCGCTGGACGCCATCCTCTCCAGGCCCGCCGGGCAGGCTACGGCGGCCGTGCAGGGATACGGCAACGTGGGCAGCCACACCGCCATGTTCCTGGCGGAGGCGGGGGTCGTCGTTGTCGCGGCCAGCGACGTCACGGGAGGCGTCTACTGCGAAGACGGCCTGGACCCCTGGAAGCTCAAAGAGCACGTAAGAAACGAGGGCGGCGTCCGGGGCTTCCCAGGTGGCGACGAGATCACCAACGCCGACCTGCTGGCGCTCGAGGTGGATGTCCTGTTGCCCTGCGCCAGGGAAGACGTGCTGAACGGAAACAACGCGGCCGACGTGCGCGCGGCCCTCATCGTCGAAGGTGCCAACGGCCCCACCACGCGCGAGGCGGAGGCCGTTCTGGTCGAGCGGGCCATACCGGTCGTGCCGGACATTCTGGCCAACGGGGGGGGTGTCATCGCTTCGTACGTGGAGTGGCGCAAGGCCAAGAGCGGTGCACTCACCACGAAGGAAGAGACGTTCGAACTGATAGACGACCGCATCCGACAAGCCTTCGACGTTATGATGGAGCTGGCCGAGGACAGGGGCTGCTCGCTGCGGACGGCGTGTCTGGCCATCGCGGTTCAGGAGCTTGTGGAGTCCATGCGTGACCGCGGCTGGATCTAGGCCGCGCGTCGGCGAGTCAGCCAGCGGGCGCGGCCGTGCGATCCAGGAACTGGAGTACGGCGCGATCAGGGCACGCACGCCGCGCAGTTTCCGGCAATGAGGCGTGGCTCCGTCCTGTTACATTGACCGGAGGAATCCAGATGGAGCGGCAGACGGCAGGCCCGCGCAAGGTTGTAGTCGGAACGGCGATGCACGACATGTTCGGCGAGTACCCCGGCCTGGAGGCCCGGCTGGAAGAACTGGGGGGCTTCCTGGACCTCATGGCCGAGCAGGCACGGACCCGGTACGGCGCCCGTCTGGACATTGCCGCGCTGCCGGAGTGGGCCGTCAACGGCGGACGCAAGGGAACTGCGGCTGAAGTGTCGCTCCCGCTGGAAGGGCCCGTGCTCGACGTGATGGGCAACAAGGCTCGCGAGCTGAAGACCTACGTGCTGGTGCCCATGGCACTGGCGGAGGACCCGGAGAAGGGCCTCTACAGCAACGCGGCCGTGCTGCTGAACCGTTCGGGCGAGCCGGTCGGCATCTATCGCAAGGTGCACGCTGTGGACGGGGTCGACTCCGACGTCCTGGAAGGGGGCGTTGCGCCGGGCAAGGAGTTCCCGGTCTTCGAGTGCGACTTCGGCAAGGTGGCCTGCCAGATCTGCTACGACATGGCGTTCGATGACGGATGGGAGGTCCTGGGGCGCAAGGGGGCTGAACTGATCGTCTGGGCCTCGCAGTGGCCCGGGCAGATCAACCCCGCGGCCCGCGCCCTGCGTCACGGTTACTACATCCTCACCAGCACCTGGCGCAACAACGCGTCCTTGATCGATCCCACGGGCCACGTGATCCGCGAGATACGCCGCGAGGGCATCTTTGTCGAACAGATCGACCTGGACTACGTCGTACTGCACTGGCACGCCGATCTGCTGAGCGGCAAGGCGCTTGAGGACGCCTACGGGGAGCGGGCGGGCTATCGATATGACGAGGCCGAGGACACGGGCATCTTCTGGTCCAACGATCCGGCCAAGCCGATCATGGAGATGGTCCGGGAGTTGAGCCTGGTGCCCAAAGACGAGCAGCTCGCCCGCAGCCGCCGGCTCCAGGATCAGGTTCGGGGCGGCCCTCCCAGCCTGGACTGAGAGCTGCCGGCGGAGGAGCTCTTCTGGCCGGTCGCTTTGTCCGCCCAGCACGGCGAGTGTTGGGCGGAGATCATCCCTCGCGCGCTGCCAGGCGCAGCACCTGATCGACGACCTCCGGCAGCGATTCCCCCACCAGGGGCGTCAGTTCCTCGCCGTGCTCGAAGTTTGCCGCGCCGACGCTGACCAGGTAGCAGTCCGGGCAGGCCGAGTAGAGCGTCTGGCAGAGCGCCAGCAGGCCCGCCGGTGTGTAGCGGTGGGAGAAGCTCGGCCGGCTGGGGATCGCCTCGACGCGCCGGACGTCCACTCGGCCCGGCTCGGCCTCTGCGGACGCATCGATGAAGATGACCCGATCCGCGTGGCGCATCCGGTCGGCCAGTTCAGGGGTGAGCTGGCGCGTGGGCAGGCATTGGATCTCCGCGGCCTCTGTGCGCCGCTTCAGTTCGCGGACGGCATGCCATCCCAGCGCATCGTCCCTGCGCAGGGGATTGCCGTAACC
>Ga0114922_10001615_pt1 | contig 21416 bp, 16 predicted proteins | sample AartaG_FD_100975 | JGI IMG/M metagenome (GOLD analysis project Ga0114922, IMG submission 100975) | Deep subsurface microbial communities from Aarhus Bay to uncover new lineages of life (NeLLi) - Aarhus_00045 metaG | ecosystem: Environmental > Aquatic > Marine > Oceanic > Sediment | place...
ATGGAGCATTATAGCATAAAATAGGCCGAAAATGCTAATGACGACATTGGGTGCATAAATGCTTGTAATTCAATAGGATAGGCCAGATGTCACGGTGGTCCCACTATCGCTTGACAAGTACAACTGGTTTTGTCATATTCTCAGATGGTGTAGAGAACAGCTTGCTGGATCGTAGGACAGGAACTGTAGCCCATGCTGCACCAATCATGCTGGATTGGTTACGGGAATACCCTCCTGATAGAGTCTCAATCGCTCTTGAGCAGAACATCAACACTGTCTTCTGTGAACAGTCGCGTGATGACTGTACCGTTGTGCTGATGGCGAAACCAGAGAAAAACAACACGTCCCAGGAATAGGTTTTCAAAAAGCACATTGTTGTGACCTGAGTGAACGCCTGGCTGCCGAGTGCGGGGTTTTGCCTGTTCCAACCGGACCTGAGGCTAGAGATCTATGAAAAAACAGAGGTGCAGGAAGAAAACCGGTTCCGAGGGACTCCAATAAGTATGAAACCTATCGTAGACATAATTTCTTGCAGAAAAAAGGCTTGCGGTCAAAACCGTTGTTCCTTAACATTAAAGAGGAGGGGCGGGTTCGAATCCCGCCTTCTCCTCCTGTTTTGTTGCCCCTGAGAGGTCAACTTGATGTCTAAACGAGGATTCGAGACAAGAGGTCGCCGACGAGACCAACGAACTCAGGCCAGTAAGTAGGAGGCTGTGAGAATTTGAAAGTGGGTCACTAATTGGGTCAGTCGTCACGTGATAGCAACTTGTTAACAACTTGTCAGTGACTTGCTATTCACTTGTCAGCCTCAAAAACGGTCGATTTTGGACTCGTAACATGTTTCAGAGTAAGCGCTTACGAGCGGAACAATGGATTTCTAATCCGTAGGTCGCAGGTTCGAGTCCTGCCGGGCGTGGTCAAAACCACGGTTTCGCTATCGTTATCAAGGTTTTTCTGTTCGTTAGAGTTCGCCAAAATGCGTTATAGGACGTCACTTTTTGGTGAACACCACTTCCAGCCAAAAGGTTTCCGGTCGTATGTCTGAGGCTGTGAAAGTCTATCTTTCCCCGTCCATTTTCCTCATAATCGATTCCAGCGGCTTCACAGTCTGCCCTGATCATATCAGCCATCCTATACTTACCCGGCATCTTAAAGGCGGGTACTTTCGGCATTTTACCTGCTAAAAATTGTTGCAATGCCACAGCAGTATTCTTTCTCAGCAGTAAAACAGCCTCCATAATTACCGCCACTATACCACAGCAATACTATCTTAGCCACTGGTCCTAAAAACCTGGAGTATTATACTTCTCGCCACTTCCATCTTTATTATGTTGTATTGGTCAGCTATAGCTGATATTTTAATGGAATAAAAGTTCGTCAGTGTAGATAGGTGCTTCAGATGGGAAAGAACATAAAAGTTATTGAAGGAAATCGAAATGAATATCTATGTGGGAAATTTGTCCCGTGAGACAACTGAAGACGAATTGCGTCAGGCTTTTGAAGCTTTTGGCCAGGTTATATCCGTCAAGATCTTAAGGGACAGGGTTACGGGCGAATCAAATGGATTTGGGTTTGTGGAAATGCCAGTTTTGGATGAAGGCCAAACCGCAATCATCGAACTGAATGGCAAAGATTTGAAGGGAAACCCCATTAACGTTGAAGAGGGTAGGGTGAAAACAAGCTATCGCAGTGGCAGAGACAGACAAGATAGTTTGGGTGGTGGCCATGGTGACAGAGACAGACGAGATGGTTTTGACCGTGGTGGTCGTGGCGGACGTCGCTACTGACAATGGGTAGTGCCAAAACATGTTGTATGCGTTACCGCTCATCCAGAAATAATGGTTAAAAGAACGAGCCAGCATAGAACGACCAGCCCTCTAACGTTAGTCATTATGTAGAATCGCAATTAGCTCCGATGTACGGGCTAATTCCTGGAAGATAGGGTCATAAAAAAAAGATGAAATTCAATTTTGACAAACTCCCCGATAGGCGAAACACGGGCAGCCTAAAATGGGATAAGTACAAGAGTGATGAGATAATTCCGATGTGGGTCGCCGACATGGACTTCCAAGCTCCTCCAGCCATATTGGAATCACTGCACGAGAACGTTGAGCATGGGATATTTGGTTATGCTGTGCCGAGAAACGAGTTAGTGGAAGCCATCATTAGCAGGTTGGATGCAAAATATCAGTGGAAGATACAACCTTCTTGGATCGTATGGTTGCCTGGTTTAGTGCCGGCGTTGAATGTCGTATGCCGGTCATTCGGAAATGACTGGGATGAAGTATTAACTTTCACCCCTATATACCCGCCCTTTTTATCTGCTCCGAGGCGAAGCAAAAAGAAACTGAAAGCAATCCCACTACGCCGAGAGGGGGGCTTGTTTACTTTAGATACTGAAAGACTTAAAGGCGAAATATCGTCGCGGTCGAAACTGCTGCTCCTATGCAATCCCCATAACCCGGTCGGCCGTAGATACAATCGTGAAGAGATCAAAAAGGTCGCTGAAATATGCCTCAAGCATAATATCATCATTTGCTCTGATGAGATACATTGTGATCTAATACTTGACGGCAAGGAGCACGTGCCAACTGCAACATTAGGCCGCGAGATATCCGCCAATACTATAACCTTAATGAGTCCCGGTAAGACATTTAACATTCCTGGCCTCAATTGTGCCTTTGCCGTTATTCCAAACGAGGATTTACGAAGAAGCTTCGTCAGGAACCGTGAAGGAATTGTTCCTAACACGAACGCCTTGGGATATACTGCTTGTCTGGCTGCCTACCGGGATTGTGAAGAGTGGAGAACAGCGATGATTGACTATTTACGTGAAAATAGAAATATAGTTTACAAGTTCATAAATGAAGAAATCCCACGATTATCAATGGATAATGTTGAGGCCACATATCTGGCGTGGATTGATGCGAGAGATTTGGGAATGGCAGATCCAGCACTTTTCTTTGAGCAAGCGGGCGTGGCACTATCGGATGGCAAGAATTTTCAGGGGGAAGGTTACGTAAGACTAAATTTTGGCTGTTCGCGAAAGACATTGTCAAAGGCTCTTGATCGGATGAAACGTGCTGTGGCGAGCCTTTTTGCTTCAGCTTGAGCACGCGTTGCCGAAGCCGTTCCCCCTGACCGCCCGATAGTCCGGATTCCTCCATCCAACCTGCCCCGACCCGAACCGGCCAATGGCAATTCCCCAACCAGCATGATTGAAGTTGCCGTGGGCGGTTAACAGACGATTGAAGAATGCGGTAACAAACCACACATAGTCTTTTTGGCAAATTTGACCGGGAAATTTGAATTTTTCCGCTATTCTGGTTGAAGTACCTTTGTAAAACAGCCAGGAACCTTGAATTAACAGGACAGGCTTGGTAGTATAATAGAAAAGAGGCTCGGTGGCGTAGCTAAGCAAGGGTATTTGATATTTTATGGGAAATCCCAGTTTGAATCCAGTCACGGAAACTGGATATTTAATTGAAGGGGACTTATATAATGAATGCTTATTTGAAAACAGATAATGTAAGCTCGATTAATCGGCGGGATTTCATCAAAGCCGCCGCACTGGCGGGGATACCTCTGGGCCTGACAAGCTGCGCAGGACAGAATGATTACAAGCATCTGCCGCTTCCCGCAACGAATGATCCCGACTTCTGGCATAAGCTGCGTACCCAGTTCCCCATGCCGCCGGACGAGGCTTACTGCAACACCGGCACCCTGGGCGCCCCGCCCAAACGGGTCTTAAACAGTATGATCGAACACATGACCAAACACGCCGTCGAAATCGCCCATTGCGATTGGAGCGACGGCGGCATTAACCTGCTGTCGGGGTATTTCCCCTATATCGATCTGCGTTCCAAGATTGGTAAACTTATCAACGCCGACTACAAAAATATCGCCCTGACTCAGAACGCTACTATGGGCATGAACTATCTCGCCAATGGCCTCGACCTGCCTGAAGGCGCCGAGATCATTACCACGGACCGGGAACACCCCGGTGGTATCAAAGGCTGGCTGGTACAGGCCAAACGCCGCGGCACTGTTTTAAGGGAGGTCCCTATCCCAGTGCCTGTCGAAGAGCCCCAGCAGATTATTGACATCTTCGAGAAGGCAATTAGGCCTGAGACCAGGCTGATAACCTTTTCCCACATGACTTCAGTAACCGGTACCATTTTGCCGGCCAAGGAACTCTGTCGACTGGCAGCCTCCAAAGGACTCTTCTCCATCGTTGACGGCGCCCAGGCGATAGGCCATATCCCGGTTGACGTTCAGGATATTGGCTGTGATGCTTATTTCGCCAGTCCACACAAGTGGCTGCTGGCCCCTGCAGGAAGCGGGATTCTATACATCTGCAAGGAGAAGATCGACTCCGTCTGGACAATACTGGCCAGCTCGCAGTGGGACAATCATAAGGACAACGGATACCGCCTCACCCAACGCGGCACGGGCAATCCCGCTATACTGATCGGTTTCGAAGCTGCACTCGATTTTCACTTCGAAATCGGGCCCGAACGTATCTACAATCGCATTAAAAGTCTGGGGGATTATCTGCGTAATGGACTAACACAAATCCCCAGGACCAGAATCCTGACTTCTCTCCATCCGGAGATGAACTCAGGTATGACTACCTTCAACGTGGCTCAGATGGATGGTAAGGTACTACAGGATGAACTCTGGAATCGGGCCAAACTCCAATCCCGTTCCCAGGGGAAAAAAGGTGTACGCTACTGTACTCACATCTACAACAGCTTCACCGAGATCGACAAGGCCTTGGCGATTGTGGCAGACCTGGCAAAGCGGGCCTGAGCCGGAGGAAAGGAGCCGCAGGTCTTAATTTTGGCTTGATATTAAAATGAGCAATTGCGTTGTCTCGAAAACATCCTCGCCCTTCCCTTGTAGTCTGTCTATTGCGGCGAGGTTCTTCTTGGTTCTCTCCGCAAAGTCCGTGATGACTTTCGTGTACATCATCGTACAGTCTTCAACACCAACTGTTTATATGTGGTTTCCGCATAACAAAAAGTTACTCCTGCAATGTAAGAAGTATATTCCCGCTTTCAATATATCGGCTATTTCCAGAGACCATATAACTTGTCCAACTCTGAAACATCCCGAATGCGCAATGTTGTAGCCGGCGAAGAGTCAGGGGGCTGTGAGTGGGGGTGCTGATGACATGCCCACCACTTGAAACTAACCTGCTAATACATACCGGAAACAGAACGACTCTCAGTCTTTGAAGAGTCGCTCTTATGAGGTGATAGTAATGGTTGAAAAACAATCAGAAATAGGAAGAGATGCTCATCTTGCTATGCTAATGCAGCACAAATGGCAGGCTGAGATTAAGAGTGCTGTGGATAAGGTTAAGCTTGGTGTTGTTCCGGGCAGGAAACGAACTAAGACGGATAAGTGGTTCAGGCGGCAATGGTACAGGGCAAGAGCGAGGGACAGGAATAGGGCAAAGAATGGCAAAGCATCGATAAAATTGGCGCAGCGAGTGTTACAGCATTCATGATTGCTGGGTGAATCTATCAGGGCATGTTGAATTGCTTCAGTCGTTCTTTCAACAATGTTACACGCCGCCTGGAGTCCATGCGTCTTACTGCTATTGTGACCGCTTTCTGAGTTCCGACCAAGACAACCAGTTTTCGGCCCCGTGTAATCGCAGTATAGAGAAGATTTCGCTGCAACAGGACATAGTGCTGGGAATGGATTGGCATAACTACCACAGGATATTCACTGCCCTGGCTTTTGTGTACGGTTATAGCATACGAGAGCATTATCTCATCCAGCTCGTTAAATTCGTATGTCACCCGGCGGTCATCGAATTGAACCGTAAGCTCCTGGTCGATATTATCGAGCTTTACAATCCGGCCTATATCGCCGTTAAAAACATCTTTGTCATAATTGTTAACCGTTTGCATAACCTTATCGCCAATGCGAAAGGTCCAGCCGTATCGCTGGACAGACGGGCCTTCCGGATTGAGTTTTTCCTGCAAAGATGCGTTCAGATTGCGACAGCCCAGAAGCCCGCGTTTCATCGGAGAAAGTACCTGGATGTCATCGAAGCGGTCAAAGCCGAAGCGGTCCGGGATTGCTTTACAGGTCAAGTTTATCACCAGAGAGACAGCCTTTTCCGGCTCCTCAGCATGGACAAAGTAAAAGTCGGTCTGGCCCGGTGATTGAACTTTTCCTTTCGGAAAGACCGGTATCTGACCTTGATTGACCTTGTGAGCGTTAGTGATAATAGCACTTTGTGCCGCCTGACGAAAAACCCGGGTCAATCGAACTACCGGAATCAAACCAGATTCGATGATGTCGCGGAGGACGCACCCGGGACCTATTGAGGGGAGCTGGTCTACGTCGCCGACCAGAATCAAAGCAGCATGCTCCGGAATAGCCCGTATGAGCTTGTGAGCCAATAACAAGTCCATCATACTTGTTTCATCTATAATAAAGACATCGCCCTCAAGGGGATTTTCGGCATTATGCTTGAACGCAGAAGTGGCCGGATCAAATGCCAACAAGCGATGAATGGTCCTGGCCTGCAAACTCGTTGTTTCCATCATACGTTTGGCGGCTCGGCCGGTGGGGGCTGCGAGAACAACTCTCAGCTTTTTGGCCCGCATTATTTTGACTATTGCATTGACCAGCGTGGTCTTGCCTACCCCCGGCCCCCCCGTGATGACCATGACCTTGTTCCGGACAGCTATTCTAACAGCCTCCCGCTGCTGGTCTGCGAGCTGTAAGCCGACTCTCTTTTCGACCCATTCAACAGCTTTTTCTATCTTAATATCCGGACAGGGATGAGGAACTCTGCACAGCTCGGCAAGGTGGGATGCCAGATTACCCTCAGCGCGGTCAAGATCTACCAGATAGATCAGATCGGCTTGATTGTCGCGACGATGCAGGATGACACGCTCTTCCTGCAACAGGTAGTCCACAGCGTTTTCACAAATCGCTTCTGATATCTCCAGTACTTTGACAGCCGACTTAACAAGCTCTTTGCGGGGGTAGCCGCAGTGTCCATTGTCAGCCAATGTCTGCAGAACGTATTCAATTCCGGCTCTTGCCCGCAGGTCCGATTCCTTCTCGATGCCGAGACTCCCGGCAATCTTGTCTGCCATCCTGAAGCCGATACCTCGAATGTCGCGGGCCAGGCGATAAGGGTTGTGTGAGACTTTCTCGATGGCCTCGTTTCCATAAGCCTTGTAAATGCGGAAAGCCCGGCTGGTACTCACACCATGGCTGTGCAGGAAAACCATGATATCCCGGACCATTCGCTGCTCCGCCCAGGCTTTGGTGATTTTATTATAGCGAATCGGGCCGATGCCATCGACCTCCAGAAGTCTCTGTTGTTTGGTCTCAATTATGTTTAGAACTTCCTGGCCGAAATGCTTCACAAGCCTCTTGGCAAAGACCGGCCCTATTCCTTTTATCAGACCGGAGCTGAGGTATTTTTGCATGCCCTTAAGCGTATTGGGAGCTGCGGTACGAAGGTTTTCCGCTTTGAACTGCTGGCCGTAATTGCGGTCAATAGTCCATTGGCCTTCGGCCTCAAGCCAAACACCGGCCCTCACCTGCGGCAAGGTGCCGACAACCGTTGTGTGGTCATGCCGGCCGCGGACCCTGACTCGCAGAACGCAGAAGCCCGACTCATCATTATGGAACGTTATGTGTTCGACAAGGCCGCTGATGTGCTCCAATTGGGAATGAGTTTCGCTTTCTTTTATCTTACTGTTCGTATTCGAAATCATTTCATTCAGTCACTTTAGAACGGCGTATTCGAAGAAAAACGACTATTTTGTCTGGGAATCAAACGCACTCTTCAAAGCAGAATTCACCTTTGTCCATAATCATTTCGCCGTCTACATAGATAGTCGGATTTTTGATTACGCCGTCGACATGGGCTTTGCTATCCCAGTCAGCACCGGTTTTGCCGGGTAAGGGACTGCCAAAAGCAATATGTATGCCGGGAAACTTTTCATCCTGAAGCAAATTGTAGATCAACCCGGTCAGACCGGTATTCGTACCGATTGCAAATTCTCCTACTCTGTTACTGTTTTCATCAGTCTCGAAAAGGTATTTGGAAAATTCCTGCCGCAGTTGTTCATCATTGCATTGGACACTTTCCTTTATGGCCCGGCCATCCGCAACCTCAATGATAATCGGTGTATCTTCAAGAGAACCATATCTCTCGGCAAAGAAATCACCGAGACAACCATCGATAACAACTGTGCCGTTGACATTGAGTGGGGATGTAAACACCTCACCATCGGGAAGGTTCTGCCATTTGCCCGGAGTTATATTGCCGTCGCTGATAATCCATTTGAGTTCCGGACTGAATTCAGCAATAAAATTGTTTCCTTTTTCGGTCACTACTTCAATCTTACTCGCGTTTCTAACCTTATCATAAACTAACCTGCTAACCCTCTGAATCTCTTTGTAATCGCTGCACATTCCGTCTTTCATAATCTGCGGGGTAATTCCAATCATGTGAGCATGCCTGAGCCTGGGAGCGGCTTCGATTGCTTTAAGCATTTGCATTCGGAAGGTCTGGAGCTCTCCTTTGGCTCCCTGGGCTGCATATACACTTACATCCGCGGTCTTAATAGCATCTCCTATAGCTTGAGGGAAATCGATCGGTCTTTCACCGAAATCCTCCATTACGAAAAACTGTATCTCACCAACAATCTTTTCTATCGCGGTTTTAAGAGCTGAGCCAATATCGATGGTCTCTTTGTCGGTAATAATGACTACCATCTCACCTGCTTTGACCCTGAGGCAATTCTCAACTGCCTGCTTAACACCCTGCTCAATTGTTCCCACTTCTATTACTCCTGCTGAGTTATCTGAGAAGCTGATGCTTGACTATCTCGATAAGCGATGGTCATTGGTAAATACCACCTATTGCTTCGCAATTTTGGAATTCAACTTTTCTTTCATAATACGCCCCATCTTGAACTTCACTACTCGCTTTGCCGGGACTTGGATTTTCTGTAAAGTTTTAGGATTCTGTGCAGTTCTTGCTGCTTGTTCTCTGACTTCAAAGACACCAAAGTCGCGAAATTCCAGGCGGTTGTTCTTGGCAAGTTCAGCAATGATCTCATCAAGGAAGCACCGGATTATGGGCTTCACCATCAACTGCTCGGTTTTCATTTCTTTGGCTATTCGATCGACCAGGTCTTTTTTTGTGATTGTTGCCATCAGTTTACCTCAAACCAGATTGTGTTAGATTTACTCGAAGAGTATAAGCGAAGGATTGTATACAATCAAACAGTTTATCTTTGGAAAGCTACAGCCTTTACGGAGTAGATAAGGTTATAGACTGGATTTTTTATCTAAGGCATCAGACCCTGTAAAAGACTTCTCAAGCCTATGGCCGTAGAGACCTCATAAAACGCACCCGACCTTGAGCAGGAGTTTGGGGCACGCTGGAAAAAGCAGAAGCATGGCGAGCAAAACTGCCGAAAACAGAAACCGTAGAACAGTGAAAAGCCATCTCTTCCAAGAGCTGGAAAGCACCACAATTTTCAGGTGACATCTTGTCACCAAAATGTCTCCACAATTGTTGATTTTGCCTATATCAAGTCCGAATAAATGTCAATTTTTTGCGAAAATATAGATATTTATGAAAAATTTTTCACTAATATCGGATTAACCTTCCTGACATATGTCAGTATTAAGTATCCGGATGAAAAGAAATGAATTAATCACACAACTTTTTTGAAATAAGAAAGGGCTGACAACTTTCTCAAGCTGCCAGCCCTTTGTCTACTTCTGAAATGTCCCAACGCGTCAGTTCCACCACCTCCTCTGCATCAAGCACTTCACTGTTGACACGAATAACTATCTCATCCGAGGTTAGGGTCGACCGGGGCGTTAGGATCGGCCTTCGTCAAATGCTCTGCAAGAACAATCAAATCCTGGACATCTACTATGCCATCCCCGAGAGGTGTCGGGCCGATATCGCACAAAGACTCGTCTGTACCCCAATAGTCAACCATTATGCACATGTCAGCACAGTTGACAATCCCGTCGCCGTTGAAGTCGACGATGGGGATGATGGGCACTTCTCTCAGGCGACCGACTCCGGACATCCAGTAAAGGATTGAGCCATCCGCAGAAATGCAGGGCGTTTCGTTATAACGGAGATCATTGACAATTGGTCCAAGATTCCGAGGCACTGACCAGGGAGCGTCCGTCGTTGCGCGCCTCGTTACCCAGATGTCGTAAAGACCATACCCGCCGGGCCGTTCGGAGTCGAAGAAAAGCGTCAGACCGTCGCTTGAAATGTCCGGTCCTGAATCCCATGACGGGCTATTGACAATTGGCCCGAGATTCTCCGGCACTCCCCAGTCATCATTTATCGTTGCTCGTGTTGAGAGATATATATCTCGATCTCCATACCCGGGCCGATCAGAGCAGAAAAAAAGCGACAGACCGTCGGTCGAGACGCTCGGGTGCACATCGTAGTAAGGACCGTTGATAGTTGGCCCAAGATTCACTGGCTCAGACCACGGATCATCTGGTGTTGCGCGCGTGGTTAGCCACATATCACGATCTCCATACCCTACTGGTACTGGCCGATCAGAGTCGAAAAAGAGCGTCAGGTCATCAGCCGAGATGTCCGGATTACCATCTGAGTATGAACTGTTGGGTGGCGTAGGTTTAATCGGATCCGTCTGATCCCGCCAGGCATCATGTATGGTTTCCCGTGTACCAACCCATATATCCCAACCACCTGACCCGTCTGGGGCGTCACGTAAAGCGATAGACCGTCGGTCGAGACGCTCGGGGAAGTAACAAAATCGGTGGTAATGACAGTGGGCGTGCCGAACGTGTAATCTGCGTTCGCAACTGACGCAATCAGGGCCAAAGCCAATGCGAGTGAGATTGTCTTCCTTTTCCAAAACATAATACGTACCTCCAATATTGTTTTGTTTCTTGGTTTGCATTATCATGAAATGATCCTTGACTCGGGCGTGCAAACCATGCACCCGGGTTGGATCGGGCCGGTGAGTGATCTGCTTGGTGGCGTGATACTCGCCGGCTGCTTTTTGTTTTCGATATTCAGTTTTTCGGTATTCGGTACTCGCTTAAACTGAAAGCTGATAGCTACCTGCTGAAATCCGTTTTTTCACTCTTCACCCTTCACTATTCACATTTCACATTTTCAAGTCCTCCTTTCTGTTATTACTTTGTATTGATTTCTGATCTAATTCATCATGACTATCTTCTTGGAAAACTGCTGATGAAGGAGCGATTGACATCTGCCAGATGTCGAAGCTACCATACACGCCATACCGCGAGGAATTGAAGTAGAGCACAGAGTCTTTGGGCGAGATGATAACCATCTGCTCGTGGGCAGAAGTGTTGATAGATGGCCCTATATTCACAGGGATACCCCAATCATCCTCTTTTTTTGCCCGTGTCGTTACCCATATGTCCCGTTCGCCGTAGCCACCCGGCCGCCTGGAAACAAAGAAAAGTATGAGGCCGTCGGGCGAGATGTTCGGACAATATTCGCTAGAGGGACTATTGACTATTGGTCCCAGATTCTCTGGTTCTTCCCAAGCAACTGAGTCGGTTGAACGCTTAGTTACCCAGAGGTCATAACCACCTGAACTTTTTGGACGGCCAGAGCCAATGTAGAGTTCCAGACCATCGGCCGAGATGCACGATGTAAATTCCTTGTATGCCGAGTTAACTGAGCTACCACAATTTTCTGGCGTACCCCAGTCGTCCTCTGTTGTTTCGCGTGTGGACATCCATATATCCGACTGCCCATGTCCATCGGGCCGGTCTGACATAAAAAAGAGAGACAGTCCATTCTCCGTAACGCTCACGTTTTGGTCATTATAGGCGGTGTTGATGGTCGTAAGATTCACTGGCCCAGTCCAATCATCATGTATCGTTTCCCGTGTATAAACCCAGATATCGCCATCACCTTGGCCACCCGGGCGGTCGCCAAAACCAGCATAGAGCGTCAGACCATCTGCGGACATGCAGTTTATGCACTCAACGTAAACACTATTGACTGGCGGCTCAAGGTTAGTAGGAGTAGCTTGCCAGAGACCAATGAGAAAATCCCGAAACCAAATATCATGTGGATTCGTTTCATCCAAAGGATTGAGTATGTTGATATACTCTTGCATATCAGCAATCATTTTATCTTTTTCGCTCAAGCAGTAATATAGTTGCGCGCGGAGGAGATATTTCTCTGCCTCCTCTGGATTGGCTTTTATCGTTTGATTATAAAAGCTCACTCGCTTCCGAATCGCAGCCAGGATTTCATCGCGTAGACGGCTTGCCTCAGACCCAACAGTCTTACTCCCGAGAAATGATTCAACATCTGCGCTCAACGCTGTTTCAAGGTCGTCATACATTAACGAATTAACAGCGCGGCTGAAGGTGATTCTATGCATCTTGGACATTTCCGCTTCCAACACGCGCTGCTTGTTGTTCCATCTTAAGAACATAGAGAGCAGGATCACAGCGAAAACAAATATTAACAGAATAGCTGCAGCACTGGATTGGTGTCTTCGCAGGAATTTTCGCAGACAATATATCGTACTGGGGCCCCTCGCCAGAACCGGCTCATAGTCGAGATGCCGCTGGACGTCTGCTCCTAATGCGCTTACCGTATCGTATCTACGCGCGCGGTCCTTCTCTAACGACTTCATCACGATCCAGTCCAGATCGCCGCGCATAGCTCGCATAAGAACGTCAGGACTGGCGTTGCGGTGTTTGGCAATATCCATCAGTGTTTCGCCGAGTGTGCTGAGCTTTGTGGAGGGTTTGGCCGGCTCTTGTTCACGAATGACCCGTGTCATCTCAACATAGCCCGCCTTGCGTAGCTCTTCTTCGCTGAACGGTGTGGTGCCGGTCAGCAATTCGTAGAGTAATACGCCGAGTGAATAGATGTCCGAACGTGTATCAACATCAAACTCGCTCAGTTCCGCCTGTTCCGGACTCATGTAGGCCGGTGTACCAATGATATGGGCATAGCGCGTGAATAGCGTTTTCTCTGTCAAACGCTGATTCGTGGCCTTGGCAATGCCGAAATCAATGACTTTGGGGATGGGCTGGCCTTCAAGCCGGGTGACCATCATGTTGGTAGGCTTGATGTCTCTATGTATAATGCCTTTCTGGTGAGCGTGCTGTACGGCGTTGCAGACCTGAATGAACAGAGCCAGACGCTCTTTGGTACTCAGATTGTTTTTGTCACAGTATTCGGTAATTGAGACGCCAGTCACCAGTTCCATTACGAAATACGGCCGGCCTGTTTCAGTCGCACCGGCATCGAGGACTTTGGCAATATTAGGATGATCCATCATGGCAAGGGCCTGGCGTTCGGCTTCGAATCGGACAATGACAGATTTAGTATCCATGCCCAATTTGATTATCTTCAAGGCGACTTTGCGACGGATAGGCTCCTGTTGCTCAGCCATATAGACTACAGCCATGCCGCCTTCGCCGATTTTCTCTAGCAATTTGTACCTGCCTATGACTGTTCCGGGAACTTCAGAAATGGGAGAAGAATCTAATGTAACATTAGACTCTAAAATCGGAGCTTTGAGAAAGCCGCCTGATTTTTCATGTGCTCTGAGCAGAGACTCCAAATCGGACCGTAATGCCAAATTATCTCGGCAAACCTCATCGAGATAAGCTGCCCTTTCTTTGGTGGTTGGTTTCTCAACTACCTCCAGAAAGACTAGGTTTATATCTTTTTGTTTCTCACTCATAATAATGCTCTTTCACTTCCCCCCCATTATTAAGTGCGACATCTGTCACAGAAACTCGCAGCAAAAAAAGCTAAAAAATAAGAAATTTTTGCCTTCTCACATCTCTCATTAGTTGAGCCCCATCGAAAACAGCAATGAAGCGTGTAATAAACGACCTATAGTTTACAAAATGGAGGGATAATATCAGGACTACAGAGCAGGATGCTATGACCCGAGTTCCTCATCAGTTATCTCCCGATAAAGCCAAGCTTTGGCATAGGTCCAGTAGCTGCTTACCGTGCGCTCAGAAACACCGAGAATCTCAGCTATCTGCTCAAGAGTCAGGCCGGCAAAGTATCGAAGCTCAATAGCCTGGACCATTATGGGCTTGTCTTCAGCGAGTTTTGTCAAAGCTTCGTCCAATGCCACAACATCCTCGGGAAGACCGTCGATGGTCAGATCGACATCATCAAGACTCATTCTCTCCCGATTTCCACCACGCTTCAACCGTCCTTTCCTCCTTGCACTCTCGATCAGAATCCTCCTCATTGCCTCGGCAGCTGCCTTGAAGAAATGTCCCCTGCTATTCCAACTCTTACCCTCTGCCTCTACTAACCTCAGATATGCCTCGTGAACTAGTGCTGTTGCCTGAAGTGTTTGCCCTGGTGGTTCCTGTGACATTTTCTGAGCAGCCAGAAGACGTAGTTCCTCATATACTAATGGAAGCAGTTTCTCTGTTGCCCCAGTATCTCCTTGCTCAATCGCGTTTAAAATGCGTGTAACATCAGTCATCATTCTTCTCTGATCTGGACGTCAAAATGCATTCACACTATTATATCGAGAATAAAGAGATGACTCAAATGCTACTTTAATCGCCCTCTACAAAGCCTGGAACAAATCAGAAAAGGTAAAAGTGTAGTGAACAAAACTGCCGCAGACAAAGACTCCAGAGAAGTGGTACAGAGCCGCACAAAGCACCGATAAGATAACCCCATTTTTCGAGTTGCAAAACGCCATAAGACTTTTGCAATGTGGAGCAGATTCTGATACTATAGTCGAATTGAAAGGCTTGGTTACGTAGCCAGGCGTTTAATGTGGGAAATGACAGTTTAAGGATAGGTTATCATGACAAAGCGAACTCGCCGACAATTCTTGCAGGATTCGATGTTTACCACAGCGGCAGCGGCGGTATCCACAACACCGATGTTCAGCAGCCTTGCTAAATCGCAAACCAAAAGCCCTAATGAAAGACTTCTTTGCGCGGTGATAGGTTGCCGGGGTCAAGGCGGTAGTCATATCAGCGCCTTCTCCGGACGCAAGGATTGCCAAATCGCTTACATCGTCGACGTGGACGAAAAGGTGGGCCAAAACTGTTGCAATTCGGTCGAGAAACGCACGGGCCGCCGTCCCAAGTGGGTCAAGGATATGCGTCGAGTTTTTGACGACAAGTCCGTGGATATCATTGGCACGGCGACTCCAAATCACTGGCATGCCCTCTGCGGTGTCTGGGCAATGCAGGCGAGCAAAGACGTCTACATTGAAAAACCGATCAGTTACGATATTTCTGAAGGCGCCGCACTTGTGGCCGCCGCCAGGAAATACAAAAGGATTTGTCAGGTGGGCACACAATGCCGTTCGAATCCGGCCCTCCAGAACGCCATGAAGTTCATCGCAGAAGGTGGTATCGGCGAGGTCAACTTCGCGCGGGGGCTCTGTTACAAACGACGAAAGTCGATTGGTGCCCTGGGCGATTATCCAATCCCGCCAGAGGTCGACTTTAATCTATGGAGCGGCCCGGCGCCTTACACTACGCCAAAACTCACCCGGCAGCAATTCCACTACGATTGGCACTGGCAGCGGCTTTACGGCAACGGTGACTCAGGCAACCAGGGTCCTCATCAAACCGACATCGCCAGGTGGGGATTGGGCATTAACCGCCACCCCAACAGCATCATCGCTTACGGCGGGCGTCTGGGCTATCAGGCCGAACGTAACGACCCTGATTACGTCGATGCCGGTGACACGGCCAACACCGAGATTGCCATCTACGATTACGGTGACAAGTGCATTGTGTTCGAGACGCGAGGCCTTTCGGTTGACAATTCGGCGGACATTGAGATTAGCACCATGTTCGACAGCACCAGGGGCAACAGGATAGGCGTTATCTTCTACGGGACCGAAGGCTACCTGGTCCAGAAGTCCTACACTCATTGCATAGTGTTTGATCTCAAGGGTAAGATGGTCAAGGAGTTCAGGGGCGGCGGTGACCACTTCGACAACTTCGTTCAGGCCGTTCGCAGCCGAAGAGCGGAAGACCTCAACTCCGACGCTTTCCAGGGCCATCTCTCCGCGGCACTGGCGCATTTGGCCAATATCAGCTATTATCTGGGCGAAGACAACAAGGTCTCCGTTGGCGAAGCCAAGAGCGTGCTGGAAAAAGTAAAGAGCCGGGACCACAACATAGAAACGCTAAATCGGACTGTTCGACATTTCAAAGATAACGGCGTCGATTTGGACAAGTACCCGATGTCGATGGGACCGCTGCTCCGGTTCGATCCCAAGAGGGAAGTGTTTACCAACAGCGCCGCAGCCAACAAGATACTAAATCGCGAATACCGCAGACCGTTCGTGTGCCCTGCGCCCGATAAGGTGTAGCAGCCGGAAGGCATTTCCCGCAACCGTTGCTGCTCCACTTATATTCGTACGCGAATGATTGCAAAGACCACAGATCTATGGAAAGATTTTTAGACCAGTCCTGCAATCCTATAAGGACAGTACACAAGCACTCACGTCTCTGTAATAAGTGTGTTCATACCGACTAAGCTGCATTTGGTTTTTTATAACGTTACGGTTGTAAACGAAACAGAGTTCTTAGGAACGTTATTTCTGAACCTCCATTTAGTTTGAGCCGGCGGCAAATTGTACCGGCGAAGTTTTCATAATAGCCCTGTTAGCCGGTAAAAAAAAGTAACTACCATAGAAGCTCAGGATCAGCTATAATCTTATAGCTAAACGGCCAAATCGCACTCAGTTGAGGTCGAGTATGGTCCAAATAGCTGATGAGCTTAGAGAACATGAATCTCCGTTTGTTTCGGCAGGGATAAGACAATGAGCGAAGAGACTTCCAATTATGATTACTTTAGGACAAGGTTAGGCTCCTCAAATTCGATGGCTACTCGACGGACATTCCTGAAATCATCTATGACCACGCTATTGGGTCTGGCTGGATTGCCGTTCTCCTGTGCTCCGGAGAGCAGATCGAATACCGGGCCAGTTAGGGCACGTTTCGGCATTGTTACGGATTGCCACTATGCCGATGCCGATGCTTTAGGCACGCGTTTCTATCGCGAGTCGACCGATAAGCTGGCCGAGTGCATAGGATTGATGAACGCCCGGAAGGTTGACTTCCTCGTAGAGCTCGGTGATTTCAAGGATCAGGGCAGGCCGCCAGTCGAACAAGAGACGCTCGCGTACCTTCAGGACGCCGAAAGAGTATTCCAGCGCTTTGGCGGGCCTACATATCATGTCCTCGGCAATCATGACCTGGACAGCATTTCGAAGACGCAGTTTCTGGCCCGAGTTGATAACACTAACATAGATTCCAGCCGCTCGTATTTTTCGTTCGATATGAACGCTCTTCGCTATGTTGTGTTGGATGCAAACTATAAAAGCGATGGTAGCCACTACGACCACGGCAATTTCGACTGGACCGATGCCAATATTCCTCCTGAAGAGCTCACCTGGCTCAAACAGGAACTCGCCGAAGCACCTAACTTCGTTATCGTTTTCATTCACCAATTACTGGATGGGATTGGTCCGGTGTATGTGAACAATGCTGCCGATGTCCGGCAGATTCTGCAAGCCTCCGGCAAGGTACTTGCCGTCTTCCAGGGTCATCATCATTCCGGAAGCTATAGCAACATCGCCGGAATTCACTACTATACATTGAAGGCTATGGTCGAAGGTTCCGGCCTTGAAAATAATTCTTATGCGATTGCCGAGGTCTATCCGGATGGCAACATCGCCGTCATCGGATACCGTAAAGCCGAGAGCAGACAACTCTCTCCAAATTCGGTATTGCAGGACAGTAAATCTGCTGGAATAAGCTAAAACTGATGACAAATGGACAACCCCTGAAAAAGGAGAATTGTATTATGAGAGCACTTAAGGCTGTCTTTTGCTTGTATATTGCCCTGGTTTTGCAGGCGGGTTTTATTCAGGCTGATGAACGCGCGGACTATATTCGTGAGAATTACGCAAAATATGAAAAACGAATCCCTATGCGTGACGGCGTGAAACTCTTTACCGCTATTTATACACCGAACGATACCTCCAAAGAATATCCGATGCTGTTGTTGCGCACTCCCTACAGCATCAGTCCATACGGGCCCGATCTATACAAAGACAGAATCGGCCCCCATGAAGATTTCGAAAAAGAAGGATTTATCTTTGTCTATCAAGATGTGCGCGGCCGTTTTATGTCGGAAGGGCAGTTCGTTCACATGACTCCGCACATTGCAAATAAGAAAAGCAATTCCGATACGGATGAAAGTACGGATACCTATGATACGATTGAGTGGCTTGTGGAAAGCGTCCCAAACCACAACGGAAAAGTTGGCCAATGGGGCATCTCTTATCCGGGCTTTTACGCGTCCGCCGGTTCTATCGATTCCCATCCCGCCTTAAAAGCGGTCTCTCCTCAAGCCCCTGTTACCGATTTCTATTGGGATGACGTTTACCATAACGGAGCCTTTCTGCTGACTCATTGTTTTGGATTTCTAAATGGTGTGCAACAAAAACGTGAAGGGCTTATCGATGAATGGCCGGATCCTATCTATGAGATTGAAACGACAGATGCGTACAAATTCTTCATGGATGTGGGACCATTGAAAAACGTGAATAAATCATATTTCAAAGAGAAATCGCAATTTTGGAATTATGTTACTTGCCACCCCAATTACGATGAGTTCTGGCAAAAACGCAATATCCTTCCTCATTTGAAGAATATAAAAGCGGCGGTAATGGTTGTCGGTGGTTGGTACGACCGGGAAGATTTGTTTGGACCCTTGAATGCGTACCAAATGATCGAGAAGCAGAATCCCGACACATTCAATATGTTGGTTATGGGGCCCTGGTATCACGGAGGCTGGCTCCGTAGTCAGGGAAAAGATTTGGGAGATACGGATTTTGGATTTCCCACATCACAATACTTTCAAAAGAATGTCGATTTGCATTTCTTTAAGCACTTCTTAAAAAACGAACAAAGTGAATTGAACCTGCCGGAAGCCTTGATATTTGAAACCGGCGCCAACCGCTGGCGACAATTTGACCAATGGCCGCCGGCATCCGCAGATAAGACACATTTCTATTTCCACAAAGCAGGCGGATTATCATTTGAAAAACCCACCGAAAATTCTGATGCTTATGATTCCTATATCAGCGATCCGAACAAACCGGTTCCTCATACAAGAGATAATTCGAGGTGGATAAATAACACGTTTTATTCAGAAGACCAGCGATTTGCTTCCCGGAGGCCGGATGTATTGGTATATCAAACTGACGTTCTTGAAGGGGACGTTACTTTGGCGGGAACCATCCGCGCCAATCTCTTTGTTTCCACTACCGGAACGGATTCGGATTGGGTAGTGAAATTGATCGATGTTTATCCTGAAAATGTAAAAGAAAAATCGGCTCAACAAACCCTGATTCGCGCCGAAGTGTTTCGGGGACGCTTCCGGGAAAGTTTTGAAAGGCCCCGGCCTTTTACACCCAATAAGGTTGCTAAAATCTCATTTGAATTGTGGGATGTTTTGCACACTTTTAAACGGGGGCATCGAATCATGATACACGTACAAAGTACATGGTTCCCATTTATAGATCGCAATCCACAGAAGTACGTACCGAATATTTTTGAAGCGGAACAGGACGATTTTATCAAAGTAACCAATCGCGTCTATCGATCCAGGCTGTATCCCAGCAATATTGAAGTCGGTGTGTTGCAGCAAATGTTTTGATGATGTGGAAAAAGGCCAAGTGGATCCATTCTGCGAAGTGGATTTCTGGTGAACTGGCCTGGTTTTGAACTGAGCACATGTATTACAGACACTCGCTCAGTTTTTACATAAATTTGAGATTTTTCACGTTTATTTTGGAGAATTACTGTAACGGATTGGTGGTTTTGGCGTCTTTAGTATAGACGACGCGTTTGTTATAGTCGAAAACGCGACTTAGAAGTCCAGGGAGGTAAATGCTTGTTATTTAAGAGGATAGGCACGTATTTACAGTGGTTCTGTTGGCGGTTGACAAGCGCACGGGGTAGTTTATTAACAAATACTCTGAGATACGAGGATCTCTTATTTATTGCCTAACCAGGGGCCCCACCAGTCGTCCGACATGGTCAAAACATGATTGACCTCATAATTCCTGTGCCAACGTTTTGTCCACAGATTTCGAACTCTGACCTTCCGTACGGATCCATCTGCAAAAAGGCAATTGACACCTCCGCCGTGACGGTCCATGGCAAAATGCATCATTTCGTACATGGGTCCTATCCAGTGCCCGTTGTAATTGGGCGGAATTATTGAAATATTTGTGTCACCGCCCTGCCAGCTCGGTCCTCCACCCCGCCACATACTATCCAGAAAGATCGGCGTTTCCGATGCCTGACGAACATCCAACAGACGTTGCCAGTGATCCTTTTTCGGACGGCCCTGTACATCCGTTGAAGTCGAGCAAGCCCACAGGTTCATACCGTAGCTGCTGATGGGATCAACGACATCCAGGTAATCAGGGGACGTATAAACATAGGTCGGTCCGCCGGGTGCGTGGTCGGGGTCACCATTATAGCTGGGGTTGAGCTTCTTAGCAGATGGGCACATCAGTATCTTGGGGCGTTTCTTCCAACCACTCCGCAGACAGGTCATCCAGAAACCCCGATTCCATCCCCCTTGGCCGCCCACAGCCCCCACCCTGACATCCGGGAAACAGTCGTTATTCGTCTCGCTGTAAACGTGCCAGATCAACCCCCACTGACGAAGCTGCGACATGCAGGCCGTCCCCCGAGCCTGTTTGCGGACTCTGCTTAAGGCCGGCATTAAAATCCCCATCAGCACGGCAATGATTGCGATCACCACGAGCAATTCGATAAGCGTAAAAGCCTTTGTTGTGAGCTTCATGAGGAGTTCCTCCAAATGATTAAGCCCATAAAAGATACCTTGCATTGATGATTATTCAGAGCAACCACCGTTTTCTACGACGTTCCCTGTTAGGAGTCGATTTCTCCGGTTTTTATTCTATTGTTATACTGCTTTCCTTCAAGAATAGTTTTTCGTGTCAACTTGTGCCGTATCTGCTGACGGGATACAAGCGCGGATCCACTACGCTTTAGCCTGTGGGCTGAATGGGCAACCAAATAACGGGGCCCATACCGAGTCAATCTGTATAGGCCCCGAATTAACGCAAATCCGTTGCCCTTGCCCTATCGCCTGTCGGCTCACGCCGTTTTGGTGCTTGACAATTGGTGCCTGACGCGGCAACGTCGTTTAGTCAATATTAGTAATCACTAATGCATCCAACTGACTTTCTGATTCTCTGTATCTGATCTCCAAGGTGTACGTCCCGGCAGGCATCGTGAATTCTACTGTTGGAATATCAGTATCGTCGTCGCTGAAGACATCTTCCCAGCCCCAT
>Ga0114922_10001616_pt1 | contig 21414 bp, 16 predicted proteins | sample AartaG_FD_100975 | JGI IMG/M metagenome (GOLD analysis project Ga0114922, IMG submission 100975) | Deep subsurface microbial communities from Aarhus Bay to uncover new lineages of life (NeLLi) - Aarhus_00045 metaG | ecosystem: Environmental > Aquatic > Marine > Oceanic > Sediment | place...
AGTTCCCGGCCCACGCGAATTATCCCACCGTTCATGTTGATGGTCATCGGCAACTTGCCGCGGTTTCCGCCGAAGGTCAAGTTGTTCACAAACTCTACTAATGAGTTGCCGCTGACATTCATCACGCCGCCGCCTGTATCGCTGAGGAACATTCCGTCGGCCCTGACCACACCGTCAACAACGTTAACAATACCGTTCGCACGGCTTCCATTCGAACATCTCAGGACGCCGATAATAGTGACGTTGCCCCTGAGAACGTTTATCGTCCCAACGCTGTCGCCTTTTTCGGCGAATCTCAACCAGCCGCCAATCTTAACGTTACCCCCTTCAATCACATCGAGGCTCTGGAGGTCGCCTCGCCATGCCGGACCGCGAATCTCACCGCAGGTCACGTCCGAATCGATGACAGGCCCACGTTCCGGCGGAGAACTAAGCACAATCACATCAACCGGACCGGGTGTCTTGCCACCTTGCCAGTTATCCCCTGTTGACCATAAATCACCGGCACCCTTGCCGGTCCACTCCACTTCCGCAGCGGCACCGACTACAGCACACGCCAAAACAACAGAAACTACAAATGTTACTTTACCGTTCATAAAAAACCTGCTTTCTGTAATCTAACATTTACCGGCGATGCGACCGCTTCCATAAGCATTGTCGAGCCACTACTGTTGCTGTTTTCTTCCAAATTAGAAGACGCACCGAAGCCGTGGTTTTATGCATATCAGCGAAAATATTCAAAGATTAAGATTCCCCTATAAACGCCTTAATAGCATCGCTAAGGCTCCTTATTGCCATAAGTTGTCAAAATGACCTGCCTCAGATAGCACAATCTGCACCGGATAGCCTAACCGATTCTCACAAACGGACTGTTCTGGTGAAAACAAAATTTAGGCCACTTATCCTGGTTCTTCTTCAGGAATCACAGTTTCATCAATCGCCGTTTCATCAATTGCCTGCCTTTGCACCAATCGCCGAAATCTTGATATAGTCCTGTGTTAGAGTGCTGGGTGAAACGACCAGCTCTGTGTAACCTTTGTTTTCAGCGAGCAGAAGCCTGCCGGCAGTCAGCCAGTCTTCGGGATCGTACGACTCTTCCGGCTCGTTTTCTCCCATTGTATCGAGACGCATTTCGCCGCCTGCAACAATTATCTTTGCGTCGTCGGAATAGGTAAACTTCATCTGGCATCGATGTGCCCACAAAAGTCCGCCGTTCAAAATAATCCGCTGAATTCCGCCACCCGAGTCGGGAAGCTTAATATCACCGATGTCTTCACTGCTGTCGGCGTTACCAATTTTGAAAAGGCCGCCATTCATAATGATTGTGCCACTGCTTGATATTCCAACATTGACCCTGGAATTGACATTGATGGTGCCTCCGTTGACAATAAGTTTGGCTTCGGGACCATCAATCGTAGACCTTGGCCGATCTGTTCCAAGACCAGTGGTGAGGACGCCGCCTTTTTCAACGATTAAGGTGCCGGCAACTTCAAAGCCCGTGTACGATTCCCTGCCGGTCACAGTGTGTGTTGTCCCCTGCGGAACTACAAGCATTTCGGTCGGCGGTGCAGCAATCGCCGAAATTTTGATATAGTTCTGTGTTGGAGTGTTGGGTGAAATGACCAGCTCAGTGTAATTTTTGTTTTCAGCGAGCAGAAGCCTGCTGGCAACCAGCCAGTCGTTAGGGTCGTATGACTCTTCTGGCTCGTTGTCTCCCATCTTATCAAGACGCATTTCACCGCCGGCAACGATTATCTTTGCGTCGTCGGTTACGGTAAACTTCATCTGGCATCGATGCGCCCACAAAAGCCCGCCGTTCAAAATAATCCGCTGAGTTCCGCCACCCGAGTCGGGCAGCTTAATATCACCAAAATCATCACTGCTGTTCTCGTTACCAATTCTGAAAAGTCCGCCATTCATAATGATGGTGGCATTGTTTGCATAACCAACATTGATCCTGGAGTTTAGGTTAATAGTGCCTCCATTGACAATAACTTTGGCTTCGAGACCATCAATCGTAGACCTTGGCCTATCTGTTCCAAGCCCGGCGGTAAGTTCTCCGCCTTTTTCAACGATTAAGGTGCCGGCAACATCAAAACTCTTGTACACTTCCTTACCGGTCACAGTGTGCGTAGTCCCCTGCGGAACTACCAGCGTTTTGGTCGGCTTTGCAGCAATCGCCGAAATACTGTAATAGTTCTCAGTTGGAGTGTTGGGTGAAACGACCAGCTCAGTGTAATCTTCGTTTTCCGCGAGCAGAAGCCTGCCGGCAGCCAGCCAGTCGTTAGGATCATATGACTCTGGCTCTCCTGGGTCATCGCCGACTCCGAGCGTATCAAGACGCATTTCGCCGCCGGCAACGATTATCTTTGCGTCGTCGGTTACGGCAAACTTCATCTGGCATCGATGCGCCCACAAAAGCCCGCCGTTCAAAATAATCCGCTGATAGCCGCCATCGTCGTCGGGCATCTTAATATCACCAGCATCATCAATGCTGTCGGCGTTACCAATTCTGAAAAGGCCACCATTCATAATGATGGTGGCATTGCTGTCAACGCCAACATCGATCCTGGAGTTGAGGTTAATGACACCTCCATTGACAATAACTTTTGCTTCGAGACCATCAATCACGGACTTTTCTGTTCCAAGCCCGGCGGTAAGTTCTCCGCCTTTTTCAACGATCAAAGTGCCGGCAACATTAAAACTCTCGTACACTTCCTTACCGGTCACAGTGTGCGTAGTCCCCTGCGGAACTACCAGTGTTTCGAGCGGCTTTGGAGCAATCGCCGAAGCACCACCGGCCAAAACCAGTACCATAACCACAGACGTTAACAGACTCAATTTCTTAGACATCATCATTCTCCTTTCACAATAATTACGTTATCCCTGAGTTTCCTAATTTACACAGTTAATATACATGGGATTTCCCATATAACATTAGGGTTACATAAATAACTTCCAGCTTTATTTCTCTATAGCGATAATCTCGAACGCGTTTAGTATCCCGCGTGCGCCCTCACGTCCTTTACGTGCGCAGTCAGGATACAAAGGCTCGCTTCTGTCGGCCTCATAGATCACCAGCACATCGGAACCATCCGTTGCGAACTTGATAACCGAAGGCACAAGTTCCGAATCCTTATAAACATGCTGCGGAGCGACATTGTAAGCATTCAAAATTGGCTCAACTCCCTTGCCGGTCCCTTCCGGCAGCATCGCTTTCCAGGTCCAGCCACCTTCTGTGCGAACGCCGTTGGCATCCAGCGAGACAAGCTGTTCAGGTAGCGACCTAGCCGTAATAGCAGGCATAGGAGGCATACCGCAGTCACAGTTAAGACAGTTGCGAGTCGATTGCGTACAGGGCTCCCAGAAATTGTGATAACTGTTAACCTGATAAGTGCCCGCAGGCAAACCACGGATCAAAAGTAATAAGTCACCCGCATAAGGACCTACCCAGTCCACACCGTAAGCCCAGCTATTCGCAATCGGATCGCCTTGAGCGGTTCCGCTCGGACATCCGCCGCCGCCCAAGTTGTCCCGACAGATACCCTTGGCACCGATACCGAGTTGTCCCTCATTTCCGGTCGTAAACCACAGAGTAACGCCGGTACCGTTAATGCCGCCCTCGTCAAGCCCGGAACCGTCAGCCTTTAACGGGAAAATCTGATAGTCGTGCATATACATATCCGTCCAGGCATTCGACGCCCATATCGTCCATCCAGGTTTTGCAAGTCCCGGATAAAGCTTCGAATGGTCGCAAGTCTTTACCGCCAGATCGACCTGAATAACGAGGCTGCCGCCCTTCGTGCGGAACTGCCAAACGGTACCCTTTGCGATTCCGAAATCGCAATTTTCATCGACACGCCAGTAATAATATTTACCTTCTTCGAGCTTACCCGGATCCAAAATTTCTTGCCCCAGTCCAAGTGTCCCTTTATGCGCCTTCGATCCCTTTGTCGCGTTTGCAACTTTGTCAAGGTCGTCACCGAAATAAACATCGTGCGACTTGGCAAGCGGGCTTGCCTCCCAGGTCAGCTTAATATTCGTATCGACGTTCTTAAGTGTCGGGCAGGGTGTCGGATTTTCGGCTTTTCCCGCGACAGTACTAAAGCCCCAAACCTCACCTTTCAATATCTTGCCCTTTGCCACCGAGTCGACCCGCCAATAGTAGTTCTTATCAAACTCAAGCCGACCCGGATCGAAACTCTCATTCGATGTCGAGACCTTGTATTCGGGGTCGCCGGGCTTTGCATTTTTCACAGCCGCTTCATCGGCGCCGAAATAAACCATGCTCGCTGCCGCGTTTACACCCTTCATCCATTTAAGTTTGCTGTTCGGCAAGATGTTGCCGCTCTTGTCGGCAGGCTTAGGCAGTGCCGCATTATTAGCACTCCCGCCTTTCCACACATAAAGCTTGCGGATATCTTCCGCCGACAAAGCTTTGTTGTACATACGAACGTCATCGACAACACCGTTAAAGGTCCTGTCCATATTCGGCGGGCGACAGCCTATTACCAACGGATTGCCCTCGATGGCGAAAAGCTTGACATCGCCTATCGTTTTCTTGCCCGCAACCTTGCCGTCAACATACACTAACTGGTCCGATCCGTCGTAAATCGCTGCTATATGATGCCATTTACCGCCTTTGAACGTTCCCGGCGCCTTGACTTCGGATGAATCTGCATCCTCTCCGGTGGAGCTTGCAAAGATTGTAAAGTAAAAGACATTGGCGCTGGGACCGCTGTCACCCGCTCCGCCGCCGCCAAGAATAGCAATGCTTTCCTTGTTGTCGTTGCCCATTTGCACCAGCCGGGCTAGCGCACCCTGCCCGTCGGCCCACTTCACCCACATCGCAACTGTAAACCGCGGAGGATGAAGCAGCGGGCTGTCGGCAATCTTGACCCCGCCGTTGGTTATCTGCAACGCGCCGCTGCCGACAAAGCCTTCTGCCTGCGAACAGATACCGACAATCTCTCCGTCGTTGCCCTTACCGCTCGAATCGATAACCTTGCCGTCTTTGATATTGTCAAACTTCCACCAGCCGACAAGTCCGTCAGTAACAGCCAAACTCACCGTATTTGATAACAAGACCACTGACACGATCAGAACCATACTTACTCTCTTCATACCAAACCCCTTTCTATTAAATGGAAAAAGTTTATTCTTATCACTTAAGCATTGCCACGTCACTGCTGTGGCTGTTCTTTTCCGATGTTCTTCTTCCTCTCCGAATCAACGACCTTCATAAAATCATTCAGCATCAGCGACAGTTTCTTTGCGCCTCGAATATTGAGGTGGTCCAGGTCGTAAAAACACTCATGCTCTAATCCATGTTCGCCCTTTTTGTTCACATCGAGGAAGTAGAAGTTCGGATACTTCTTGTCGAGTGCGTTCATTTTGGCGACGAACTCATCGTAAGCCTCGCGCGGGGTTCCGTCGTCATCAGTGCACGGCAGTCCTATTGATATCGGATGGATCGGCGGACTAAAGGCGAGCAACTTAACGTTATGTTTGGCGAGCGTTTTGATCGTCGATTCGAGCATCTTGAGCCGCTTGAGATCGAATATGAAGCGGCCTCGCCCTCCGAGCTCACGCAATGTATTCTCCCTTTCGTCTTTTTCACTGATATCGTTTCTTATCCCTTCTTTTCCGTCAAATCCCCATTGGGAATTTTCGCCGTTATCGATGTCACTGAACCCAACCATTCCCACTACATCGGGCAGCGTTGCCCATGCGGCCTTATCGGCGAGGTATCCGCGGCTTCTCTTGATGTCATCTTCATTGTTGCCTGGGGTGTAATATGTATTTAATACGCGTGTTGACACGCCATAGATGACCCACTCCATCTTAGAGCCGTGAGCGAAATAATCCTCGCAGAGTAACTGGGCCATGGCCATGCCTCTTGCACAGGGTCCGAAACTAAAGGCTATGGGGTGTTTCTGGTTTTCCTCGCCGAGAAAATAGCTGGGATCGACACCTTTCTCGGCGCGCGAATCTCCAATGACGACCACTTTCAACTGTCCTCTGAGCGGCATAAACTTCCGTCTGACCTTCCTCAAGCTACCGGGAATATCGTCATCGTTATCCCTGACTCTTTTCTTAATGACGGTTCCGTCTTCTTTCATCTCCAGATCAATCCGGAGCTTATCTTTTTCGGCTTCGATTTTGTAAATAGTTCCTCTGCCTAAACGGTATTCCTTTTCAACATCCTCGAAATCAACGTCGCCAAACATTTTCTTAACGGCGTTTAGAATTGCAGCGGGAAGGTCTTTGGTGTCGAGTTCCTCTTCTTTTTGCAGCAGCGTGCCGTCTTCGGCAATTTTCAGGTCGATATCCCTGCCATCGTCTTTAGCTTCGACTTCAAAGACAATCTTGCCGTCGTCCTTGTCCCGTTCGAGGTCATCGATCTCAACGCCTTTCAATTCACGCTCTATGGTGGCCCGAACAGCCTGCGGAACTTCTGACAGCGAAACGTCTTTGCCGCCAAATACCGGCGCTGTATTTACACCCACCAGTGTTAGTAAGGCGGCCACCAAAGCAAATTCAACAAGCTTGGACTTCTCAAAGGCGCTGTACATGATGACTCCTTTATGTAAAGAATCCCAAATCATTCAAATCTTACTGCATAACAAGACGTGCCGGAACCTCGATTTTATGCAAGGGCATGTCAATATGGCGTACAAATTTACAATTCGCGGCGTTTTTTCGCGATTTGCCCTGCAAATCTGCAGAATACGGTGTTTGTTGCGGTGTCAAACCTGACTCGTTTCCCCCGTGTACCACCAGCCTCTTCTCTAATAATGCGAATACGATGGGCAGTTAGCATTTTCTGGGCAACCTCTATATTTTTCCGGCCAATGTCACTTCCTGGGTTGTTTGTTTTAATCACCGCCCCGCCGCCGAAAATCTGTGCGCGATAGTGGCCTGGGTCGGAATCCGTTTTCATAAGGGCATTGATTATGTGCTCGGTTGCCGTACTGCCGTATCTACCGATATCACAATCCGCTTCCGAGTTGGGACGGTCTTTAGGTCTCCAACAAAAACGCAATGTGGTTAATTACCCCCCCTTTATTTTGTGTGGAAAGACGGTCGTGGAGTATCGCAGCGCCTCCGCACACACGGAAAATCAGACCGGCTTTATTGTAAATCGGCAACAGTTACAGCTTTTTCCGCGAGCAAAAAATGAAGCGTTGAACCGGCTCAGGCTGGCATGGAACAGGCCTGGTTACTACATCAGTTTTCTCCCGAAGCATCACAAGCTTCTCTGTACCACAGTGAAAACGCGGCAGGGTAATTGTCATCAATGGCGACTTCCATCGATACTTTGCTTGCTCTGCCCAAACTGTTTACGAGCTCACGCACGCTGACTACCGATGCAATTGATACTTTGAGGGCACCTATCTTTTCCTGTACTCTTGATTTTACACTGCCCATAACCATATCGGTCACTTCGCCAATAGTGTCAGCGATGTCCTCCGGATATATTTCGTCTGTGGGGTCCATCAGAAGCATATTTATCGTGATTGCTTGTGCACACGGCAGGCTGCAGTAGATAGTGAGACGTCCCTCAAGGGCACCCTTAAATGTAATCGAGCCCAAAAAAGAAACTCCTTCTATTTTATGGCCCGGCTCGGGGGCTTTATACAATGGCATGAAAACCGTTCTTTCGAAAACCTCTTTTGCACTTTCCAGGAGTACATCACATAAACATATTTCATTAATAATTGTCACTTTCCACATACAGCCGACAATTTGCAGGTAAAAACAATGGTATTCTTATTAGTTGTTTTCATTCCGAAGCCCTATCCGAAGCGGGCCCCCCTCTAAACCCCGCTTCGAATAGGAAATTATGGAGGATCACATGCTGTTAGCCAATCAACCAACCTTATGGTTCGAGCACTTCTACTATCATTATCGGCGTTCTCTGACTACCAGCTTGTCCAGCCTGCAGGCAATTGTCCGTCCTCTCGTGTGAATAATTGCGAATAATCAAGAATTAATGCTTGCAGGCATTTGAAATATAGATAAACCCAAAACAGCATCAACTATCCAAACACACAGCCCAAAAATTATTGAAAGGCTGATAATCTTGTATCTGGTTTTCATAAACATCACCCGAATCTCAAGGCCCGAAATTGCCGGCTCGGCCGGCAATCCGGAAACGCCGGCCCTCTGCATCGTCAACAGTAATATTTTGCAAAGCCCTGTGCTGTCGAAGCGGATTATAATGCGCAACCGTTCTTTCGATTTGTTGCAAGGCTCCCATAGACTATTCTAGACTGAACAGATAGTCCTTAGGGCAATTCCTTAATTAGACCAGTAAATTAGAAGTTTACAGTTTGGAAACCAAGATAATTACTTAATTCCCCAAGCAAAAGGAGTACCACAACCGGGTTTTGGGAAGGTGGGTGCCTTAAAGCCTCGCCGGACTGTCCGACAACTTACCCCCAAGCGTTATTGTAATTCCCTAAAGTAGATTAGCAAATTACAAGTTTTATAGTTTAGGTATTTCAGACCATATTGCTTGGATAAAGCCCTTGAACCCATGTGGAGCCGGTCTTTAGGTCTCCAGCAAAAGCGCAATGTGGTTGATTTTTTCCCCACTTTATTTTGTGTGGAAAGACCGTCGCGAAGCATCGCAGCGCCCGTGGTTGAGCGGTCATCTAAGAACGGTGATTGGTCGCAGCCCTGTATTGGTGGAGACTGCCCAGAGCCAAAAGAATATAAGCAGTGCAACTGCTGCAATACAAAGAGCGATAATAATTGTTTTCCGCAGTGCCGGCTGCCGCATCTTGACAACAAACAGCACCGGCAAACCGACTATAATAAATACGGGCACAAATACAACAACCATAAACAGATAAAATAGCCTGCTTATTCCTGATGTGTCTCTCTCGTACCAGATTTTTCGCCACATCGTTATGAAGATACCGTAGTTGAACCGGATATTAACAAAGCCGATATATGGTGTGAGGGGATTAATAGCGTCATTTGAGTCACAAACGCTGCAGTAATATTGCAGAGGCTCGCAAGGAGTAAGACATTTGAAGCACAGCGGCCGGGCATCATCCGGGATAATATCATCGTCGGGTTCTTCGCCCAGCTTATCGTCACTCACCGGCTCATTATTCCATTCCTGCCCCTTCATATCAGAATCAATTGTATCAACTTCATTCCAAATCGGCAAGAGTTATTACCTTTCCTGCGCCGATATTTATGTAATTCTTTCCAAAATGCTCCTCGAATAAGCTTCTTGCCCTCTCGCCGCTGCAGTGACAAGGGCCGGCATAACGCACGCCTAATTCCTCGAAAGCTGAGATGATTTTTTCAAGTTTACCCTTTGTTGCCCACTCAAGATGGAAGCCGCCCATTACCAAAAGGATATCATCTTTTAGCAACTCCTTTGCCTTACTTGCGATTTTTACGATGCCCGGATGCGCACAACCGGTTATTACTACCAGCCCTTTGTTTGTCCGAACAATTAAAGACTGCTCCTTTATCAATAGTCCGGACTGGCCGGTCGAATAAACATTCTCGCAAATCTTCAAAGGTTGTTCTACCTCAACGATTTTTGGACCGCCGCTCTGCACGTCATCTTTAAACCTTTCTGGAAACGATTTTGGCAGGTAGATAGTTACACCGGGATTCCTTTCAAGAAAACCACCCAGGCCGCCGGTATGGTCGCCGTGGATGTGAGAGAGAACCACCAGCTCCATGCTGTTGGGTTCAATTGCTAATTTCCCCATATTGTTCAGCAGTATTGCGCCGTCTCCGCCGGTATCGAAGAGAATCGTCTTCTCGGCCCCGGTTATCAGACACGCAAATCCCCAGGCCGTTTCCAGCCCCGCCCCTCGGAGGGGCGGGGCCAGCCCTTCCTTATACGGATTATTGTCGTAAACAACTGTTATGGTTAGGTTGTTAACGCCGTTAACTTCAGGCACTGCAATAGCTTCCGTTTCCTCATTCATAACTTGTTCCTTCCTTTGAGTCTGTGTGGTCATAAATACAGTCACGCCCCAGATAAAGACCCCCGCAATCAACAGCAAAATAAAAAACGCCGCCGCTACCCGCATCTATTTGCCCTTTCATATCTGACCATAATTATAACCACCGAAGGCTGCCGAGCAAAAAGAATCTACATCCACCAACTTATCGCAAAAACCCCTGGAGACGCCCGCAAGAACATTTGTCTTTCTACAATACCCTTCATATACTATCGCAAATCAAGCTCAGACCCGACGCGTCGGGATAGCTGAGCATCTATAAATGCCAAATCCCGGATAAGATAGACTCATCTCCTTCCTAAGCGAAGTGGTGCCTGATGTGAAAATAGACGGAAAAGATTAAGGCAAGAAGGGCAGTCCGGCATAGGGTCGGCAAGGGTCTGCTGGAGAAGTGCTGCGAGAGGAACGGGTAGGGGGCAGACCAATCATAGTTGAACCGTCTTACCTTCCCTGGCAGATTTATAGAGCGCGAGGATTAACTCAACAGAAAGCCTTGCACTGGCCGGCGGAATCATAGGCTCTCGGTCATGTCTTACTGCCTCTACGAAATCGGCAATTATTCTCTCATGGCCCTGGGTACCTATGGCCATCGGGTCTGTGGTGCCGCTGGCATTGGAGATGCTTTCCATCTGCGGCGATTCAAGTCCTTCCACGTTCCAATCCACAATTTCTCCATCGGTTAGAATGATGCTGCCCTTTTCGCCGTGAATCTCGACCTTGTTCGGATACCCCGGCTTGATCACGGTCGAGGCTTCCAACACTCCCTGCGCACCATTTGCATACTCCACAATCGCATGGCCCATGTCTTCGACCTCTATATCATGTGCTGCCGTTGCAGTTCGCGCAAAAACAGATTTGGCAGGTCCCATCATCCAAACCATTAAATCAAGTGTATGTGCCGCCTGTTGAATGAACGGCCCGCCGCCGTCGAGTGCCCATGTGCCTCTCCAGGCTCCACTGTCGTAGTATTCCTGACCTCTGTACTTTTTCAGAAAGGTATTTGCGATATAGATTTTTCCAAGCTTACCTGATTGGACCGCTTCGTATGCCGCCTTGTTATGTGCGGCCGCGCGATGCTGAAATGCGCAGCCAAGCTTGACATGCGCAGATTCACATGCCGCTGTCATTGCGTCTATCTTCTTAAGGGTGATATCAAGGGGTTTTTCGCAAAGTACGTGTTTTTTCAATTTCGCGGCACGAATAGCACCGTCGGCGTGCAGTCCGCTGGGGGTAGCTATTATGACCGCATCAAAATCCAGCTTCTCTGCCAAAGACTCCAGGCTATCTGAAAAATGACCGATGTCGTGTTTTTGCGCAAATTCCTCTGCTTTTGAAATTGTTCTTGAAACAACCGCTGCAATTGATGCGTTTGGAACGTTGTTGACTGCGGCTACATACTTGCCTGCGATATTTCCCGTACCCAGCAGAACAAACTCTATTCTTTTCCTGTCCATAAAATGCTTCCCCTTAATGATTAAACGAAACTAAACTACCATACTCCTGATATAGTACCAATGGTATGATATTTGTCTATGACCTGCTCCGTACGTTGTATCCCGGATTCAAGAAGAGGATTTTCGTATCAAGAAGGACAATTAGGCACGCGGTTAGCAGGCAGTCGCTGGATTAGCGTTTGCGAACCAATAGGTGCCGGGCGTGGATTCATAACTACTTGTGATAAAATGGCAACTTTGATATTCTATTGGAAATGAGGCTCAGTCCCGACGGGTCAGGATAGCTGAGCAGGCATGAATGGGAAATCCCGGTTAAATGGATAAAAGCAATCGGAGGTACTCCTAATGACCGTTCGAGTATTTATTTTATGTCTCAGTCTTTGTTTGGTAACTTCCTGCGATTCATCAAAGGATATGACAAGTCAGCCGAAATCGCATTCAACTCAGCTCTTCGAAAACATGCCGCCGGGAGAAGTCAGTCTGTTTGACGGCAGCAATCTCGGCCAATGGAAAATTACCGATTTCGGCGACCACGGAAAGGTCTATATCAAAGACCAAAGCATTATCCTCCAGACCGGAGACAGCCTCACCGGCGTCACCTGGTCCGGTCCGGTCCTCCGTATGAATTATGAAATCAATCTCGACGCCATGCGGGTTGATGGAGGCGACTTTTTCTGCGGCCTGACGTTTCCCGTCAGCGATTCCTGCGTAACATTTGTGGTAGGCGGCTGGGCCGGTTCCGTCTGCGGTATTTCAAGCATTAATTATTATGATGCCTCCGATAATGAAACCACCGTAAAAGCATATTTTGATAACAACTGCTGGTATCACATCCGCGTCCGCGTCACTCCCGGCAGGATTCAGTGCTGGCTCGATGACGAGCAATATGTTGACCTGCAAACCCGCGGCAAACACCTCGGCGTCCACATGGCTGTCAGAAAGTCCAGACCTCTCGGCATCGCTTCCTGGCAAACCGCCGCCGCAATCAAAAACATCCACCTAACAAAGCTACCTCCCACTCCCACCATCCTGAGCAGCCACTAAGCTTTCCGTAGAGAAATAAATTACTAAACGAATACTGAATATAGGTACTTCCCGTGGGGTACAAAAATCCACACGCACTATGAACCATGTGCAGATTGCATAAAAAACAGGTTCCAATACGTCATAAGGTTTAGTCTGGACGGCCAAAGAAAGGAAACGTTGAAATTCGCAGCGCCAATGCTGATATGCGGTCTGCTCCAGGAAATATTTGTCAGGCACATACGGTATCTTCGAATGCAAAGGAGTAACCAAATGCAAAAGACAAAAGCAATGTTGATTATGGTCTGCTTGTTGGGTACTAGATTGCTTTCGGCCCAGACTTTGCAGGCGGAAGGCTCCACGGACTCGCTGGGGATGAAGATGATTAAAATCAACCCGGGCACGTTCACCATGGGAGCCGCTCTGTCCGCCGACTACATCACGGCCAAGAAGGGCATCTTCATCCAGGACGAGTTCCCGACGCGGCAGGTGACCATCACCTACAAGTACGAGATGTCGAAGTACGAGGTCACCAACGCCCGGTACGAAAGGTACGATGCGAGCCACTCGGTGTTGCGAGGAAAGGCCGACGGTATCTCTGAAGGCGACACCGAAGCCGTGGTCTATGTCAACTGGTATGACGCGATGGGGTACTGCCGGTGGCTGTCGTCACATGATGCCAAGTATGATTACCGGCTGCCGACCGAGGCGGAGTGGGAATACGCCTGTCGCGCCAGCACGAGGACACCATATAATGATGGCGTCAGCGGAGATATCTACTCGATGAATCCTCTTGGGCCGTTAGCAAAGCAGTGGCGGATTATTACTGAGTGGGTTGTTATGCGCGGCAATCGCCCAACGAAGAATATTTCGTGGGGCTCTCCGGAAGATGTGGACCTGACGGTCGGCCAGCAGGGGCCAAATGCGTGGGGTCTCTATGACATGCACGGCGGCGTGCAGGAGTGGACACTCGACTGGTACGGTCCGTACGTGGCGTCTGACACGGTTGACCCGGTCGGTTATGTCAATGGTTCTTCAAAGGTCGTGCGCGGTGGGTGTCACAATATTCACATGCAAACACTGCGTTCGGCAAACCGGTCTTCCTCCAACAGAACCGACAAGCATTTCCTGCTCGGTTTCCGAGTCGTGCGAGTACCGAAGGGCCAGACGCTGCCGAAACCGAAGCTGAAACAACCGGTAAAACGCTGGGCCAAAGACGTGTCGCAGCAAGTATATAAATGGCCCGGTGACAGTAAGACTCCGTATTTCGAGCTTGTTTCGCTCTACGACGTGAAATCCGAGTACAATACGGCTGAGTTAACGGCACAATTCAATATTCCGCTCTACACTCATAACCATTCGCCAGCGATTACCTGGGCAGAGAACGGTGATGTGTTGCTTGCCTGGTTCACCGGTGAGAGCGAAAAGGCCCAGGAACTAACTATCCCCGCGCTGCGCGCACGCCGTCAGCCATCTGGAAAGCTGGTCTGGGATACCGAGGTGTCGGAATTTTACAAAGAGGCCGATAGGAACATGCACGGTTCCCAGTTGTGGAATAACGCCACGCGAATTGCCAACGGTTTTAAGGAACCCTTCACGCTATATCTCATAAACGGCATCTGCACAGACGGCAAGTGGTCCAAGCTGGCGATGTCCTTCCGTAAGAGCATCGACAACGGTGTCACCTGGACTGAGCCGGTTATCATGAAGCCCGATACTGACGCCTTCCACCTTGACTCCGATCGCAACCAGCCACAAGGCAATGCTTTTACGGCTTCGGACGGCGCTTTGATTTCGTTTTCAGATGGTTCGGCGATTGGCGGTGACGGCTCATCGGTCAACTGGAGTAATGACGGCGGCAAGACCTGGTCGATGCGCACCATCAAAGATGGCCCTCCCGGAAACCATGTCGGCGGAGTTGAGTTGAACGATGGGCGGATTATGACGTTTTCGCGGGATAAGGGTAGAACGTTTGGCAGTCTGCCGAAGAGTTTGTCGAGCGACCAGGGCAGGACCTGGAGCTTTAGCAAGACAGAGTTTCCAGGGATTTCGACCGTTCAGCGGCTGGCGTTATTGCGGTTAGAGTATTCTAATCCCGAACTTGATCCGGATGGAAAGGGGCGTAAGCCCATCTTGCTAATCAGCATGGCGTCAGATGGCATGAAAGGCAAGGATGCGAACGGCAAAGACACGACGATATACGGAACCTACGCAGCCCTTTCCTGGGACGAGGGACAAACCTGGCCTCTCAAGCGCGTCATGAGTAACGTCAAGAGCGGCAGCAAGAGTTATATGATGGGGCCCTGGAATAGAGAATTTACCCTTGACCCTACGCACGGACAGAATAAATCATACTGGGCAGCGACGCAGACGCCGGATGGAATTGTACATCTGACCGATAGTAGGTTGGACTATACCTTCAATCTCGCGTGGTTGAAGAGTGGATTTTAGCTGGGTAGGCTGGGCCATGCCCACTATTTCGCTTCACACCTCACGAGATACGAGTTCGGCTCACGAGCCACGAGCCACGGCTCACCAGCGACTAGTCCCGCCTTCCACCTTTCACGCCACAAAATATTTATCCGCCTCAGGAGGATTTATCCGCCTCCGGCGGACCCCAAATCAAACCAAACATCAAAACCAGAAGCCGACAACTGCTATGCCTGTTGTCTCCCTGTCCCGGTTATGACTTCCAGAAAGTCTCGGTGGGTCGCAAAATTGGTATTGTTGCCCAGTCTTTGACCTGGCTAACCTTCTGCCCAAGTACATAGCAATCCGGCCCTCGCACGCGGGTGATTCTGTGTAGGATGTCATCCCATTCGTTTTGAATTGCTTGTTTCTCGGCGGTCAAGTCCGCACCTCTGCTTTTCTCGGCCCGTTCAAGGGCTGCCAAAGCCATCGGATGCAGATTCAGCTTCCGGTATAGCGAAGCTATGCGAATCGCCACATCTTTCGGCAATCTGGCTTTGCCATCAATGGTCTTCGCCGGTTTTCCTTCGACGAGGGTCTCTCGAATGCCTTTCTCAGCATCCTTGGCATACCCGTGCCAGACCCGCACCGCTCGCAGATACGCCCGAACAGCGAGTTCCTTGTTCCCTCGCGTTCGCTCGATTTCTGCAGCCTTCACCCACAAGCGAGCTCGTGCAGCTCGCGTGGCAAAGGGAAATCCCGTGTAGAAGGTTTCCAGATACACATTTAGCGCTTCTCCGAGATAGCCCTCTTGCTCATACAATTCCGCAACTTCCGCCAGAATTACCTGGATATCACTGGTCTTGGGCACCGAAGGAGGTGGCGGATTTACTTTTGCCCACGTTCTACCGCCTAACCGGCTGTCCCGACCTCTTCCCCACAAACTCAAAGGCACGATCCTGCCATGCTCGTTCCATATCCTGATTCGGTCCTCAAGCGTTTCACTATCTCCGCCAACAAATCTAAGCTGAAGAACTAGGAAATCCGGCTTGTCCGTACCTTTCTCAAGCTGCTTCTCGACAATCGGGCGAGCGTCTTCATCTTTGCCGAGATGCATCAGACATTCCACCCGATACAGCCACAGGCTTTCTTCGAGGATTGGTGCACGTCTTGCCAAGAGCGTCTTGTACAACTCAGGCACACGCGTCTTCAAAAGATTCGCGTCGTTCTGCCACTCCAACAACGACAACTCTGCCAAGGCGTTGACTATTTCAGCGATTGACTCCTCAGAAGGCGGATAGGCTTTCTCCGGGGTTATCTGGTCCGGTTCCCTGCTTTGCCAAATGAATCTGACGGTCAAAACTGCCCCCACAAGACAGATTATCCCAACTGCAAAGCTTGCAACAATCCTTTTCCTTCGAGGACTAACGGCGTCCATATTCCACCTCGCTACTCCTACGCTCACTTCCTCAAGTAGCTTGGTCCTACTAAGAGGCTCTAACAAAACCCAGTTTGTCATTTCGAGCGAAGCCGAGAAATCTATTAGAATGGCTCCGCGAAGCGGCTCCTTGTATTCGAGTCGGGTTTTGTTAGAGTGCCTAAATCAAAATTAGGCGCAATCACGTATTCCTACAAAACCAAACATTCCTTTCACTTCATGGAATCCCGCGATGCCTGCACGACATTTTCACGCCACAAAATACCCCAAAGCAAAATGGCCGTCAAGGCCAATTTCCTCCCCCTCCCCCTCCCCCAACCACTCACCAATTAACCACTCAAACCGCCAATCAACAAAAATCACATCAACCCGTTGCGTTTTTCGCATAACGGCCTTATCCTGATAGCATACAGGATATTTGAGAAACTACCTTAGTGGAGTCATAGGATTATGGAATACAACGAAGAAGAACTCTTGGCAAGGGCAAGAAAACCATTGGAAATAGCTTCACAGCTTCATTCATATTACAAAGGCAAGGTCGCCGTAACACCAAAGTGCCGCGTCAAAGACTTGCATGATTTTGATATATGGTACACACCCGGCGTCGCATCTCCCTGCAGAGACATTGTCAAAAATCCTGAAATGGTTTACGAGCTGACCAGTAAATGGAACAACGTCGCCGTTGTTAGTGACGGCACCAGAGTATTAGGCCTTGGAGACATAGGACCACACGCAGCTCTTCCTGTTATGGAAGGAAAGGCCCTAATCTACAAATACCTCGGCGGCGTTGATGCATTTCCGATATGCCTCGACACCAAAGACCCTGACAAGTTCATTGAGACTGTCCTGTTATTACATCCTTCTTTTGGAGGCATTAATCTCGAAGACATTGCTCAGCCTAAGTGTTTCTACATACTCGACAGATTGCGCAAGGAAAGCCCAATTCCTGTATGGCACGATGACCAGCAGGGGACCGCAACGGTCACCCTTGCCGCTCTTATTAACGCCTTGAAAGTAGTTGGTAAGAATATCGAGGATGTAAAAATCGTTTTTATGGGGGCAGGCGCAGCAAATATAAGGATTTCGGATATTATTTTTCAGGCCGGCACTGACCCAAAAAAATGCATTATGTATGACAGCAAAGGCCCACTTCATAAGAATCGCGCTGACATAAAAGACAATCCTTCTCTAAAGGAAAAAGCAAATATCTGCCGGATTACCAATGAGCCTAACTTCGATGGCCCAATCGCCGAAGCGCGGCAGGCGGCCGATGTCTTGATTGCTCTTTCAAAACCCGGGCCGAAAACTGTTAAAGCCGAATGGATTTCAAAAATGGCAAAAGACTCTATTGTGTTCGCATGCGCCAATCCCGTCCCCGAAATATGGCCGTGGGAGGCAAAACAAGCCGGTGCCAGAATCGTTGCTACCGGGCGCAGTGATTTCCCAAACCAGGTAAATAACTCCCTGGGTTTTCCCGGCATCTTCCGCGGAGCTCTTGATGTCAGAGCCAAAACAATAACCGACGAAATGTGTATCGCCGCAGCAACAGAATTGGCAAGGACCGCCGAAGATAAGGGACTAAGCCAGGACTACATAATTCCCTCTATGGATGAATGGGAAGTGTTTCCACGCGAGGCCGCTGCAGTCGGAGCCAAGGCCGTCGAGCAGGCAATTGCGCAAAAAGTCATGACAAAAGAAGAACTCTACAAAACAGCCGAATCAATCATAAAAAAGGCAAGAGACCAAACCAAAATGCTCATGCAAGCCGGTTTCATACCCGACCCCGACAAAGAACCTTAAGTTGTACGCATCGCACAATTTTAAAGCCAGAACCGCTAATGACTGCTCCTATTTTCAATTGGCTTCGTCACCATATCTTGAACTTTCATTACTACTTTTGAAATTTGCGGTTTGCCATTTATGATTTCGATGCTCATGGTCTGAATGCCCCTGAAACTTGATGTTACTCCATAGCTTTCACTAATTTGTGTTTGATATTCTGTTAATACGACGGCCGCTGTTCTTGAATCTTCAGACATCGAAAGACTATCAATTTTGCATTCATAAAATAGCTTATCCGAAATCTTGAATGCTTCTGTCAAATTTTCTTCATAGGAGGTCTTGTCAAAGATAACATCTTCCCTATCGACATGACCAGGATATTGTACATGGATAGTCGCACTTGAAGAAAAATGGCTCATTACCGTTGAAACATCTCTGCTATTCGTTGCATTTTCCAGAGACTTGACCATTGCCTTGATCTGCGCAGGTGATATGGTTCTATGGTAATCGATGCTTGTGCACGAACTTGATAGCAGCAACAATATTGAAATTGATATCATCTTTTTCATGTTTTGCCCTCTTGACGTATACTGGCCAACGTAGTTTAATCACTCCCTTAGCTCTGTCAAGCTGGATCAATCCAGAGATGTTCTGCGTCATTAGTGTCTTCACCGCCTGCCGGTCCTCTGTATATCGATTGTATTAGCAAAACAGTAATGTTGTGCTGCCCAAAACTTAATACTAACTTGAACGTTCCCCTCGCCGAAGGAACCGCCCCTATGCGATGATTTCTGCCGTCTTTCTGCCGAGGTCGTTACCAAAGCGCCGAACCACTGAAAAATCCGGCGATAAGCTGTTCAGCTTCCCTTGAAAGTTCCGATAAATAAGCTATGAAAGAAAATGACTTGTTTCAGTGCGGTGTCAGGCTAAGCATGCTGGATTTTCCCACGAAATCCGGTAGTATCTGTTGAACTCTGGCTAATAATGTTGTATCGTACGCACTTTGATATCGCGGAAATTGAGTTTGAAAAGCGAGTTGACAGATGGAGTTGATAAAGAAAATAAAAGAAACCGAAGCTCAGGCACAAGGGATCGTCGAGAAGGCCAAAGCTGATGCAGCCACCCATGCTGAGAAGACGCGTGAAGACCATCGCCAAGTCCTCGAACAAGCCGAACGCGAGAGGAAAAAGGCAATCGAGGCTGCTGTCGGCGAAGCGCAGTCGCAAGGCCTCAAGGAGGCCGAGCAGCTTAAAGCCCGGGCCGAAAACGACCGCCGGCAATTACGCGACAAGGCAAATGCCAAAATGGCCCCGGCAGTAGCGAAGGTAATGGATTACTTGAGAGGCTAAGTATGGCCATCGCTCAAATGGCGAAAGTAATAATTGTTAGCCATCGCACGCAGGCTTCAGACCTCCTGGAGCTCCTGCAGCGAGAAGGTATTTGCCAGATACTAAACGCAGAAGAGGCAATGGTCAGCAAGGACTGGCCTGAGCTGGGCACTAACGCCCAAAGGCCGAGGGACGTTGAGGAGCTGCTCAAGAAGCTGACCAAAGCCATTGCATTCCTGAAAGATTATGCGGAGTCTAAAAAGTCTTTTGCGAGTGTTCTTGCACCTCGCACCGTTATCGACGAGCAATCCTATAACAGCGTCGTTTCAGACCGCGAAATTCTAAAGACCGTCGACCACTGCGAGCAAACCCAGGCGGCAATCCAAAAGCACCAGGGCGATTGTGAGAACCTCTACGGCATTCTTGAAGAGCTCCGCCCCTGGGCATCTCTCGAGACGCCTGTGGAACAGCTTAGCCAGCTTCAGCAGACGACCTGCCTGGCGGGGCTGATACCGGACCGACAGTTTGAGCAAATAGCCGAACAGCTAACTAAGCTCGGGGCGATAATAGAGAAGGTGGGAACAACCGACAACAAGTATGCCTGCCTGACTATTTGTCTAAATGCCGATGTCAGCGATGTTCAAAAGTCATTGCGCTCAGCCGACTTTGAACAGGTCAGTTTCGAGTCGATGACAGGAACCGTAGCAGAATTGATAAAACAGCACAATGAAGAGTTAAACGAAACAAGGAAGCTGCTGCAGCAGGAATACGAAAAAGCCAGGCAGCTATCTGCACATCTGCTCAAGCTCGAAATCCTCTGCGACCACTACAGCAACCTGTTGAGCAGGGAACAGACCAGGGCAATCGCACCCGCCACCGAACAGACGGTCATTCTGGAAGGCTGGGTGAAGAAAAATGATTTTACTCGCCTCGAGAAAACAGTGTCGCAGTTTGGTGCATCGAGTTTAAGTAAAATCGAGCCCGCCGAAGGCGAAGAAATACCGGTCGAAATTGAAAACAGAAACGTCGTAAGGCCGTTTGAAGTCGTCACTCGTCTTTACGGCATGCCGCAGCATTTTGAGGTTGACCCAACGGTTTTCTTGGCTCCGTTTTTCGCGCTGTTTTTTGCATTGTGTTTGACTGACGCCGGTTACGGCCTCGTTATAGTTGCGCTGATAGCGCTGTTCATAAAAAAAATCCAGGGTGACAAGAAGCTGATGTTGATGTTGGGGATTTGTTCGGCTGTCACCGTTGTAGCAGGGGCGCTGACAGGGGGTTGGTTCGGCGATGCCGTCCAGATGTTTATACCTGCTTTGGAACCGCTAAGAAAGAAAATGATGTGGTTCGACCCGCTCGAGAAACCGATGATATTCTTTGTCCTCTCGCTTATTCTTGGATACGTACAGATTATATTCGGAATCCTTGTCGCGTTCATACATAATTTGCGCACAAAGCAGTACGTTGCCGCACTTTGCGACCAATTGACCTGGCTCGTAATGCTCAATTCGATTGTTGGGCTGGTCCTGGCCAAAACCGCTATACTGCCGAATTGGCTCGCAGCTGTCTTTATCTGGACGGCACTTGTCCCGGCAGCGGCAATCTTTTTATTTAGTCAGCGCCAAGGCGGCTGGCCAGGAAGGTTGGGTATAGGGTTTTATCAGTTGTTCAGCACTGTCTTCTATGTGGGAGATGTGCTCAGCTACGTTAGACTGATGGCGCTGGGTATGGTAACGGCAGGTCTTGCAATGGCAATAAACGTTATTGCAAAAATTACACTCGAACTACCTAAGCCCATAGGATTTGTATTTATGATACTGATACTTGTCGGCGGACACTCGTTCAATATGGCTATAAACGCGTTAGGTGCCTTTGTCCATACCCTCAGACTCCAATATGCGGAGTTTTTCCCGAAGTTCCTCGTCGGCGGCGGCAGATTGTTCCAGCCGCTGAGTAAAGAATATAAACACATTTATATCAAG
>Ga0114922_10001617_pt1 | contig 21414 bp, 20 predicted proteins | sample AartaG_FD_100975 | JGI IMG/M metagenome (GOLD analysis project Ga0114922, IMG submission 100975) | Deep subsurface microbial communities from Aarhus Bay to uncover new lineages of life (NeLLi) - Aarhus_00045 metaG | ecosystem: Environmental > Aquatic > Marine > Oceanic > Sediment | place...
GGCCTGTAGTTTGGCCCTTTACTATGTTTCCTGCCACATTCCACCCATCTGCGGTCTGAAGGCACAGGCATAAAACCATGATTCCCGGCGGATTTGTCTTGACACTCTCCCCCTCTTGTGGTATCTATGTATATACATAGATACACGGGCCCTCGTATAAGGAGATGAACATGGGGTGTCAGACCAAAATCCAGCTTATCAGTCGCAAGAACTCCCAGCAGTGGTATGTCAACTTCCCCGCCGCCGTGGCACACGCCATGGAGTTCGAGCGGGGCGAGATGTTCGAGTGGATCATTGAGGACAAAGCAATGATGGTCCTGCGCCGACTGAACCCGCCACCTGCCGCGGTCAAAAAAAAACGCCGCAAGGAATCCTCGAACACTTCGACGCGATCTGGGGCCAATGCTCGCGGGCATTCTCCCAGCAACGAACACGATTGAGGGCACGCAGGTTGGCACTGAGCATGATCGCATGCCTGGGACGACACACAATAACGGGGCTGCTGTGCACCCAGGGCAATCAGTTCGCCGATTGGACGGCGTCTTATCGCCTGTTCTCCCACAGCCGCTTTGACCAGGATCGGCTCTTTGCGGCGCTTGGAGCACAGGTGCTGGACCTGCTGCCGGACGGCCAGCCTCTCGTTGTGGCCTTGGACGATACCATCGTGCGCAAAACAAGCAAGAAAACGCCCGGCGTCAGCTATCGACGCGATCCGTTGGGGCCTCGATTCCAAGTCAACCTCATCCTGGCCCAGCGTTTCCTTCAAATGTCGGCGGTCGTGCCGGCCGGGGCGGCTACCCGGGCGATCCCCATCGACCTGCAGCACGCCCCCACTCCCAAAAAACCAGGCAAGAACGCAACGCCCCAAGACCTGCAAACATTCAAGCAACTGCAACGTCGCACCAACATCAGCAAGCTCGCGGCGCAACGCATCAGCACGCTGCGCCAAGGCGTGGATCGCAGCGACGAACCCTCACGCCGCATTCACTTCATCGCCGACGGCCGCTACACCAACAAGACCATCATGCGCACCCTTCCCGAGCGCACCACCTTCACCGGCCGCATCAGGGCCGACGCAAAGCTCTTCTTCCCGCCGCAAGACAGCGACATCGCCGCAACCGGCCGCAAACGCCGCTACGGCCGGCAAGCGCCAAGGCCCGAGCAACTGCGCACCGACGAGACCGTCCCCTACGAAGAGATAAAGGTCATCTCCTCGGGCGATACCCGTCGCATGCGGATCAAGACCATCGCTCCGGTGCTCTGGAAAACTGCCGGCTACACCGTCCCCCTGCGGCTGATCGTCATTGCACCCACCGCCTATCGCCTTCGCAAAGGGTCCAAACTGCTCTACCGCCAGCCGGCCCACCTCATCACCACAGACCTACACACACCGCCCCACCAACTCGTGCAACAATACGTGTGGCGGTGGGACATCGAAGTCAACTTCCGCGACGAGAAACAGATCTTGGGCGTAGGCGAGGCCCAAGTTCGAAACCAGGCATCAGTTCAAAACGCCCCCGCCTTGGCCGTCGCCGCATACGCTTGTCTGCTGCTGAGTGCAATCCGTGCGTACGGAGCCAATGGCAAGCCCGAAATCCTTCCGCCTCCCAAGTGGATGGAGAAACGAAAAAAGCCGCGCGCGACAACCGCCGACATACGCCAAGCACTCAGGCACGCTCTCTGGTCGCGAGGCATCACCAGTTTTGCAGACTTCACGGACGATCTGCCCGATGACACGAAGTCTGCGAAACACACAGTGCAACTTCTATCTGCCGCCTGCTACGCGTCCTGATCAATCTTGGCCAAACTTGCCCAACGCTGCAGTGAGAGAAAAAGGGCCAAACTACAGGACAAGGGCGTAAGCCCTTGGCTACAGACTATCGCCCTCCTGGCCGCCGCAAGGCTTCGGCAGGCGGGTCGGGCTAAGAAAACGCCAAAGACGGAAAACGCCAAACACGGGCATTTCGAACACGAGAAACACTATACCTGTCCGCCGCAAGACAACGGCGCCGCTTCGGCCTTCGCGGGGGACGAAGCTTCGGCGGAGGGCTCTGGAGACGGTGCCGCTATCGCGTCTACTTCGACGAACATCTTCGTTCGTCGCGCCGCCTTCTCAGGCGGCCGTTGCCATCGATTGACGGGAACCATAATAGCTTGTCGCACCCGCGAAAGGCGCCATCGACGGCAAATGAATCCGTTGTACTTCATCAAACTTGCCTGCGGGGGCCGCCGCCGGCTCTTTGCCTTCACCCGCCATGTGAGCGGAAAGCCCAAAAGAAAAAGCTTTCTGTTCTTCTCTGTGTTCTTTGAGCCTTTGTGGTGAGCTCTTATTCAATCTTCGATCGCGGGTCGGACAAGATCGCCCACTTCGACCTCGCGCGTGAGGGTGATCGGCCTGGCGATGGAGAAGCGCTCCTTCACTTCCACCACGCGAATCACGCCGGCGCCCTCTTCTCGGTAGCCGAGGATCTTGCCCGAGTCGGGATCCTTGATCCCCTCGCCCAGCTTGAACACCGCGAAGGTGTCTTCCACCTTCACGCCCAGGTCCTTGCCGGAATCGATGATGATCTCCTTGACTTCGGGGTGCTCGGCGCCGGCATCCTCGCCGGCCGGGGCCCTTTCTATCTTGGCTATCTTTCCGACCCAGGGCGTGCGCTCGCTGGCTTTAACGAGCTGTGCAACGGCCGCCCCAACGGCTGCGTCGAGGTCGTCTCCGGCACCGGCCACCGCGGCGGTCACACGGCTGGTGGAAACGTCCACCATGCGCAGGTAGGCCATTACGTTGCCCCGTCCCGACGGCCCCTCGGCGGCAACGACGTGCATCCCGGCCGAAGCAAAGATTATGCACTGAGCGCCCAGCACGTTTCCGGCTTTTTCGGCGCTTGATCTTTCGACCCACTTGCTCTCGCCGAACTTGATCTCCTTGAGCACCGCCTCGATGTCTTTGCGCTCGACAATGTCGAACCGTCCGGTCTTGTGTAACGCGCTGATGAGCGCTTCGGTCACGCGTTCGGGCCCTCCCTCCCTTGCCACAATCTCCCTGTCGCGCTCGAAGGGAATGTCCTCGACCATGCCGATATCGCCGAACCTGGCAACGGCCACGCGCTTTTTCAGGTAACGCGCCCTCGCTATCATCCTCTTGGCGGGTGTTTCTTTGGGCGCTATGTCGACTATCGGTTTCTTTTCTGTCGTCGCCGGCGGCACCGGGTGATAACGTATCCGCCGCGAACTGCACCCAGCGAGCAGAATCGTGCCTGACAGAAAAAGGACCAAGTATTTCATTGTTGGCCTCCTGATCGGAAAAGAAAAGAGATCCTCACCACAAAGGCATAAAGAGCGATGGGACCATTGGACCATGGGACCATGAGACCATGGCAACATGGGACTATGGGACCACGGGACCGTTAGACTATAGGACGAGATACCCCGCTGCCCGGCGTTGAAACGCGTGTCCGCCCTGTTAGGCTTGTCCCAAACGCGGCGGCGGTTTCAGGGTTCCAGCATGTCTCATTCTTCTTCGCGGCTCCAGAAGACATCGTCGAGCAGATGCCCGGCTGCTGCGCCGTAGAGCGCGCCCTTGCCGGCATCGCCCGAGAAGCTTCCGCCGAGGGCTCCCGCCGCCCCGCCGATGATCGTGCCGGGCGACAGCAGGCCGTGCACGCCGCCGTGGTCGATCGTATGCCCGAATGCCGCGCCGTAGAGCGCGCCCTCGCCCGCGTGGCCGCTCTGACTGCCGATTATGGCCCCCATTCCGCCCCAGAAGAGCGTGTTGAGAAAATGGTCGGCTCGTATGCTCGCAGGGCGCACTCGCCCGGGGTACCTCCTGCTCGCTATCCGCGGCGCCCTGCGCTCAATGATCACCACGCGCGGCGCGACCTGCTCCTCACGCGTGATGCCCGAAAGCTGCCTGGCCAACGCGTCGATCTCTTCGGGGTCCCTGGCCCGATATCCCGGCTCCGGGTCAAGCTTATGCTCGTAGGTATATCGGACCTTCGGCTCGGCCTTCGCCTCGCGCGGCGGCGGAATCGGATGCATCACCACCGTCCTCGAGCATCCCGCCAGAACCCCGGCCGCGGCCAGGATCACCGCACATTTCTGTAGAAAAGCCATTGTTCACCTCCTTACTGCCGGCTCGGTGCCGGCATGTGAACAAACGACGGGCCTATTTCTGCACACGTATGGACATCCGGTAATCTTCCGCACCGGGGTCCATTGAATTCTTCTGGATCGTCTTTTCCGTCCTGGCCGTGAAGATGTACGGCTCCCAGGGCGTCTCGTCGACGGTGGCGCCGTCCTCGTCGAGGAATTGCACTTTCACGTCGCATCGCAGGTCCTTGCCTTCTTCGTTCCAGACCAGCACTCGTATCTCGAGTTCGCCGCCAACGAGGCGCTGCGGGGGCAGCTCTTTTGCCGTCAGATACCTGTCCACCTTCTTGTCGAGGAATATAATCCTGTCGGTTCTGAGGATCTTCTCGTCGATCGGGTCGGGCCGGAAAGGCCCGCCACAGCCAGTGAGCGCCGACAACACAATAACGCTTGCAAGACCAAACACAATAGCTTTCACGGTATTTTCCTCCTGTTTCAGTGTGGCCCAGTCGTTTCTTCGGGCAGGTGGAATCTGCCCGTGATGATCTCTTCAAAATGCTGCGTGCCGGGCGTCGGCGGCACCATGCAGTTTCCGCCCTGCAGGATATGCGGCCCCCACGCGCAACGGTTGTTGCAGTCGCGGTGGTCATGGGCCGTCTTGATATCCAGTCCGCTGTACAACTCCTTGAGTCGGCCCAGATCGTAATCGAGCAGCAGGCCGTCGCGATGGTAAGCGTCGATCAGCTTCTGCGTGGGCGTGCAGCAGCACGTGCCGCCCAGCACAAAAGGCTTGCTGCCTGCAACGTGGCCCGTGTGGTCGTTGCAGTAGACCACCCTGGGCGGCCGCTCACTCATCGGCGTAAAAGCCGGCGGCGCTCTCATCTGCGTATACTGCCGGGGGCAACCCGCCAGCAGGAGCGCCGGCAGCAATATGATGATCCCGCGCGCGGCGGGTTCAGTTTTGCGGGGCACTGGCCAGGTCCTCATCATTTTCGGCACGAAACACCGGGTTCTGCCGGGGGGGCATGTGGCCGTTTGCCTTGTTTCGTCCGCTGCGGAATACCAGCAGGGTGTCGCGATCCTCTTCGACGGGCACATAGTGCCACACCTGCCGGAAGTCATTCATTCGCTTGCCGTCTGCGAAGAACTCTACCTTAAACGTGTAACTGCCGGGCGGCAGCTTGGCGCTCACAACATGGATCTCGCCCGGGAGCAGGTCCCACTGCCGCAGATCGGCCTGGGCCGGCATGAGTAGTGCCGCGAGCAGAAGCCCGGCGCTCGTATCGTCCTGTGTCGCCGCCGCGGCGGCGAACAGGCCTGTCTTGGCCACGCCTTTCGCCGCCTGGATGGTGTCTTTTGCCGTGCGCCCGCTGGTCTTTGCCTGGTGGAGCAGGTCCACCGCGCACGACGACGCCCCCAGCAGCTTGCGGTTGGCGTATACCTTCGCACGCGTTTCGCGATAGTTGCCTCGAACGCGATCGTCGAGGCTGCCCGCGGGGCCGGCGGCGATCTTTTTCGGCGCCTTGCCGAGTTGCAGGATGATCAGCACATTGTGGTCGCGTAAGGCCTTGCCGCTGAAATACGGGTTATCGGGATACGCCTTTCGGGCTTTCTCGAAGCTTATGCGGGCGTTGTCGGGCTCGCCGAGCTTCTGGTAGCACTTGCCGATCATGAACTGCGCGACGGCGAAGTCTTCCCGGTGGTCCTCGGCGCTGGATGCGTCGGCCATCAGTGCCTGGTGGAATGCCGCCCGCGCGTTGCCGTAGTCGCCCCAGCGGTAATAGATCAGGCCGTCGTAGAAGTTTGCCATCGCACGTTCGAAGGGGTCGCCCTTGAACATCTTGGCGGATTCGTTTGCGATCAGGCTGATGATCCCCTCGGTGGAGCCTCCGTATCCGCGCATGACCTCCGCGGCCGTCTCGAGTGCTCGCCGGGCCGTGAGGTAGTCGCCGCCCTCAAATGCCGCCGAGGCCCATTCGAGGTTGTAAAGCACAAAATTCCTGTCCGCCTTGTCCTTGTTTTTCTCGAAGAACATCTGGGCGGTCTCGTAGTCGTGCCGGCGGAAAGCCTGCCTGCCGAAGTGGCGAGCCGATGACCCACATCCGACCGCTGCAAGGCACAGGAGCAACACTGCCGGAAGGGCCGAGCACTTGCGAGGATTTCTGCGGGGAGAGTCCATCTTCATGTCCCTCAGCCAAAAAGCCCGAGCCGCCGAGCCGCCCGCCTTAGCGGTCCCAGACTCCCTGCTTGCCGATCTTCTTGACTTGGTAGCTGTCTTCCCACATGATCTGCATGGTTTCGGCGTCGGTGAGGCGGAACCGGCAGAAGGTGGCCGTTGAGCGCACCCGCCCGCTTCCCTTGTCGACGCTGCGTATGCTCCCCGTGAGGAAATAATCGGCGCCCAGCACGGCCTTCTTCGAGGAGGCCGTTACTTCGCCGGTGCGCTTGAGCTCGCGCTCGCGCAGAACTTCTTCGGAACGCGCCCGGTCGAGGAAAATAAGCTTGCCGCCGGTATGCTTGATCAGGCGCGTGCGTATCTCCTCGAGGTACAGATCGGTGTCTAAGGGCTGGCTGCTCCTGTTAGTGACCCTGGCAAAGGCAACGGTCGGCGGCTTGTCGGCGGTGGCGATCTGCGGGATCCTCACAATGCCGCGAGCCATCTTTTCGGCCGTCGACAAGAGATCCTTGCTGTCGAGGGTGCTTCCGTGGAAGGGATCTTCGCTGTCGACCGCCACCCGGCCGTAATCGACGCAGCCACAGACCATGGCGACTGCCATGATCACAACGGGAATCAGAGCTTTGGGCTTAACCGACATAGCTTTTCTCCTTCATGCGTGCGCATCAGCCAGTGGAAAGCTCTCAAAAGGGCAACAAAGCCACTATTATTCTCGGCGCCATCGGGCGCTGTTTCATGATCTGAATATACCACTGCGCGGCCGGAAGGTCAAATGTTTTCTGGGGAGTTATGAGTTATGAGTTGTGAGTTATGAATTATGAGTTGGGGATGAAGTCAGACCTTGGCCCTTGGCCCTTGGACTTTGGACTTCCGACTGCCGACTGAAGACTGTGTGACTGGGCGACTGCCTGCCCGCCAAAGCCACCTGCCCGCCGTAGCTGTGGCGGAGGAGGGGGCGGCGGCGGGAGCGACCGGCCAACGCCGTTAACGTCTTTGAATTTCCGGCCGTCTCAGGGTATAATTCTCCTTATGTACTGAGAATCTCGCTCTGCGGGAGCGGCATAATGTTCAAGATATACAACGGCTACATACTTCGAGAACTCGCCGAGGCGTTTTTCGTCGCCTTCTTCGCGTACACGTTCGTTCTGACACTCGGGCTGATGTTGAGGCCGCTTCAGGCCGGGCTCGGCGTGATGCTGGTCTTCAAGATCCTTCCCTACGGGCTGCCGGCGATACTTCCGTGGACTGTGCCCGTGAGTGTTCTTACGGCTTGCGTGATCGCTTACGGGAGGCTGTCGTCGGACAATGAAATCCTTGCGATGAACGCGATGGGGACGAATCCGTTTCAGGTAATAGCCCCGGCGCTGATCCTGGCCGTGGTCCTTGCTGTGCCGCTTTCGTATTGCAATCACTTCGTAGAGCCGCGGTCGCACCAGAAGCGCAAAGCCGCGATGAAAGAGGCCGCCATCAAGAAGCCGTTCAGCTTCCTGTCGCTGGACAAGCCGGTGTTTTCGCTTTCCGACGTCAAGATATACATCGGCGAGGCGGAGGAGAATCACCTCAGCAACGTTATTATCTTCCACGAGAGCGATGAAATCGAAAAAGAGAACGAATACGGCGAGTTCGTGCCCTCGTCGGGCGAAGTGCGCATCACCTACGCCAAGAGCGCCACATATCAGATCACGGGCGAGGGCAACAACCGAGAACTACGGCTCACGCTCTACGACGTCGAATTAAAGTACATCAACCGTGACGACAATTTCTTCTACAACATAGTTTCGTGCGACAGGGTCACCGAAAGGATCTCTCTCGCGGAGAAAGCGTTTACCCCCGGCTGGAAGGACATGACCACGCCCGAGTTGATGAAGGAAATCAGAAAGTACACCGGGCCCGACGCCGAGCCGATCTCGGAACGACATTTGAACAAGCTTCTTACCCGCGCGAGGATGCGCTGGCCGAGCGCGTTCGATGCCATCAGCCTTGCACTTCTGGGCGCTCCTCTGGGGATGATCACAAAGACCGGCCGCAAGCTGGTGGGCTTCGCCGTGAGCGTGATCGTGGTAGTGCTGGTCTACTTTCTGATCCTGTGCGGCAAGGCAATGAGCACCAACGGCGTGTTCCCGGCACCTCTGTGGCCCTGGGCCAGTGTGATTGTGATCGCAGCATTGGGCCTGATACTCGTACGGCGCCAGATCAAGGTGTGATCGTGATTCGCAAGCTAGATAGATACCTGTTCTTCTCGTTCCTGTTTCCGTTCATCCTGTGCCTGGTGCTGATCCTGGCGATGGTGATCGTTGTGGAAACTTCGGAGCGGCTGAGCAAGCTCCTCAAATACACCGGGCCCAGGCCGTTCTTCCTCTTGCTCGGCCAATACTACCTTTGCCGCATCCCGGCTCTTGCCACGATAATCGCGCCGATCATCACGCTGGCGGGCGCCATAGTGGCCCTCGTGAGGCTGGCCCGGCACAACGAGCTGATGGCAATGGAGGCCGTGGGCATCAGCATCAAACGCATAACCCTGCCGCTGCTGGCGGCCGGCACCCTTGCCGCCGGAGCCGCCGCCTACGTGCAGGAGGTGGTCGTGCCCCGCAGCGCCCGCACAATGCAGCGCGTTTCTGTTGAGCTGCTGGGGAGCAAAGAAGAAGACCCGATGATCTACAAGAACATCTTCGCTGTCGACGTCAAGACTTCGGTGTGGATGTATATCCGCGAGCTCGACACCCGCAAGAAGATCATCCGCAACGCCCAGGCCGGGTACCCCGGAGAAGGCCTGAGAAGATCCCCAAAGCAGATTACGATTGGCCACTGGCGCAACGGCCGGTGGTACGTAACGGGCACGACGGAGATAGAAGGCGAAGAGGGTCTGACAAAAGAACACTTCACCGACGAGCCACTAGATACAACGCTGCCGCCCGAGGAACTCGCCGCAGGGGCAGTCGACATAGCCTTTCGCAGCCTTTGCGAGCTGAAAGCGTTTTCGGAGCTATTTGATGCACGGGCGCCCAGACTCAAAACGGAAATCGCCAAGCGAATCGCGTATCCGTTCACGAATATCATCCTGCTGCTGCTGGCGGTTCCCCTCGTGGTACAGGCGGGCGGCAAAACGAGCATGAAAGGGATCGGCCTGGCCGTGGGGGCGTGTCTGGGCTTCTACATCGTCATGTTCGGAATGCTCGACCTCGGCTACAAGGGCCACATTGGGCCATACATGGCCGCATGGCTGCCGATGGCCCTGTTTGCCGCGCTCGGACTGTGGATGTACCGGCATCACGCCTGACAACCGGCCTGACGAATCCAATCCTCATATCAACTTGGCCGCCAAAGCAGTGCGTGATTAGAAATCTTGGTCCAAGCCTTGATCTCGTCGCCTGCACTGGGGAAAATCTTTCTGGGGGAAACCTTTCTGAAGAAAGGTTCTCCCCCAGACCCCTTTCCAAAGACTTTTCACAGCCGGCCCGGCGGCCGGGCCGACTTGCTTTAACAGCCTAAGGGCTTCTGAAGGTCCTCGCCCCCCCCCTCAACTCTTGGACTCTTACACCAGGCCGAGCCGGCTGCCGGGCCGGCCGTGAAAAGTTTCTGAAGGGGGGGCGCCTTTCGGAAAAGGCGTTGGGGAAACTCTTTTCAAAGAGCTTCCCTCCCACCATCGTCGCTTGAAACCGGTCAGTCGTATTTCACGCGCACATCGAGTATGCCGTAGCCCAGATCCACGGCAAGGTTGAAGATAACGATCAGCACGCTGTAAACTATCACGCAGCCGAGGACCAGCGGGTAGTCGCGATTGAGGGCGCCGTTTACGAAGTGTTTTCCCATGCCAGGGACGTCGAATATCTTCTCCACGACCACCGAGCCGGTCATCACGGCCGCAGCCGCCGGGCCAAGAAACGAAATGACGGGCATAAGAGCCTCGCGGATGGCGTGGTGCATTACTATCCTGGTCTCGGATAAGCCCTTGGCCCGGGCTGTGCGAATGTAGTCGCGGCTGAGGGCCTCGAGCATTCCGCTTCGCGCCAGGCGGGCGATGTATGCCGCGAATGGGGCCGACAGCGTGAGCGCGGGGAGGATAAGCTGGCTGGCCGCGCCCCAGCCGCCCGAGGGCAACAGCTTGAGCCTGAACGACAGCAGCAGGATCAGCAGAGGGCCGATCACGAGCGTGGGGATCGAAATGCCCACCATGGTAACTGCCATGGTGACGTGGTCGAGCCAGGTGCCCTTGCGCGCGGCCCCGATGACGCCCGCAGGCAGGCCGACCGCCAACGCAACGGCCAGCGCCGCCAGGCCGAGAAGCATCGAAACGGGCAGCGACTGCATGATGATCTCGGCGATGGAGACGTCGGGATACTTGAGTGAAACACCGAAATCCCCCCTGACCAAGCCGCCGAGATAGCGGAGGTATTGCTTCGCCAGCGGCTCGTCGAGATGATACTTCGCGCGGAGGTTCTTCTCGACCGCCGGGGGAAACGCCTTTTCGCGGTCGAACGGTCCGCCGGGGGCGAAGCGCATCAGGAAGAAGCTGACCGTTATAATCGCAAAGAGCACGGGGATGGAGATCGCCAGGCGGCGAAGAAGGTAGCTGAACATCCGTTAAATGCGCGGCCTCACTGTTTGGCCTTGCCGAGGTGTTTGAGCAGGATGAGGTTGCGAATGTTTGGGTATACGCCCACAACGCCCTTCCGGTACATGTTGTGCACCCTGTAGAAGTAAAGCGGCATCACGGGCATCTCATCGATCAGGATGGCCTCGGCCCTGGTGAAAACGGCCATACGTCGGGCGGGGTCGGGCTCGCGGCCTGCCGCCCGTATCAGCGAGTCGTACTGGGTGTTGCCCCAGCCGGTGCGGTTGTTTCCGCCCCCGGTCACGAATAGATCGAGGAACGTGTTTGGATCTACGTAATCGCCGATCCACCCCGCCCGCGCGAGCTGATAGTCTTTCCGCCGCAAGGCGTCGAGATACGTTTTCCATTCGAGGTTCACAAGCTCTATGCTCACGCCCAGGTTCTCCTTCCACATATCCTGGAGCACCTCGGCGATGTGCTTGTGCGACTCGCTGCTGTTATATAGCAGCTCAACCTTCGGGAAGCCTTTGCCCGCGGGATACCCGGCCTTGGCCAGCAGCTCCGCCGCAAGATGGGGATCGAAACGCGGGCCCTTCACCGCGGGGTAGCCGGGTATGCCGGGCGGCACAAAGGTGTCGGCCGCCTTTTGCCCTCCCCGCAAGATGTAGCGGACCAGCCGCTGTTTGTCTGCCGCGCAGTTGAACGCCCGACGCACACGGACGTCGTCGAACGGCGGCCGCGTGACGTTGAAGGTGAAATAATACGTGCCGAGGTAATCGGAATTGTGGAAGTCGGGCCGGCGCTGGAGGTGAACGACCTGCGGCAGCGGTACCGTCGTTATCAGATCGGCCCTTCCCTCCTCATAGGCGTTAAAGGCGGTAGACGCACTCTCGATGGGCAGAGCAACGATGCGATCCGACACCACGTTGGCCGCGTCCCAGTACTTCGGGTTCCTATCCATCACGATGCGGCTGTTGATGCGCCATTCCTTGAGGACAAACGGCCCGTTGCCGACGAAATTCTCCGGGGCCGTCCATTTCGGCGAGAATTTCTCGACCGTTTTACGGTGCACGGGCATGAACGTCGAAAAAGCCGTCAGCTCGAGAAAATACGGCGTAACACGTGCGAGGTGCACTCGGAAAGTGCGGTCGTCGGCGACTTCAATGCCGACCGTCCTGAAATCGCGCTCGCGGCCCTCGTTGAAAGCTTCGGCTCCCCGGATGCAGTACATGAGGTAGGCATACGATGCGGCCGTCTTGGGATCGAGAACCCGCCGCCACGAATATGCGAAATCGCCGGACGTGATCGGGTCGCCGTTGCTCCATTGCGCCTCACGCAGATGAAACGTGTAGGTGAGGCCCTCGGGCGAAACGTCCCATTTCTCCGCAACGCCCGGCAAGGGGGCGAGGGTGGCGGGGTCGTACGTGGTAAGCCCCTCGAAAAGCCCGTTGGCCAGCCGGCCCTCCAGCAGGCCCGTCATTCTCGCCGGATCGAGTGTCTCGGGCTCGGCGCCCGACACATACACAAACTCCCTGACCTCGCCGGGTTCTTCGGGCTTTCCTCCGCAGCCCGCAGCAGCGGCAACGGCAAGGAGCATCGGCACGACAATGGCGGCTCTCAAAGCTGGTCCTCCTTTTATTGCACCTTACACGATACCACCGCCCCCCGCGAAAATCAAGGAGGAATGGATAAGCCGGTCTGAAGAAAGGTATGTGTTTGGCGTGTGGCCGACGTTGTATGGACTTTGCAGGAATCCCCAAAGGGGATGAAACATTGTTAGCTCAAGGCGTGAGTCTTGGGAACACGGGGGAAGAAAAAACATGCGCCCCGTAAGGGCGCAACTCAAGAGACTTAAGGTCGGCAGAGGGCAGGCAATGAGCTCGAAGACTCGCTCAGGTTGCCCCTACACAGACCATCGCCCTTAAATCAATGCCATTGATGGTTACCTGCTGATGCGCAGCCCGCCCTTTTGCAGGAGGCTTTCCACTTCTTCGCGCGTCGAGAGGTTGAGGTCGCCGGGGATGGAATGCTTGAGCGCGGCCAGGGCGTTGCCCAACTTTACGCCGCGGTCGATGCCCTCTTCGAGGTAGCCGGTCAGAAAGCCGGCCGTAAAGGAATCGCCCCCGCCCACGCGGTCGACAATCTCCACCTCGTAAGTCTTGTCGCTGTAAAACTTGCCGTCCGAGTAGGCGATGGCGGTCCAGTTGTTCTTCCACACCGATATGTTTTCGCGGAGGGTGATCGCCACTACTTCAAAGTTGAACTTCTTCGCCAGTTTTTCGGCGACTTCATTATAGGTGGCGCCGGTGATCTTGAACACGCGGTTAGTGTCTTCTTCCGTCGAGATGAGGATATCAACGTGCTCCATCATCGGTTCCTGGCACTGCCGGGCTTCCTCCTCGGTCCAGAGCTTGGCGCGGTAGTTGAGGTCGTAGCTTACCTTTACGCCTTTGCGTTTGGCGGTGTGGATCGCCTCGGATGTTACCTCGGCCGCCGTCTTGCTCAGCGCGGGCGTGATGCCGCTGACGTGGAAGACCTTGACGCCCTCGAATACAACATTCCAGTCGACCTCGCGCTGCTTGATCATGCTGATGGCGGAATCGGCGCGGTCGTAAAGGACCGAGCTCGGCCGCGGCGCGGCCCCGAATTCGAGGAAGTAGATGCCCGCGCGGCCCTCTTTGCTCCAGACGACGAACTCGGTGCCCACGCCCCATTCCCGGGCCTTGTTTCTGATGAGGCGGCCGAGAGGGCTGTCGGGCAGCTTCGAGACCCACGCCGCGTTCAGCCCCATTCGGGCCGCGGCAACGGCTACGTTGAGCTCGCCACCTCCGGCGCACACGTCGAAGGACGTTGCCTGTTCGAGGCGGTTGAAATTGGGCGGAGAAAGGCGAATCATCGCCTCGCCGAAGGTTACGATGTCATACATTGTTTCGTATCCTCTTTATCTGTGCGTCTGGTCGCCGGTTCAATCGGGCTCGGTGCTCTGCGGGACAGTAGCGCCTTGCGATTGCTTCCCTGCGGGTGGGGGGGCTCCCTTGGTGTCTTTTTGGGGGCCGGCGTCGGAGAGGAGCAGGCCCACGATTACTATCACCTGAAACATGATCCCGGCCAGAAGCACGGGCGTATGTTTCCTCAGGAAAATGATGAAGACCAGCAGCGCCAGTAGATGCCCGGCAAAAAAGACCACCCAGCCCACGGTTCTTGATTCAGGCGGAATGCGGCTTGCGACCGCGCAGCCCAGAACCACGATGAATATACCGATAATAAGCGCCACCCACTTGTTCATTGCGTGTCCTCCTTTTCACCTGCGTCTTGATCCGGGTCGGGCGGGGTTTCGGCCGCGTATCCCATAGTTTCGTCGTCGGGTAGTTCTTCGTCCGAGTCGTCCTCGCCGAGCATCAGGTAAATCTCGCCGAACTCCCGGGCCTGCTCGACTTTCGCCCGCTTGAGTCTGATGAGCTCGAGCAACGCCAGAAACACCCCGATAACCTGGGCGCGATCCTGCATGTCGACAAACAGCTCTGTAAAGCGGACCTTTTCCTGTTCGCGCAGGGCCTCCAGCACGATCAACATAAAATACTTGAGCGGCTTGTCGGTGTCGTAGATGGTTTGCGGCTGGTTGAGGCTGGTCTCCTTGAGGACCTTTGAGAATGCCGTCAGGAGGTCCCACAGGCTCACATCTGCAAAGATATCTTCTTCCTCCCGCGGTTCGAGGCCCAGCGCTTCGTTGTCGATCGGCGGGCGGGGGAATTTTTTCGATTGCTCCTCGCCGGCCTCGCCCAGCACCATTGCGGCGTCTTTGAATCGCTTGTATTCGAGCAACTGCCGCACGAGCTCGGCCCGCGGATCGCCCTGCTCCTCGTCGAGATCGTCGAGCTCGGCTGTCGGCAGGAGCATCTTCGACTTGATCTCCATGAGCGTGGCGGCCATCAGCACAAACTCGCCCGCGATGGTTATGTTCACATCGCGCATAAGATCGATGTAGCCTAGATACTGCGCCGTGACCTCGGCGATGGGGATGTCGTAGACGTCGACCTCCGCCCGCCTGATCAGATAGAGCAGCAGGTCCAGCGGCCCCTTGTAGATGTCGAGCTCTACGTTGTAAAGCTCACTGCTGGTCGGATCGGGGGATTGGTTGTCTACTTGTTCTTCGAATTCCATTCGATCTCTCACGCGCCGGGCTGGGTCGTTGGTTGTTGCTTGTTAATCTACGGGGGCGACAACGAAATATGGTTTTTGGTTAGTGTGCGACACCTCGATTCGTCCTCGTCGTCGTCCTCGTCCTCGACGAACGTCTTCGTTCGTCGCGCCGCCTTCTCAGGCGGCCGTTCTGCCGCCCCCTGCGGGGGCTCTGCGGTTACGGGGCCGATCTTTTCCACGGGCTTACGCCCGGTACGTGTTTAGCGACCTTCGCAAAGGCGATCCAGACGGTTGTTCTGCCGTACGGTTCCTTAGCCTCGCAGAGGCGTGACATTGTTAGCCCAAGGCGTGAGCCTTGGGGATCGTGGTCCGTCCCATGAGCGCGCCCTGTAGGGGCGCAACCCGTGGGGCTTGGCGTCGGTTATGTCTCTTGAGTTGCGCCCCTACAGGGCGCGCATGTTTTCTGTTACTCCGTGTACCCAAGGCTCACGCCTTGGGCTAACAATGTTTCATCCCCTTTGGGGATTCCTGCGAAGTCCATACAATGTTAATCCACCACCACGCGGCTCTTGCCGATGCCCATGGCTTCGCGGGCTTCGTTGAGTGTGGCCGCGGCAACTCGGCGGGCCTTCTTGCAGCCTTCGCTCAAGATAGCTTCGATCCTGTCGGGATGCGACAACAGCTCGTTGCGCCTGGTCCTGATAGGTTCCAGGTACTGGTTGAGGCGCTCGGCGAGCTCCTTCTTGCAGTCGACGCATCCGATCTCGGCTTTGCGGCATGCCTCGGCGACCGCCTCGGTTCGGTCGGGCGTAAACACGCGGTAATAATCGTGCACGTTGCAGACCTCGGGCCGGCCCGGATCGGTGCGGCGCTGTCGCTGGGGATCGGTAAACATCGACAAGACCTTCTTCGTGGTCTGCTCCGGGCTCTCGCCGAGGGCGATGAAGTTGTCGTAGCTCTTGCTCATCTTTCGGCGGTCGAGGCCAAGGAGCCGGGCGGTTCTTGTGAGCTTGGGCTTCGGCTCGGGGAATACCTCGCCGTACATGGTGTTGAACCTGCGCGTTATCTCGCGGGTAAGCTCGAGGTGTGCCACCTGGTCCTCGCCCACCGGCACCACGCTGGCCTTGTAGATGAGGATATCCGACGCCTGCAGCACGGGATAGCCGAGGAACGCGTAGTTGGTGAGGTCCTTGTCTTTGATCTCCTGCAATTGCTCCTTGTAGGTCGGCACGCGCTCCAGCCACGGTATGGGCGTGATGCATGAGAGGATCACGTGGAGTTCGGTGTGCTCGGGGACGTCCGACTGCACGAAGATTGTGCTCTTTTCGGGGTCGATTCCGCAGGCGAGCCAGTCGGCAACGTTGTCTATGCAGTGTTTCGGAATATCGCCGGGGCTTGCATATTCGCTCATCAGCGCGTGCCAATCGGCGACCATGTAGTAGCATTCGTATTCATCCTGGAGGTCTTTCCAGTTCGACAGCGCCCCCACAAGATGTCCGATGTGCAGCGGCCCGGTGGGTCGCATGCCGCTGAGAATGCGTTTTCTTGCCATCAATGTAGTCCTCTGAGGATTACGGATATCAGTAGGCCGATTCTTTCTCCCTGCAACGCGTCCTCGATAAAACGCGTCGGCACCCAGATGATATATCGAAGGACGTTGAATCCGAGCATGGGCAGGATGAATATGAGTCCCATGAGGATGAACATACCGTAGGGTCTGATTTCGCGGTTGTACCGCTCCCGGAGATCCCAGGGGAGAAACTGTTCCAGCACGTGCGATCCATCCAGCGGCGGAACGGGGATAAGGTTGAAGAATATCAAGATAAGATTGATGAACACGCACGTTTCCAGCAGGGCCACCAGCGTATGTGTGAAGGTGATACGCCCATTCAGGGCCTCAATCAACAGTCTCTCGTACCCATAGGACGTAACGACTGCCCGCAGGATCAGCGCAAATGCCAGGGCGCTCAGGAGGTTGGCGCATACTCCCGCCAGCGACACGAGGATATCGTCGCGCCTTGGATTCCTGAAATTGTAGGGGTTCACCGGCACCGGCTTCGCCCAGCCGAATCCGGCTATCAGGAAGCACAACGTTCCGAACAGATCGAGGTGTGCCAGAGGATTGAGCGTTAGCCGCCCCGCGTGCAAGGCCGTGTCGTCGCCGCACTTATGAGCCACCCACCCATGTGCGAACTCGTGGATGGTCACGGCCCACAATATCGGGAGGGCGCGCAGCAGGATAATGGTCAGATCCAGGTGAGGAATCTCGTTTCTCCGAAAACTGTCTTTTCAATTCCGCCTTGCCCCCCGACCGTTTTACTCTACCACAAGGGCGCCTGTGAATCAAGTAGAAAAGGCGCTCTGGAAGAAGGAGAGAGGAATGGGAAATGCAAAATGCAAAATGAAAAGGGAAGAATGCAAAAGGGAAAAGATCGGCCCGCAGTTGTGCTCGTTAACGACTGAACGACTGAAGACAAGGATGAAGGATGAAGGCGGAAGGATGAATGAAGACCTCAGAGTCACCGACTGAACTACTGAACACAGGCTGGCAGTCTTCTTGTAATGTCCCAAAAGTGGTGGCTCCGGCAGCGGCAGAAGCGCGGAAAGAACCACCGTCGTCGTATGGATCAGCCTGCCCGGCACACCGGCTGGATGTCCGGATATCTCTGAGCGCTCAACACGCTGCGTCCGGATAATTCCGTCCCGTTTTCCGCCGAAGGATAATTCGTGTGTTATCAATGAGCATCGATGTTTCTCAAACTGCCGCTGCGATCTTCGGGTTGTTTTATACGCCCATACTGCAACTCAAATGACACGCGGCGGTCTAAGTCATTGGTACATCAGGTGTTGCGTCTCCATGCGGTGTCAGGCACCGGATGGGAGCATAAGTCATGGCTATGTAAGGACTTGCAGAGGCGCGTGTCATTTGCGTCTGGAAATGAATGGCCCGTGACAGACAACTTCGGTGTGGTGGCACGACTCTGGGCATCACATCAGTGCACGGCCCCATAGGGCAATGCTCCACCACGTTTGGGACGTCACCAGTTTTTTGTTGTTGACCTGCGCGCGCACTTTCCGTAAAATGGCGCATCTGGCGGGGGCGCTCCGCGTAAAGCATATAGCGTGTCGGTTCGGGGGTGAAGCTGATGGAAGACGTCCGCATGGATCTGAATGCCGACCGCATGCCGACGCAATGGCGCAACGTGCTGTCGGACATCGGGCAGTGGATGGTGTCGCCGCTGAATCCGGCCACGGGCAAGCCGATAGGCACGGAGGCCCGCGCCTGCCGAGCGCAAGCTCGGACGGTTCACGATGGGGCAGCCAAGATATGAAATCTCATGGGCAAAGGTAAAAGAAAAAAAGCCAAAGAATCGCGGCGTAAGCTGAGAAGGGCGAGGAAAACCGCCGAGCGCGGACCCGCACGCGAAAAACGGTGGGAGCAGCAGTATCGCGAAGGCGCCGGCGAGGACATCCACGCACCCTTCGAAAGGATTGTGTCGCGGCGCGACCGCCGGCGCCGCGAGATCGACATGGCCCGCGAGATGCTTCACGAACAGCAGCTCGAGCCGGCCGGTGAGCTGCCGCCGGGGACCGTTGAAGGAGTAATCGTCGAGGTCGTGCCCGGCGGCTGCATCGTGGAAGCCGAGGGCGAGAAAACACGCTGCGTGCTGCGAGGGATGCTCAAAAGCCTCGAAACACAGGAACGCAACGTGATCGCCGTGGGCGACAAGGTCTTGTTCCTGCCGCTGGAAGAGGGTGCAGGCGTGATCGAGCGGATCATGCGGCGCAACACGATCCTCTCCCGGAAGTACATGCAACGTGAGCACGTTGTGGCCGTCAACGTCGACCAGCTCGTCGTCGTCGCGTCGGTCGATGCCCCGCCTCTGCGAACACGGCTGATCGACCGCTACCTCGTGGCGGCCGAAAACGGCGGACTGGACGCCGTGATACTCCTAAATAAGATGGACCTCGCCCCCGACGACGCACCCCGCCGCGCGCTGCACGTCTATTCCGACATCGGCTACGAGGTTGTCTTCTGCAGCGCCGAGACGGGGGAGGGGCTGGAAGACGTGAAAACCGCGCTGACCGGCAAGAGCAGCATCTTCGCCGGGCAGTCGGGCACGGGCAAGTCCACTATCCTCAACGTCCTCCAACCCGGCCTTAAGCTCCGAGTAGCCGAGGTGAGCAAAACGACCCGAAAAGGCGCACATACCACAACCAGCGTAACGCTGCTGTCGCTCGACTTCGGCGGCTACGTTGTCGACACTCCCGGCATTCGCGAGTTTGCCCTGTGGGACATTGCGCCGGCCGACCTTCCCTATTTCTTTCCCGAGTTCGAGGAGTACATCGGCCAGTGCAGTTTCCGCGGCTGCAGCCACACCCACGAGCCCCGCTGCCGAGTGAAGCAGGCCCTCGAAGAAGGCAAGATCAATGCCGACCGATACGACAGCTACCGAAGGCTGGTCGAGAGCCTGCGGTAGAGAAGGATGGAAAAGGATGAAGGCGGAAGGATGAAGGATGAAAAAGAAAGAGGCGGAAGGGAATGAAGGATTCAAAATGAAAAAGACCGGCGCCCCGGGCGTGCTGTCCCTCATCGGCCATTGCCCGTGGCGTTTACCTCGTTCCGTCGAGACTAACCGAATCCAGCCCACAACGCCGCATGTGTTTGGCGCAGCAGTGTCGGCGTAACGGATGGGCCTCGGGCTTCATCCTTCTCTTCCTTTGTGTTCTTCGTGTCTTTGTGGTAAGTCTCTTCAGCCTCTTCTCCGCTTGTCCGCCATAGCCCGTGGCGACGGCGGGTGAACTCCGTGCTCTCCGTGGTCCGACCTCCGGGTCTTTTCTTTTTCATCCTTCATCCTTCCGCCTTCATCCTTCATCCTTTCTCTACTTCTCTGCCGGAACGCCTGATTATTATTCATTTCGGCCATACCCGATGGTACAATGATCACTTATGGAAAGCGGAAAAGAAAAACGCCTCCATCTGCCCGGGATGATGCTCGATGAGATCGAAGACGCCTGCGTCGCGATCGGACAGCCGGCGTTCCGGGCGCGGCAGATCACCGATTGGCTCTATGATAAACAGGTACAGAACTTCGACGAGATGCGCAACCTGCCGAAGGATTTCCAGTCTTCGGGCGCCGGGAAGTTCGACCTCTATCGCTCGGAGATCAAGGAGACGCTAACGGCCTCGGACGGCACAATAAAGCTGCTGCTTGAGCTGGCCGACGGCAAGCGCATCGAGACGGTGCTCATCCCCGGGGCGGAGCGCCTCACGTGCTGCCTCAGCTCGCAGGTCGGTTGCTCGATGGGGTGCGTATTGTGCGCGTCGGGGCTGTGCGGCTTTGAGCGCAACCTCGGCGCGGGCGAGATCGTCGAGCAGGTCCTGCACGCCGCACGCGCCGCCGACCGCCGGATCACGCACATAGTGGTGATGGGCATAGGCGAGCCGCTCGCAAACTACAAGCAGGTCGTGAAGGCGATCAAGATACTCAACGCGCCCTGGGCCGTCAATATCGCCGCGAGACGGATCACCCTCTCTACCGTCGGCATCCCCGCCGCAATCGAAAGACTGGCCGGCGAAGGCCTCCAGATCAACCTCGCCATCTCGCTACACGCATCGAACGACCGCATGCGGAACCAGATCGTGCCGTACAACCGGAAGGTGGGCATCGACAGGATTCTTCACGCGGCGCGCCATTATTTTGCCAAGACCGGCCGCGAGATAACAATCGAATACGCGCTGATCGCGGGGATGAACGACGGCGTTGCCGCGGCCGAGGAGCTTGCACGACGGCTGAAGGATTACCCCTGCACGGTCAATCTCATACCGTACAACCCCGTGCCCGAGCTCGGCCTCGAGCCGGCAACCGACGCCGCGGTCCGGGAGTTCGTGAGTGTGCTGCGCCGGCGGGGAATAAACGTTACAGTCCGCAGGCCGAGGGGAGTGGACATTCACGCAGCATGCGGACAGCTCAGGGCGCGGGAGTTGTGAATGTTCAATGACCAATGCCCAATGATCAATGACGAGAATGAAAGTCCAAGGTCCAAAGTCCAAGGTCCAAGGTCAACACAGTCTTCAGTCATCAGTCGGAAGTCCGGAGTCCGATGCCCGAAATCGCCCTTGGCCCCTGGGGGTAGCCGAATGCATGAATGTCGCCCGAGCGGCGCTTTTTTTCCGCCTTCATCCTTCCGCCTTCCGCCTTGTTTTCGGTCCAAGGTCCGAAGTCCAATACGGATTCACCACAGAGGCACAGAGGGCACAGAGAAGAAAGACATCCGTAACTCATAATTCATATACGTGGGCCGTTGTCCATGTTGGACGTCGGTATTTTGTTGACCTTCTACGGTAGCTGTACGGTGTTAAGTCAAGTGCAAAAAGGCAAAAAAGTATCCTTCTCCACCGCTGTGGTTTTTCAAACGAAAAGAAGCGCGGAAGAGTCTGTTCCTGCTCGAAGTTTAC
>Ga0114922_10001618_pt1 | contig 21413 bp, 14 predicted proteins | sample AartaG_FD_100975 | JGI IMG/M metagenome (GOLD analysis project Ga0114922, IMG submission 100975) | Deep subsurface microbial communities from Aarhus Bay to uncover new lineages of life (NeLLi) - Aarhus_00045 metaG | ecosystem: Environmental > Aquatic > Marine > Oceanic > Sediment | place...
ATGTATATTAGAGAAATAGAACTTGAAACAGGCAAAACTATATCTATAGTCCGGCCTGTTTCAAAAAACGCACTGTAACCAATGTCATGAAACATGGTGTAATACATCTATTGGAACAAAACACTTTATGCAGGCCATACGGCTCTTCGAGTTAACCGAGTTCAAAGCTGCATATTGGGATAAAAAAACAATATCCAAACAGGAGTCCGGACACTAATGAAAAAATTTGAAAGCTAAATCTGCAGAAAGTTATCCCTGTTCTTTGTTTTTTTAACAATGTTTATTTCAACGTCGTCTGTTAGGTTGGCAATAAAACCCTCATAGTCTTGAAGTCCCTCGAAACAATTATCGCATAATGGCAAAATATGATTTCGACTTTCTATTTTGCCGCAATTTGTACATTTGATTATTTTATTTGTCATACTTCTACTTTTTGCTGTTTAAGTAAATCATATTAAATGTTTTGTTATTCATAGCGCTGAAATTTAGAACAACTTCACAGTTAGGGCATTCATAATGGTCCCTAACCTTAGCCGCTTTTCCTCGGCAAAACGGGCATTGTTTTCTTTTCTTTCTCTGATACATGATATCACCCCATTATAAATCTGTTTGTGAACATTACGATACCTGCTCCCAGCGCCGTTAAAGGCAGCACACCCCAAAAGGACATGCCGGTGAAATAAGAAACCGCTCCGGCAATTGTAGTTCCGAGAATCATTATAGCAATTGACCATTTAACTAACGGTTTTAAAACAAACACTGTCAGGGCAATCATAAAAACGATAGTTATTAAGCTGCTATGTTCGGCGGCAACCGCTCCAATAATCGGAAGCTTTGCCATTAATGCTTTCAGCAAATCTTCAATGTTTTTAAACTGCCGTATTGCCTCATTGAAAAACCACTGGAAACGTTCCATTAAATTTGCCCTTCTTCCACCGGTTCAATTGTCAGTGATGACTCTCCCACCTTTTTAAGCCCAACCATTCTCTCGGTGAGAAAATTTTTGGAGGTAATCCATTCATGAGACATTTCCAGAACCCGTTCCTGAGACACATCCTCGATCCAGTCAATAGTCATATTATCAACTTTGCTGCTCTCAACAACTAAATCCTCCATTGTGAGCGTGAATCTCATCTTCATCATTATCTCCTTCATTAAAATTCATAAAGGAGAAGATCAAAGGTTATGCCTTTGGGTTATGGCCCGTATTCCATGCTGGAAAAATAAACCTAACAGATGTTATATCATAAGGATACGTGTTTCAGCATGTGAAACATCCGACCCTGGCCGGTTGGTTGAGACTGATCCTGTCATAATATTTTATAGGAAATAACCAATACTAATTGAGGAAATCCCTTTATCATATAGAGTAGAGAACCTTCCGATTTTGCACTATAATATTTATTAACGGGATTTCTAATCGGCATTATTCACAAATCTTAACGTGTGCTGGCATCCGCTATAGGCGGATTAAGGCTGTCCCAAAAGCCCATGTCAGGTGCTGCCGGAACTATCGGAGAACCCCATACGGGGGCCGTACGGTCATACGACTCGTACGAGCTCGTATGAGTCGTATGACCGACTGGCGTGATTCCGGCAGCTTCATACATGCATGCTATTGGACTATAAAAAGATATATAAGCCGCGTTTCGGGAATCGTAGTTCCCGAAACACCAATCTGGAGTTTGAAAGAGGCTCTCTGATGTTTTTATATGACATCCTCATAACCATTATCAGATAAAATAGTTGCCCTATTTAAATTATATATTGCTATTATCAAGCTTATCGTTCATGCGGCCGTTCAAAGCGCCGGATGCTGTCGAACCGGTTCGCCTGAGAAATATCATGGAACAGACGTTTTATGCACGATTATTTCAATTGCTTTATTGGGCTGGAATTTTTTACATTATAAAAATCGATAAATTTGGAAAGGGAGTCTTATGTCTAAAAAAGCAAAAACAGCCCTGAAAGAGCTGACCAAACTGGTTAAGCAAATCAGTCTGCTCAGCTCATGTGGAGCGGTGTTAGCCTGGGATGAAAGAACCTATATGCCTAAAAAGGGAGCGGCTAATCGCGCCGATCAACAATCACTGCTATCGGGCATGGTCCATGAAAAATTCACTTCACCAAAAGTGGGTGAGATGCTTGATGAAATCGAAAACGCCGGCATTCTGACCGATCCCCTTTCACCGGACGCTGTTAATGTCCGAGAAATACGAAGATTATATGATAAAAAAGTTAAAATTCCTAAATCGTTGGTGGAGGAGATTTCTAAAACAGCAACTCTGGCGGAACAGGCCTGGATCGAAGCCAGAAAAAAATCTGACTTCTCTAAGTTCTCAAAATGGCTGACCAGGATGATTGATCTAAGACGCCAGGAGGCTGAAGCGGTCGGTTATGAAAAAGAACCGTACGATGCTCTGCTGGATAATTATGAACCGGGAGAGACGGCTGAAAATATAAAGAAGGTATTTAGCGACTTGAGAGAAGAACTGGTAGAGCTTATTGGAGCGGTTACCGGTTCAAGCGCTCGGCCGGATGTTTCCATAATTGAACGAGAATATCCGGTCGACAGGCAAAAAATTTTCGGTGAGGCGACGGCGGCGGCAATCGGTTTTAATTTCGACAGCGGCAGACTCGATATAACCACCCACCCCTTCTGTATCACCCTGGGTACAGGGGATACTCGTATAACCACTCGCTATAATCCAAACCATCTCGGCCAGGCTCTGTTCGGGACCCTTCATGAAGCAGGCCATGGTCTTTACGAGCAGGGACTCGATCCCCAATATGCCGGTTTGCCGATGGGAGATTCAGTATCGCTGGGGATTCACGAATCGCAATCCCGAATGTGGGAAAACATGGTCGGCCGCTCAAAACCGTTCTGGATCTATTTTTTCCCGCAGGCCAAACAGATCTTCCGGGAAGCTTTAAGCGATGTCAAACTGGACGATTTCTATTTTGCCATTAACAGCGTTAAACCATCATTTATCAGGGTGGAAGCAGATGAAGCTACTTACAATCTGCATATCCTTTTAAGATTCGAGATCGAACATGCCATATTCAATGGCGATCTTAAAGCCGATGACGTTCCGGGGGCCTGGAATGAAAAATTCAAGAATTACTTAGGCCTGACGCCCCCTGATGACGCCCGGGGATGTCTTCAGGATGTTCATTGGAGCGCCGGTTTAATGGGCTACTTCCCGACTTATACTCTGGGCAACCTGTATGCCGCTCAGTTTTTCGCCAAGGCCAAAAATGAGCTGAATAATCTCGATAACCAGATTGCCGCCGGCTCGTTCGAGGGGCTCTTAAACTGGTTGAGAGAAAATATCCATAGACATGGCCAGAGATACCGGGCTAAAGACCTTGTCAAAGAGGTGACCGGCAAACCATTAAGCCATGAATACCTGATAAACTATCTGCGGGATAAATATAAACCGCCGTACAGGATTTGATTATTCTGGATTTTTTTATTAAATATGAAAAACGGCGCCGATAATCAGCGCCGTCCCTGTTTCCTTGAAGGTTGTCAGTTATTTCACTTTAAACTTAAACCAATTGGATCTATATGCCTGACCGTATTTATCCCAGGCAATAACGACATAGTAATATTTACCCGGCTTTAAATAACTTCCATCTTCTAATATGCCGTTCCAGACAACTGTTAATGGCGTTATTCCTTTTCCTTCAAATTTATGAATGGCATAACTGTTAGCCGCCCTATCAGTCCAATTTTTCAGCCTGGCCGAAAACACATAAAGTTTCCAGGCATTTAACCGCAGCAGCCCCTGGGGTCTGAGATAAAAAATCAGCTTACTGTCAGGACCAATGTCCACCAAAGTAAAGTCAAGGTCAATGTCGAGTTTTGCAAAACGTTGCGGCAATACCGGCTCCGGAACAGTCGGTACTGGAGCAGGTATCGGGGTTTTGATAATTTCATCAGCCAGTGCGATTTGTTCTATCGGCTGTTGGACAGGTTCTTCATCCAGTTTAACAGGCTCCTGATCCGGACTAAGCGTAAGCGGGGGAGAAATCACTTCCTGCTCAGGCGCTGGTAAAGGCGCTTCAGCAATGTCTGCGGGTTCTTCAAATGGTTCATCTGATACCGCTGTGAGGTCCAAAGGCGTCGGCCCGATTTGTACAGGTGGCGGCAAATGCTGTTGATACTTCGCTAAATCATACTTCTCTTCTTTTCTCTGGCAATGATAATCCGGTACGCCTCCCCAACCATAAGTAATCGATAATAAGTTATCCGATGCCAAAGTCTCGGTTGATTCAAACGGATATGACCTGAAAGCGTAGTCTATACGCAGGTCTTGTCCGTGAAGGTCGAAATTGAGGGAGAACCCTGTACTCCAGCGATTAAAATCGGTCTCGGTATTAACTACTGTTGTTTTACCGAAAGTATACCCGGCACGCAACCCAAGCGAGACGCTGTTGCTTGTTCCGATCCACCATTCCGAACCAAAATTAAACAATGAAGTATTATTCATCGAGACTATTCCCGCCTGTTCAAGCTGCCAGCCGGCAAGAATAGAACCGGTATTATTGGCCATTGGGATATGATATGCCCCGCTTAAGCGAAATTTCCTTGGCAGATATTCTACAGAACTTGTCAGATCGGATGACATCTCGTTTTTAAGAAGATTTTCACCTGAAGCGGCTAAAGAAACATTATACTGCGAACGCCACAGCAAGCCGAAATCCAGATCGAGTGCGGAACGTTCAAGCATATTGGATTCAAAAAGATATTTTACACTCGCACCAGCGGCAAAATCGTCGCTGATTAATTTAGCGTACGAAAAGTTTATGGCGCTTGAAGTTGTCACGCTTGTCTGTTCGGTAAAAGAACCATACTGGTGAATATTAAAAATAAAGTTGCCGAATATTTCATGAAAACAATTAATGCCTCCAGAACCTCCGTACGGAGACTCATCTGCTTTTGGAATATCATGGCTCGTTGGTTTATAGTATTGAAACTGAGCCTGCCAGCCTTTCACGAAAGCCGGTCCGGCAGGATTATACAGGGCGCCGAATGGTTCATCTGCAAGGGTTGAGAAAGAAAAACCGATTCCTTCGCCTCTTGCTCCAATCGTATTATCTAAGCCGGCGTAGCTGGCTGATGATAATATGCAGATAGCCGTTATAGTTATAAAAGACGATGATATTATATCCTTAATCATTTCAAAGCCTCCAGCATAGGTTGGAAAGGTTATATATTTAAACCTGCATCCCGGATTTTTTCAATCCCGGGAACATCCTCACTTCTGTTATCGGCTGTATCTAATATTTTATTACCATGAAATGACTCATTTATTTTACAGAATTTCAATAAACCGGCTGCCGCTTATTAGCGATTACTTTGTAAAAGAAAAAATCCTCAGAAAAATCGATTGGACAGTTTAAAGATAATGATACGCTCTAATAGAATAACTATTAATCTGAAATAAATCTAATCGGCTTATTTATTGTTCCGGTACATCTTATTTAATTTAACCGGGTTCCGACTGTTTTTGAAATCCTCGATTAAGTTGCTTTTCTGCCTGTCATCAAATGCCTTTTTCTGAACAGAAGAATTCTTTTTATCCTGCATAACGTTCTTTTTTTTATCAGGAATTGAGCTATCAGACAGCTTTGAAAGCGGCTTGTCCTTACCTGCAGAGTCTGTTTCGGGTGAGCTGTATTTTTCTTTTAATTGTTCAAATTTAACCTTCCCCAGTTTGGTAAAATTTTTTATGGTGAGCTTTTTAGGTCCCTCCCGCTTTGAACTCAAAATAAGTTTAAGCTGTGGAGTCAGAACAAAAATATTAAAACTCAAGAAGCCGAATCCAACGCCATAACCTATCAACAAAGCCAGCCGGGCTTCATAGAAACTGGTTACAAAAAAAAGGATCGCTGCAAAAAGAATGTATGCAGATGTGAAATTTTTAAAATCATCTTTGTAAGGCTGTGGTCTGTAAAAGCTGCCGGAGTTCTGGCGGCCTCTTATAAATATAAAACTATAACAACAGGCAAATGAAAGCAAAAGGTAAATTATTTCCTTACCGCCCCAGAATAAAGGCGCCCTGTACCAGGCATAAATCTGTTGTTGAATGATAAACCCCAAAAACAGGGCCAGGGTCAAAATAATAGTATCAATCGTAAACCTGATAATTGTATCAACTTTGGATTCGGCGGCAGTATAATCAGCAGAGTATTTATCGGCCCTGAATGTTTCTGACAGTCTGCCGTGTGCTCTTAAAGCGGCCTGGGTAACATTTTTAAGCTCGTCGATATCGAACGGCTTTTTAAGATATTCAATACTGTCCGCCTTAATTGACTGCATGGTCTTTTCCAGATTACTCTGACCCGATATTACTATTGGCACAGTTTGAGGTGATTTTTCCTGTAGTGTTTTCAGGATATTAAGCCCGTTTATATCCGGCAGGTCAAGATCAATTATGGAGATATCATATTTATTGCGTTTGATCATGTCTAATGCCATATAGCCCCGGTTGGCCGTATCAACATGATGTTTCTCTTGAGTTAAAACCTCGTCTATCAAGCGAGTGATATATTCATTATTATCAACTGCTAAAATAGCCGCCATAATTTATTTAGCGCCCTTTCTGGAAAAAACAGCGGGGAGCGTTCTGGCCAGTATTTTCGTATCGAGCCATAACGACCAGTTGTCGATATATTCAAGGTCAAGCTGCATCCATTTATCGAAACTGATATTGTTTCTGCCATTGATCTGCCATAAACAGGTTATACCCGGTTTAATCGATAATCTTCTTCTCTGCCAGGGATCATATTCTTTTACCTCGCTTAATAAAGGCGGACGAGGTCCTACCAGCGACATATCGCCCTTGATAACATTGAAAAGCTGGGGTAATTCGTCTATCGAGGTTTTTCGCAATAGTCTACCTATACGGGTGATTCTCGGATCATTTTCAATTTTGAAAGCAGGACCGTCCATTTCATTTTCCCTGGCAAGTTTTGATTTCATTTCGTCGGCCCCCGGCACCATTGTGCGGAACTTATACATTTTGAATTTCCTGCCGTTGAGACCCAGACGTTCCTGCACAAATAATATCGATCCTTTCGAGAAAAATTTAATGGCAAAAGTGGCTAAAATCAATATCGGCGATGCCAGCGCCAAACCAGCCATAGCGACTACCCGGTCAAAAATCTCTTTTATTGCCAGCCTGGCCCCTTTTGGGGGAGTCGTATCAAAACACAGAACCGGATATTCAAAAAACTCGTCGGTTCTTATTCTGGAATATATGGCGGGATATAAATCGGCCAGCACTACAACCAGGGCCCCCATTTTTTGGCAGTCTACAACAGCATTTTTGACTTGAGCCAGTTTGTCATTTTCCAGGGCAAACACTACCCAATCAACCTGTTGGATTTTAATTATATCAGGTAAATCGTTGATTGTTCCGATGCCCGGAATGTCGCGGTAACTCCATAACCTCAGATTAAGATTCTGATCATGGTTTATACAGATATCTATAAAGCCGACTGTCTTAAATCCCCAATGAGCTTTGCTCAGTATCTTATCGGCAAACTGCTTGGCTTTATTGCCCATGCCAACAATAAGAACCGTTTGATAACTGTAGCCTCGCTTTCGGTAATACTGCAAGGCTATGTTGATGGATAGCTGAAGAAGATTCAAGCATATCAGGTTAAATATTAAAAAGATACCTATCTGAAGTTGATACTGCGCCGGATACCTGATAATATAAAGATAAATAAGAAAAATTGCCGATGCTTTAAATGAAGCAGAGGTGACGGGTTTCATTACCTCAATATTTGATCGGGACCTGAAAATGCTCCAGTTTTTCTGATTCCATAGTACTAATCCCCATATTATTATACTAGAAAGTAAAAGCTTGTCATTTAAACTGAGCTTATATCCTATATCCAGCAGTAAGGCATTAATAATAATAGAGACCTGAAAACACAAGACAACCAGACATAAATAAGTTATAAACAGAAGTTTTCTGATGCTTCTCAGATGTTCTCTTAGCAAACCCTGCTCCGCGCTTGATTGATGAGTCTATAAATGCTGCATTTATATTTTATTCGGCATAAATAATCGAAGTTAACCGTATTTGATGAAAAAACAATGTTTCATAATGAAACAAAAATACAGATTGCCTTATGCATTTTGTTATAACAAAGACGGTTACAACTGTATAACTATATGGGCAGCTTTTGGGTATTGGCAAAAAAGGGAGCTTAAAGCTCCCTTTAAACCAGCCTTTTTTACATCTTATTCTACCGGCAATTCTTCCCGGGGCTCAAATACGCTGTCAAGCATGTTTGATGTCATCCTGCCAGCCTTTGAAACGCCATTTGCAAAAGTCTGAGCGCCTGATATTCTGGCCAGAATATCCAATAGAACCCCTGTCTGCGATGGAGCGCCGATTGTAATCCTGACGTAATTCTCAAACCCCTCTACTCCGGGCAGGCTGTTGATAAAAATATTGTTCTTAGTCAGGGTTTCCACCAGTTTATCCGGATCTCTTACCTTTAACAGGAAAAAGTTCGCCGCCGTAATTCTGAAATCATATCCCAGACGCGACAGGTTTTCAAACAGCATCTTTTTCGATTCGTTGACCGAACGGATAAAACCGGCGGTATAGTTGATATCATCAATGGCGGTCTCGGCGGCAATTTGAGCCAGAGTATTCGGCTCTTTATATAAACCGAGCCTGTTGATAAAGCGGAGATTTCTTGAGTCTGTCAGTATATATGAAACATCAAGCCCGGCCAGAGCAAAAGCCTTTGAGAAAGTCCTTAGGACAGCCAGGTTGGGATATTTGGTAAGCAGGTCGGTTACCGTTACTCCACAGAATTCAAATAATGATTCATCAACTACGACCAGAGCGTTTTCAGCATAGGATAATAGGAATACAACCTCAGCCTCGGTTAACAGCGCCCCCGATATGCTGTTGGGATTGGCTATATAGATGAGCCTCGTTTTTTGATTTATACCGGCGATTATTTCTTCAATTGCAGGCGCAAAAAGATCAACATGCCTGGAAAAGACGAGCCTTGCGCCGGTACTTACAACACTGTTGGGAAAGCTGCTCTCCGATGGGCTTATAATTAACGCCTCAAGACCGGGTTGAAGGTATGTCCCGACAAGAGTGTCCATCGCAGTGGTCAAACCGGCAAAACAGGCAATGCTGTCAAAACCGATGCCTGAATAATAGGATAGTTTACGCCGAAGTTTTCTTGTCCTGATATCGGGTTGACGGTTTAATGACAGACTGTCCAGCGATTTTGAAATAGTTTTCGCTACCAGGGGAGAAGGCGTAACGGTTGCTTCATTGCGATCAAGCTTTAACAGCGAATTTTCATCGAGAGAAAATAATGCCTCCTGAAGATCTTGCTCCGGATCGTTCAGATCGAGAATACACGGTTTCACCTTGACTAAACGCTTTTCCATAAACACCTCTCCTTAAAAGCTTAATTTATTTTTCAATATTCAAGTTCATATTCCTATTTCAGCCTGTCGACAATAAATATCGTTGTCGCCATCGAGCCGATAACTGTCGCCGTAGTAGATATAATTTTACCCCAATTTGTTTTTTGTTTTATCTTCGATGGGACAATTATCACATCTCCCAGTTCAACCTTTCTACTTCGCCCTTTACGTCCGTAATATACTTTGCCGTTAGGTCTTACAAGCCTCAATCCGGACTCGTCGCCATCCGGAGTCAACCCTCCGGCCTGGGCAATGTAGTGTTTTGCCTTCTTGCCTTTTCTGAAAGAGATTGTACCGTTGGCTGCAACTGCTCCGACAACCTGAACGCCCGTGGGAACAGCGGGAATATAAACGTAATCGGCATCCATGAGTACTATATCGCTTGGGGAACCCGGTTTTTTATACAGTTCCGGCAAATCTATAATTATCCGGTTTAATTGTTCCGGATCAAATAGTACTCGCGTATCAGTTATAGTATGTCCCATAGAATCAAGGCGGACTTCCTGGGTGTTGTTTATTATTTGTCCGATGTTTCGACGCGAGATATCGGACTCAATTGATTGACGGTTAAATGACGCTCCCTCTGGAAAAGCAGTTGGAGTAAGACCGCCTGCTCTCTTTATTAAATCAGATAATTTCTCATTTTTATGATGGATGGCATATTTTCCGGGAAATTGAACCTCGCCCTCTATGGTTACTATTTGAACGGGTTTCCAATCGGGAATCTGACGAACAAAAACGCAATCGTCCTCCTGAATGGCGATATCCGCATCTTGATTATTATTAATGTAGATATCTTCAAGATTAACCACGATTATGTCAGGCAGGTGGCCGGGATTGACCCGAGCTATCTCACACTGTACCAGGTAAGCCTGTTTGGTAAGGTTGCCGGCCAGAAATATTAGGTCGGAAAGCTTCATGTTGTCGTAAAGCGCATACTTACCCGGATTTCTTATCTCACCTTTGATATTGATATGCTTTGTACGAGTAATTTGATCGTTCGAATAAACGACTAATCTGTCGGCAGATTGCAGGTAATAATCATGGTTGCTGTTACCCTCGATAATCTCTTTCAGGTTTACAGGTATAAGTTCTTTTTTACCGTCATAATGCCTTCTGAAAAGGTCTGCCCGGCTTAGATAGGTGTTTTCAATAAGTTGTTCCCCATTTCCGATAAGGTCTGAAACACGCATTGAATCGGTAAGCCCATATGCTCCCGGATGTTTAACATAGCCCTCGAGTTGGACCAGGTTTGTGTGGTAATCATACATAGAAAGGACATTAATCTTGTCGCCATCCTTGAGTAAGATATTATTAGCGTCAATGTTTGTTGAATCAGAAAGATTTAAGTCTTTTAATATCCGGAAATCATTCGGTCCGATTCTGTCCAGACTTATCGATTCAAGCAAGGCGGTGGGATTTGCTCCGCCCGCAAGCTGGATTAAATCAGAGAGCCTTTCATTGGCAGAAAGCTCATAAATAGCCGGTCTTCTCACCTCGCCGGAAACGCTGACCAATGGACCTGCCACCGGAACATAGACAACATCACCCGATAAAAGCTTTAAATCACCGCTGGTATCGCCTTTTAACAACAGGTCGTATAGATCATGTTTATTGAAAATTCTGGTGTTGCGAATAAGCTGAATATTGCGCATACTGCCTTTGTGGGTTATTCCACCGGCAGTGTATAAAGCATGAAGGAGAGTGGCAAGAGATGATAAGCTATAACCACCGGGCCTTATTACTTCACCGAATACATAGATTCTTATTTGCCTGAGTTTACCAAGGGCTGCCGAAATCTGGTAATCAGAATATAATTTGCTAAGTTTATTGTTAAGTTTTTGTTTAAATTGCTCAAATGTATTTCCAACCGCTATTATCTCACCGACCTTGGGAATAAACACTTTTCCCTCACGGTCTACAGTCAGATTCAAAGAAAGTTCAACCCGCCCCCAGACATTTACTATCAAGTTATCTCCAGGACTGAGTGTATAATCAGCCGGCGGTAAAGCAATAAGGTCCGGATCGAACACCTGTCCGGATCCGTCAAAAATATCATGACCGAATATTTTTAATCCTGACCCTGCCGGCGCTGTTTTTTTGCCTACCTCACCATCAAGTTCATGTTTATCAACATCTTCCTCCTCATTAGTATTCTCATCGTAAATATCCGGTGAAGTATAACTGTCGGCATCTATATCTATAGGAGAATCTTGATTGGACTTGTACGTCTCAGTTAGTTGTTGCTGTTTTGGAGTTAGCGTTGGTTGACCATAGCAGGCCACAATCCCCCAGAAACATATAAAAGCCCCAACTACAATATTTCTCATACTACTACCTGATTAACAAAACTACCCATAATTACCCAACAAGTATAATGGCAAACAATATGCCATTGACACTGTGTTAATAAAAAAAGCCGTAAGATATTGCCGTCTAATTAAATAGGCATATAATTCTAAATTGAAAAGCTGTTTCAGATACACAAATATGGGAAAAAATGTTTCATATGAAGCTGAAAAAAATTCTGGTGCAGAGTCTTCGCTCACTTGAATAAGTTGTAAGTTGGGGGTGTATCCCCCGACAGCGTTGCGGCCGGATAAATCCAATAGACACTGCGTGCCGACCGCCTACTATTCATGTGAGTCCTTGCGGCGTCTGACCCGGGTGCCGGGAGGGTTGTCAAAGAAACAAAATAGTAATGTAAGCCGAACAGTAGGACAGGCCGCCAAGGTCTTGTGGATTTTCAACCTGTCCGGACAGACTGCCCCGTAGGGTGCGGAGCAAAGTCTGTCCTACTTAACCTTGCGATCTATATGTCTACAGGTTGGTTTACATAGGTTTATTTATTTCTTAGGAGTCCGCCTATGGCGGATAAAGCAATCTCAAAACTCGATTTCATGACTATGATTATCATACAAAACTATCTTTTGGGACAGCCACCGTAGTTCCCGAAACATTAATCCGGAGTTTTGCAAGAGGTTCTATCTGTAATGGTATGGCGCTATTTTGCCTTTCTCACGAGAACCGATTCAACAATTAAGAGCGCCAGGGCAAGAATTAAGCAGTATTTCCAGAATTCAAAACCGAATTTTGCCTGCATTATCTCATTTTCTACATCGGATTGACCGTCAATAAACACAATATCATCGCCCAGCAGCTCTTTTAATACATCTGAATCTACCGATTCATTTGTCGATTCGACGCTGTCATGGTTAACCGAGAAAAACCTGATCGCGTCGGCGCTGTCAGCAAGGCTGTAAAAGCCGGGATAACCGGCAAAGGGCAGGTTTATAAAACCGCCATAGGTTCCTCTTGAAATCTTTATCGTTTGATCGGTTTCCCCCGGTTCGTTGCCGGTTTCAGAAAGCAAGTTATTATATTTTGAAAGTTTGACCGAGGATACATTTAGCTGTCCGGGTATATTTATTGTAACTGGATGGCCGGAGATGAAATATTCTTCGGCCGCGCTTGGCGCCGAGGCGAGATGTTCAACCGATCTAATAACGAAAGGTACGACAAACGAATGTATCGAAATATCCGAACTTTTGCGGTTCAACCCGAAACCCATTACCATGATCCGCGCCCGGGCTGACAGCGCTAAGACTGTTCTGTTGTCCTCCAGCCTGGCCAGCGGTATACCTCCATCCAAGGGTGAAAATGATAACAATTTCAAGGGCGGTATTTTCGATTGCTGAATATTTTGCGGGGAATATACCTTGAAAATTGGATGGGTAAGGTCGAAATTCTCAAGGTAAAAATATGACTCTGTCATTCTATCGCTTTCTGCCCGAACAGGTTCGGCAACACTTACGGCGGCTTTATTTTCGATGAATTTTTTATACGATTCGACATTGCTATTATTTCCAAGTATTATAAACAGACCGCCGCCCGCATTGATAAAATCATCAAGTGAATTAAAATATAACGGCGATAAGGCTGTAATGTTATTTAAAATGATAACATCATATTCAGACAGGTTTTGACGACTGAAAGAATTAATATTAATGCCGGTAAATTCAATATATCCGGCGCCGGATCGACTAAGGCAATTGTTTAATATTTTTAAGTCATTCTGATTTTCACTCACTCCCAGAACAGATATTTCCCTGGGAATCTCAAAATTAAAATAAAACCTGTTGTCCGGGCTGTAATCATCATCCTCTATTTCAAAATAGCCCCAATGCCGTCCCGGGCTCTCGGGAACGACAATAAATTTAGCCGGAGCGGTTCCTGATGGTTTTAGGTCTACGGCGGTTTGGGCCTTTTTATTGTCATCGATAAATAGCTCGACCAGCTTACTTTTAACAGCCTTATTGTTGTAATTTCTAATAAAGGCGGTTATTTCGAATTCCTCATTAGGGGCCAAAAGCTGAGGCGGGAATTCGGTTCTGGTCAGACCGACGTTCTCGGCGTTATCGCTGGTATAATTTATGGCAAAATATCTGAATTGTGGATCGATCACATTATATACGCCATTCTCCAAGCCTCCGGGTTGAAAGTCGGAAAAAAGATAAATCTCACGATTGAGATTATGACTATTTGCTAAAATATCGGAGGCTTTTTTAAAGCCCTCTTTATAAGAAGGCAATGCCGGCTGCGCTGGTAACGAATAAAGCTGTGTTCGGAAACGGTCAAAATCGGAGTGCGGTCCGCTGATCGTCTGTTTACCCGACAGCGTTATCAGAGTTACTTCATCATTGGGGCTGAGCATATTTAGAATCTTTTCGACGCCTCGTTTCATATCATCAAAAACAGTTCCGCCTGATGACAGCTTTTCAACCGATGGCGAATCATCCAGCAGAATAACTACCGAGGCAGGGGCATGGCTTGAGGCACGTTTGCCGGTCAGGGCGGGACGGGCAAACGCCAGCGCTATCAAGGCCAGTATCATCATCCTGATTATCAAAAGCAGAAGCTCGAGGATTCTCAGCCAGCGAAGCTTCGATTTTTGCATCTGAAAGAGAAATTTCAAGGATGAAAAATCAACTATCTTGATTCTGCGCCGCGACAGAAAATGTATCAGCAGAGGTATAACAACTGCCGCCAGGGCGCTCAGGAATATTGCATTTAAAAATGTCATTTCAATTTAAACGGGCTTTCAATGTAATTATTTGCCAGAGCATTAATGTATTCACCGGAGTTAAGTTCGACAGCCTGGCTATAAAAAGTTTTAGCCGACTGGCGATCGCCTTTTAAATCATGCAGTCTTCCCATGGCTAAATGTGCCAGGGCCAGGTAATATGGCCTGTTCTCGACAAACAGCGCTATCTTAAGTTCATTTTCGGCATCCTGGTATGATTCCATAAACATCAAAGCATAGGCGGCATCGACATAACCGCGCGCTTCACCGGGAACCGATGAAATCACGTTGCCGCTGAAGGCGAGCGCGGCATTTAACATTGTATCCGCCCGGGCAGGATTATCATTTGCCAGGTTCAACCGCGCCTCAAGGAGCGCGCTCCAGCTATCGGCGATAACCTTACTTTTTGAAAACGCCTCTCTTGCTTTAGTATATTGTTGCCGGTCAAGGTAGATATTGGCCAGCATTTTAGCGGCCTCGGGAAAATCGTCAACGATGCTCCCAAGTTTTCGTATTGCTTTATCTGTCAGACCTCTGTGAATATAGGCCAAACCCGTTAGATAAGCAATCTGCTTGTTATCGGGTTGTTTCTCGGCCAGTATTGTATAGCATGATTCGGATTTGGCATAATTTCCAAGGAAAAAATGTGTAACGCCCAGTTTCCTGAGATGATAATCCCTTCTTAGCGGTTGTGATGCGAGCCAGGTCCTGTAATCCAGGGTTTTATCAAACCACATTTGTCCGGAATATAAATCGCTGAAATATAAAGCATTCGACTCATCCAGCGCCAAATTATTTTCATAATCGATAAACCGCATTAATAATTCATCATAGCTCATTTCATAGATGTCATCAAACATAAATCTGCCGGGGGCTGATTTTTCATATAGTTTTTTGAAATTAGACATTCCATAATTATCAATCAGAAATTTAATAACCGCGCCGCTTAATATATCGGCATACTCGATGTCCTCCGGATACTCATCCATAAGAATGCCTTCAAGTTCCGAAAAGGTCATCTCAGATACAAGCTTTCTGGCCGCATAGACATCATCAAAGAAATAACGAGAAAACCCGACAACGAACAATCGCGCTGAATAGCCCCAGATATCGTATATAACAAACCTCTGAGTATATTGCGGCAATGCCGAGTCGAAGTCGCTGTTGAACACAGTATAAAGACTGCCGCCGGCGATATCATAACCGACTCCGGTGTAGTTATCAATTGACGAGCTGTTATTGCTGCCCGGTAAGATGTATAAATCTATTTTTCCGGCCCGGGTAACGTCAAGTTCCTTACGAAAGCGGTCAAAAATATACTCATAATATCCGGAACGCATATCGAACTTGTAGTCGGCATACGAATGACGCCAGATATGAGCGGTAAAATGCGTTGATTTAAAATTAGTCAGGCTGTCCGTCGGGACTAATTGAAAATGGTCGGTCGTATCGTTAGAAATGGTAAACGAATAATCAAAAAGAATACCTTTTGACGGCAAATCCTCAATTATATACGGGCTTTCTGAAACAGCCGATAATCTCTCATGACGGTGCGAATAACCCGGACCAAGTTCATAAAAACCTATCTCAACTGAATACAGAGATTCCGCCAGAGGATATATTATAAAATGGGTCGTGTAAGGAGCAATAAAAACGGGGATTTTTGTGCCATATTGAACAAAATGCTCAACCCTGCCAACAGTATCCCGACTGTCATTATTTACAGCGCTGACCCGCAGATAAGTGTCTGCACCTGCGAAAGTATTGAGGCATAATAAAAATAGAACGGCAATAACGGCAACTTTCCATCTGGTGAAAGTTATTAAATTATAAAGGATTAGTTTTTGTATATTCAATTCAAACGCTTTCACTTTTTCTTTTGCATCCGGGCGAACTTGCGCAATAAGTTCAGGTTAACATCATCCATTTCGCCGTCATCTCCTTTTGGAGTTTCAAGGATTTTGGGAATGTTGGCAAAACGTCTATCCTGCATTATCAATTTAAACGGTTTTTCCCCAAGTTCTCCTTTGCCGAGGTGTTCATGGCGGTCGATTTTGCTGCCCAGACCTTTTTTCGAATCATTCAAATGGATGACAGCCAGTTTATTCAGTCCTATTATACGATCAAACTCGTTCCAGGTTTGCTCATAGCTCTCTTTTGTGGAAATATCGTATCCGGCGGCAAACGCATGACAGGTATCGAAGCAGACAGCCAGCCTCTCGGGCCTGCTTGATTTTTCGATCATTGCCGCTATATGCTCGAATTTATAACCGAGGTTTGTCCCCTGTCCGGCTGTGGTTTCGAGAGTAATCCTGACATTGAAGCCGTCGGTGCGCTCTAAAAGCCAGTCAATCGATTCGGCGACCTTGTTTATTCCGTTCTCTTCCCCGCTGTCCATATGACTGCCGGGATGAGTGACCAGGTATGGAAGGCCCAGCTTTTCACATCGCTCCATTTCAGCTAAAAAAGCCTGGCGCGATTTGGCAAGCAATGCCCGATCAGGAGAACAGAGGTTAATCAGGTATGAATCATGAGCTACCACCGGTTTGATTCCGGTCCGTTTTTGCTCATCATGAAACTTCTGGATGTCCTCATCGCTTAGGGGCTTAGCTTTCCACTGGTTGGAGGATTTAACGAATATCTGGATGGTATCACAGCCGAACTCTTCGCCATGGTAAAAAGCATTGAACACGCCGCCGGCTATAGACATATGAGCGCCGAGATACAATTTATCGGTCCGTTTTTTCATTTTATGAAAATAAATGAAATCGACGGCTGTTCCAAGATAATTATTTAAAAATAATATACAGACCCGAATTTTGCAGTAGATATATCAAAAAAGCGAAGTAGTCGCAATTGGTTTCATTACAGCACACTCATTCAGCCAGCGTTAACGTGAGACTTGCGCTATTAGCCAAGCGTATCCCCAACCGATGCTTGAAAAACACCACTGCTTTTCTTTAGCTACATATTTCAGCGCGGCGTCGGGAACCTCATACGAGTCGCACGACCTTCCCGGATGGCTTCATACTGGCAGGAAAGGCTATACAGCTCGTATGAGGTTCATGCCAGCACGATTAAGTTAGGAGCGCAAGGCTTCTGACCTGCCAAGCTGTATCTTAAAATAGAAACCCAGATTTTGCGGTTGAAGAGTTTTAAGATGGATGATTCGCTGCGACCTGACTGAACTAAAAAGAGATGAGAAGTAACTGAACTTATGTATTTTACCCATCCGATTGCAGGCCTTTTTTAAAAAAATATGTGCCTGTTTAAAACAATCAACGCTGTAACCAGTTGACTTTATTTGAATAACGTCGAGACACTACTGATATAAACAAAAAAACAAAAACAAAATAAAGGAATCAGTAATAATTTGAACTCCGACCGCAGCGAGAGGATAAGGTCCTTCGTTAAACCCAACAAACCTGCCGCTTGAGGTTATTCAGTTGACATCAATGATGTAAATTTATAAATTAAAACTCCTTGTTGATAATTGAATACAATTGGTTTTGCTGTTTTTCTTTAAAGAAAGGATAGTTGAATGGTAGGAATTGTTGGCTACGGAGCCTATATACCCCGCAACAGGATTAAGGTCGAAGAAATCGCCAAGGTCTGGGGCGCCGATGCTCTAAGCTATAAAAAGGGTATGATGCTTCAGGAGAAGTCAGTTCCCGGTCCCGATCAGGATACAATCACCATGTCGGTTGAGGCTGCCAGGCGCGCTATCAAACGTGCTAATATCGACCCGACCAAGGTTGGAGCAGTCTATATCGGTTCGGAATCTCATCCATACGCTGTTAAACCATCGGGGACAACTCTGGCGGAAGCGATTGGCGCGGTTCCTGATTGTCATTGCGCCGATTTCGAGTTTGCCTGCAAAGCCGGCTCGGAGGGCATGTTTGTAGCCATGAGCTTAATTAAAGCCGGTGAGGTGGAATATGCCATAGCAATCGGCGGCGACACCTCGCAGGGCGCTCCGGGAGACGCCCTGGAATACTCAGCCTCAGCCGGCGCGGCGGCGTTTGTGTTTGGCAGGGAAAACCTCGTTGCCGAATGCCTGTACACTCACTCGTTCATGACCGATACACCCGATTTCTGGAGACGTGAATATCAGTTCTACCCCCGTCATGCATCACGATTTACCGGTGAACCGGCTTATTTCAAACATACATTGGGCTGCGCTGAGGCTATCATGCAAAAAGCCAACATGAAGCCCGCCGATTTTGACTATGCAGTCTTTCATCAGCCAAACGGCAAGTTCCCTATGACCGCTGGCAGGAAGCTCGGTTTCACAAAGGAACAGATGGAGCAGGGCTGGCTGTCACCAATTCTGGGCAACACTTATTCCGGCGCTTCACCTATTGGCCTTACTGCAATATTGGATATCGCCAAACCGGGCGATAAGATACTGATGGTCTCTTACGGTTCCGGAGCCGGCAGTGACGGTTTCGTCTGGAAGGTTGCCAATCGCATTAAAGAGGTTCAGAACCTGACCGTTCAAACGCGGCCCTCACTGGAATCTAATCGCCGAAAGTACCTCGATTACGGCACCTATTCTAAGTATCGCGGTAAAATTAAAAAATTGAGTGAATAATCTAAGCTTAAAGATAATTCTGGAGGAAAATAAATGAGAGATGTTGCAGTAATCGGTATCGGGATGAACAAATGGGGAGAACTCTGGGATATTTCGATCCGCGATCTGATCGCCCAGAGCGCCCTATTGGCTCTCGACGATGCCGATCTAAATAAAGTTGACGCCATGTATATCGGCTGCATGTCATCCGGTCTGTTCACCGACCAGGAACATCTTGGTTCGATAGGACCCGATTATGCAGGTTTATGCCCGACGCCTGGCATCCGTGTAGAGTCGGCCTGTTCGTCCGGTGCTCTTGCGGTAAGGTCGGCATACATGCATATAGCATCAGGTATGTCAGATATCGTAATGGCTGTCGGTGTAGAGAAAATGACTGATGTTGATGGCGCCGGCGCAACGTTTGCTCTGGCATCTGCCGCCGACCAGGAATATGAAGTCTATAACGGTGTAACCTTTCCCGGTTTATATTCGATGATGGCTACTCACCATATGCACAAGCACGGTACAACTCGTGATCAACTGGCTCAAGTGGCGGTAAAAAACCATTTCAACGGCGCAAAAAACCCATTAGCTCAGTTCAGGATGGAATTAACTATTGATGCAGTGAAAAATGCTGTTATGATTGCCGACCCCTTAACCATCCTTGACTGCTCGCCTATTACAGACGGTTCGGCCGCCGTTATTTTATGTTCGATGGATAAAGCAAAAGAGATTTGTAAAAAACGGATTGTGAAAGTCATCGGTTCAGGGCATGCCACCGATTCGATTCAGTTAGCACAGCGTGAGGATATTTCTTATATAAAATCAACAGAGCTGGCCGCTAAACAAGCATTTGAGATGGCTGATAAAAAAGTTGCCGATATCGATTTCGCTGAAATTCATGACTGCTTCACTATTGCTGAAATTATGGTCATCGAAGCACTGGGCATTGTTGATAAGGGTAAAGGTGGTCCGGCAACTTTAGACGGAATGACTGCTATAGACGGCAAAATTCCGGTAAATTCCAGCGGCGGCCTAAAATCCAAAGGCCATCCGGTTGGAGCGACCGGCGTTGCCCAGATGGTCGAACTTACAAAACAGATTCGCGGCGAGGCTGATAAGGGTCGTCAGGTTAAAAAAGCGGATATTGGTTTAGCTCAAAACATGGGCGGATCCGGAGCCAGCTCAGTTGTTCATATTCTGGAGGGAATGTAATATGTCATCACCTAAATACTGGAGAGAGATGCCTCAGCGTTATCGTTACGAGGCGGCAAAGTGTAAAAAATGCGGTAAAGTGCTGTTCCCGCCACGATTGATCTGCCCGGCCTGCCAGGCTCGTGAATTCGAGCAGGTTAATATAAACGATACCGGCAATATTGAGACATTCACTGTGATTCGTGTCGCCCCGGCTCCTTTTGTCGACCAGGCGCCGTACCCGGTCGCCATAGTCAACCTTGGCGATGATGTTAAAATACTTTGCCAGATAGCCGATTGCGAGCCGGACGAATTAAAAATCGGTATGCCGGTTAGAATTGAGTTCAGAAAGATTCAACAGGAAGGTGAAGGCGGAATACTAATGTATGGCTACAAGTGTGTTCCGGAATTCTAAAAGATCAACAATTAGTGTGAAGGGATAAAAACCGATGTGTCAGGATGGAAGCCCTTCAAGGCGGGCGACATCCTGACACAGGTATGCCATATGAATAGAAATTGGAAAAACTATTATATCGATAATGCCGTTCATCATGTAGCAGGCACAGTCCATGGCTGGCAACCGGTTTTGCTCTATCCTGAAATTCTATCGATATTTTTTCTTGATTTTAATCGCATGACAATAAGATGGGATGTCGTTATTATCGGTTTTGTAATAATGCCTGAACATTTTCACATGCTAATACAAAGTAGGCACGCCGAACATATAAAGAAGTTTATTCAAGGGGGAAGGCGTTCTGTGTCCGGTAGAGTTCGGCGTTTGCTTGAAGTAAATGACGGTACACTTAAATCTTTCTGTTTAAAAAATGGAATTGAACTATCGACATTTTATTCAAAGACCGGTGGCAAATCAATATTCAGATTTTGGAAGGAAAAGCCCAGGGTCTTTCCTATATCTAAAGAAATTGACATAAAAAAGAAGCTGGACTATATTCATAATAATCCTGTGAGGAGAGGATTAGTAAAATCACCCGAGGAGTGGGAGTATTCAAGTTTTGGATTTTATGCTGATAGGAGGCCTGTTGGTTTACCTATCGGAGTTCAGCGTCAGGATGTCGCAA
>Ga0114922_10001619_pt1 | contig 21404 bp, 14 predicted proteins | sample AartaG_FD_100975 | JGI IMG/M metagenome (GOLD analysis project Ga0114922, IMG submission 100975) | Deep subsurface microbial communities from Aarhus Bay to uncover new lineages of life (NeLLi) - Aarhus_00045 metaG | ecosystem: Environmental > Aquatic > Marine > Oceanic > Sediment | place...
GAACTCCGGGGACCGGCTCATCCTGCTTGCCCAGGTATGGCTCTCGACCGGCAAACGCACAATCGCAAAATAAAATCACCATTGAGCCGATGCCGTGCTTGTCGGCGATTGTCAGGAATTTATTGAGCCGTTTCTTGATTCCCTGCGGGTCATCCTTCCATACAAGGTACGGAAGGAAAATGCGGACACTGTTGTAGCCGGCCTTTTCGGCCCAGCCTAATTCCTCATTGATGGTCTTAGGGTCAAACGTATCGGCCTGCCACATCTCCGTCATATTTACAGCCGTCCGCGGCAGGTAATTGCACCCACGCAGCGGCGAAACCTTCCAATACCACCGCCACGCCTTCTCTTTGCTCCAGAGATTTCGGGGTGAATTCTTTGTCGCTGTTTGTTCGCTGTAAGCTTGTGTCCCCAGGACAGCTACGCCGACCAATAGTAAGATGATGACCTTTCTCATATTCGCTTTATCCTCCTATCAGAAATTATTCCCATACAGCATCTACTTTAAACTTGTTACTATAAACCTGTAATTTCGAATTTTTTCCCCGGTTCTAAGAATCGGCCTTTCTAATTCATACCTGCCGTCATCAACAATGATTTTCGAGTCGGTCACTTCGATTTTACCAATAACCTCTTTTGACGACTCAAATCTCTTGAGATAATAGTCTTGCACGTCAACCGCCACCAGATCTCCAAGCCAGGTACCAATCATCAGCCAGGAATCGACTTTCGCAAAAACACTTGGTGAAAACCACCCACTGTCGGGATAAAATATTAAAAAATACTCATCGGCTTCGCTGTCGTAAGCCGCAACTCCCGAGCGGTAGCTCGTGTATATCATTGGGCCTTCTTCCAGACGCGGTTTTGCTTTGGAAAAATATTTTGGCCGTCCCTTATATTTTCGGATGGTTATCCTGCCTTCCTGAATCCTGCCGTTGTCTTTACCCCAAAGATGAATCGCAAAATTTGGGTCATCGGCACGCGCTAAAATATCCTCTTCGGATATGTACCCATAGGCGTATTTGATCTTTTCCAGAAACTCACGTTCCTCGGCATAATCGGGATCGTCGGCATTTGCCGACCATTTCACCCCCGGTGGATAGTACATGCTCAGGCCGTCCCAGAACAGGTATAGCTTGATCGGATCCGGCTTGTCCGGTGAGAGCAGCGTCAACCACTTTTCTGTTGCCCAACCATCACCTGAATAACCGACCCTGACCTTAAGACGGCTCTTTTGCCCGTCTCCTTTCAATTCCACCCGGCCCAAAGCCAGATGGTACCGGTCAGGCCAGGGTTTGTCGTCCAGCTCAATCCTCGCTTTTGCTTCTTCGGCGGCCCGTAAGGCTCTTTCATAAGAAGAGCCACTGTCGGAAGCCTCTGCCGATTTTAGCTGTGACGTACCCTCAACGCGGCCTGCGGATTTGACCTTACATCCAGCCGGAAGAAAGAACGCGACCAAAACAAATCCCAGACAAATCAAACGGACAAAAACTAACACACTTCGACCAAATTCTGATTCCACTTTTTATCGCTACTTCTTCAGTTTAAGTCCCGGATACAAATACATAGTTCCCTGAGCCGACCTCGTACACCGCCTTGCCGGCTTCCATCCGCAGAAACTTAACGCCCTCGGACGACGCTGCCGGCTTACCACTTTCAGTAACACTTTCAGCGTCTTTAGCCGGAACGTACACAGTGGCGGTCGTGTTAGACGGAATAGTAACATTGAGCGTGAACGTGCGGCTTTCTATCTTCCAGTCGCTAACGATTTTGCCGTGGATGGATTCGTAGCTTGCCTTTGCATAGCTAAAGCCGCCGCCCGGCTGCGGACGAATAATTATTTGCTTGTAGCCGGGCCCCTTGGTGTCGATACCCGCAACGGTTCCAAACATCCAGCGTCCCACCGAGCCGAAGGCGTAGTGATTGAACGAGTTCATACCCGGGTCCTGGAAGCCCTTGTCCTCGGTCCAGCCGTCCCAACGCTCCCAGATGGTGGTCGCCCCGTTTTTGATACTGTAACCCCAACTGGGAAAAGTATCGTTATTAAGCAGGCGGTAAGCAACATCAAGATTTCCCGTCTGTGTAAGCGCCGGCAATAGATAGCTCAGGCCGACGAACCCCGTCGAGAGGTGCCAGTTCTTTTTCCTGACAGCTTCGAGAAGGTGGTTGGCGGCAAGTTCGCGTTTGTCGCCTCCCAGTAAATCGAAGTACAGTGCCATCGCATAGCAGGTCTGCGTATCGCCCTTGATACGGCCATCGTCAGAAACATACGCCTTATTGAAGGCCGCCCTGATTTGTTGGAAAAGTGCCTCGTATTTTTTCGCATCTTCGTCTTTGCCGATAGCGGCTGCTGTTTTCGACACCAGTCTCGTGCTGTAGGCAAAATACGCCGTTGCAATTACGTCCTTTGGCGTGTTGGACCCGACAGCAACCCAGTCACCGTAACCGTGTGCCGGGCGCAGCAGGTCTTTGCTGTTCTTCTGCAGGTAATCGATCCATTTTTTCATAGATTCGTAGTGTTTTTCGACGACACGCTTATCGTCATAAACTTTGTAAATCGTCCACGGACAGATAACGCCGGCATCACCCCACGCAGCGACGCCGCTGCCCATAGCAACCTTGTGCGGCGCGACATCGGGAAATGCGCCTTCTTTAGTCTGGGCATCTTCCAGGTCGATGAGCCACTTTGTAAAGAACGCTCCCACGTCCATATTATAAGTCGCCGTCCGAATGAAGATTTGCGCATCGCCTGTCCAGCCCAATCGCTCGTCACGCTGCGGGCAGTCGGTCGGTATTTCGATAAAATTGCCCCGCTGGCCCCAGACAATGTTGCGCTGGAGCTGATTGACCATAGGATTCGAGCACTCGAACGACCCCGCCGGCGGCGTATCTGAGTGTACGACAATTCCGGTAATCGTATCAGGCGTAGGTGCGCGAGGACAACCTGTAACCTCCACATAACGAAAACCGTGGAAAGTGAAGGCCGGCTGCCAGACTTCTTCACCTTTACCCTTGAGTATGTACGTGTCCGTGCAGCGTGCCTCACGAAGGTTCTTGGTGTAAATGGTGCCATCGGGGTTGAGCATTTCCGCGAACCTCAAAACTACCTTTGTCCCCGCTCTTCCCCTGACTTTTAGCCTGACCCAGCCGGCAAAATTCTGCCCCATATCGATAACATAAGCACCCTTCTTCGGTTCGGTGAGTTTTGCCGGCTTGATTTGCTGCGTTTCTCGAACCGTTACACCAGGATAGCTCTGGACCTGTGGTTTCAATTTGGTTCCGACCGCTACCGGCTGCCACGCCGAATCATCGAAGCCGGGCCTGTCCCAGCCGGTCATCTCTCGGCGGGCATCGTAGATTTCGCCCATCAGGAAATCCGCCTCAAGATGCGGGCCATATCTTGTCTTCCACGATTTGTCTGTAACAACCGTTTGTCTACTGCCGTTGCTGTGTTCTATCTCCAGTTGCACAAACAGCCGCGGCTCGCTGCCGTAGTGTTCTCTCTTTTTGCCGAAGCCCAGGTAGCCGGCGTACCAGCCATCGGCAAGGATGGCACCGATGGCGTTATCGCCTGGCTGAAGCAGGTTAGTAACGTCATAAGTTTGATAATAAACCCGCCTGGTATAGTCGGTCCAGCCCGGAGTGAAGTAGTCCTCGCCTACGCGCTTGCCGTTGATATGCAGTTCATAAAGACCAAGAGCCGATGCGTAAAGCACCGCCCGCTTGATAGATTTGTCAACCGAAAAGCCCCTTCGCAGATATGGCGGCGGAGGCAAAACCAGTTCCTGTTTCTCGATTTTTCCCCACGGTTGGGCTCCAACTTCGACCATCTCCTCGGCATCGGCCCAGGCCGTATCATCAAAATCGGGTCCCTGCCAATCCTCCTGCTCAGTATTAGATACCTTCCAGAAGTTGTCAATCAAGATCGCCACCGCATCGCCACTTTCAAACTCAACCAGCAGCTTACCGGCAAGTCCCGCCGGATTGGGCGCGTCACCAACATTTGCGGCGGCAATAGCAAGCGTGTTTACACCTGCCTTCAGCCTGGCGGTTACATCCAGCGTGTAAGCAGGTTTCCAGCTCCTAAACTTTCCCGATTCCTGACCGTTCACAAAAAGCGTCCCTTCATTGTCCGCGATAAGCCGGAAACGTGCCCGTTTGATTTTATTATCGGGATTGATTTTGAATTTCCGCCTGAAGAACCGCTTTCCGATAGCAGCGCTCTTTTGTGGCTTGCCCTCTGGGAACCATACCCACCTGCATCCTTCGAGATTAAGCAGGTCGGATTCGCTCTTTTCTCCGTAGGATGGCGGTGCCGGCGCATCATAACCTATCCATTTGGCCTGCCGGTCTTTGGCTTGAAGCAGACCCATTGTCCATAGCGCCGGCCCGCTCCAGGCCGATACCTTGTCGTCCTTGTCCCACACCCTCACCTTCCAATAGCAGCGCATACGCGACGTTAGCTCCTTGCCTTTGTACGCAATGTGAATGCTCTGGTCCGACTTCACCTTACCGCTGTTCCAAAGGTCGGCGTTATTGCGCTTCAGCCTTTCTTCGCTGCTGGCCACCAGAACCTGGTAGGCACTTTGCATCTGGCCCCGCTGGTTTGATTCCAGAATCCAGCACAGCCGCGGCTTGACCACGTCAATCCCCAGGGGATTAACACGGTATTCACAGCGCAGGTTTTTTACTGTAACACCACTGTCTGCTGAAACAGCGCAGCCACTAAAAACCAACATTATTGTCGCCGATAGAATTGTAACCAACCGTCTCATTCTTATTACCTCCACATTATCAAAAACCAATAACAAGTAACTACATTAACACCTACTTTAAAATTGTTTCACCAAAGCAATACCGGCTGCCGGTTCGTCGCCGTTTCCCATGTAGGGCAGCACGCGCAGTCCCGCAATCTCGAGCTTCTTATGTTTGCCCGCTATGGTGTGGCCGACTATCCAGCCGAGAGTTGCGCCAAACACAACGTCACTGGCCCAATGGTCGCCGGTGTCCATCATTCTATAGGCCACAACAGATGCTAATCCGTATGCAGGAATACCTACCTTCGGCCCGTAAAACTCGTGAAGTACAGAGGCAACTGTAAAGGAACTCGAAGTATGACCGCTCGGCCAGGCCCATTTCTTGCCATTGGGAGTCTCATTATCTCTGATACCTTTTAGTCCCACCGTAACCAGCCCCGTCACCGACAAAGCCGTCATCATCGTCCATGCCCGTTCTCTATTAAACTCATCCTGATTTTCAGCGCTAAGCCCATACCAAAGACCCGTGGCCGCAAAATGTACACCCGGATGGCCTATGAAGTTAAAGCTCTCATCCGCAAAACCGTGAAAAGCTGCATGTCTTTCGAGGTGCCCCGCTATGTTCTTATCGGCGTTACTGTGGTGCATTGCAATGCTTGCTCCGCCGGCCATCAACAGGGCGGAAAAATTATCTTTTTTCAAAAACGCATCTTTCGAATCTTCGATAATTCTCCTCGGCCAATTGAGAACATCGGTCTTTGCGGATTCGAGCAAAGGACTTTTCTTCGACGGCTTTTCTGTTTGGCTTGCCTCGTTGGAAACCTCCGCCGAATTTAAGACAGGTGCCTCCAGAGTCCCGCTTCTAACAACCTCCCCGCAACCGGCGGCAGAGAACGAGGCTGCACAGAAAACTACCGGCCAGAATCCATTCCAGCGTAATTTATTCATTTATTGCACTCTCCTTTAACTAATACAATATGTTTCATACGATACGCAATACAAAAAACTACTCCCATTCAATAGTTGCCGGCGGCTTGCTCGATATATCATACACTACCCGGTTGACCCCTCGCACCTCATTTATAATTCTGCTCGATATTGTCCCTAATACCGCGTAGGGAATCTGCGAAAAATCAGCGGTCATAAAGTCGGGTGTCTCAACCGCCCGAACAGCAATAACATTTTCGTAGCTTCGTTCATCACCCATCACGCCGACCGTTCCGACAGGCACAAGCACCGCCAGGGCCTGCGATATCTTTCTGTACAGCCCCGCCGATTTTATTTCATCTATCAAAATTTCGTCAGCGGCCCGCAGGATTTCAAGTCTTTCCGGTGTAACTTCGCCGATTATTCTCACCGCCAGCCCTGGTCCGGGGAAAGGATGCCGCCAGACGATGTCCTCCGGCAGCCCCAGATATTCGCCGACAACGCGTACCTCGTCCTTGAACAAGTCCCGCAGCGGCTCAATCAGCTCAAAACCAAGCTCGGACGGCAGCCCGCCGACGTTGTGATGAATTTTGATATTGGCCGCAGGATTGCCGTCTTTGGCGCCTGACTCGATAACGTCCGGATAAAGTGTCCCCTGGGCAAGAAACCTGGCATTGGTGATATTAGACGCCTCGGACTTAAAGGCCTCGATAAATTCAGAGCCGATTATCCTGCGTTTTTGCTGTGGGTCCGTTACTCCTGCAAGTGCAGTCAGAAACCGCTCAGACCAATCAACGACTCGCAAATCAAAATGAAAATGGTCGCGGAAAGTTGAAACGACATTTTCGGCTTCGTTCCTTCGCAGCAGACCGTTGTCAACGAAGATGCAGACAAGCCGCTCACCTATCGCCTTATGAAGCAGCGAAGCGGCCACCGACGAGTCAACTCCGCCGCTCAAACCGCATATCACTTTAGCTTGGCCGACCCGCCGGCGGACCGCTTCGATTGCCTCGCCAACAAAGTCGCTCATCTTCCAGTCGCCGGTGCAGCCGCAAATATCGTAGAGGAAATTTCTAAAAATCACCGACCCCTTCGGTGTATGCGCAACCTCAGGATGGAACTGAACGCCGAAAAATTTCTTGTTCTTATGTCTTACCGCGGCAAACGGGCACGTCCCTGTAGTCGCCAGCCCGGCAAAATCTTCCCCTAATTGGCCGACCTGGTCGCCGTGACTGGCCCAGACCGTTGCCGAATCCGGCATGTTTGCAAACAAATCGCTCTTATCAACTATCGCCAGTTTTGTCCTGCCGTACTCGCGCTTCTCGGCGGCGATAATTTGGCCCCCTAAAATCTGACATCCTAATTGCATACCGTAGCAGATACCCAATATCGGCACACCAAGCTCAAAGATTTTCTCATCACACTTTGGCGAGTCTGCATCTTTGACACTTGCAGGCCCGCCGGACAGTATCAAGCCCCTGGCCGAAAGCTTCGATAATTCCTCCGCCGTTATATCCGCTGGACAAATCCGCGAGTACACATTGTGCTCGCGGACACGCCTCGCTATCAACTGGCCGTACTGGCTGCCGAAATCCAGGATTGCTATCGTCTCACGCGGCATAATTCGTACCTCGTACCTCGCGATGCGTATTACATATAAATCCGAATATCGAAATTCAAATACTTAAAGCCCAAAGGTTAATGACTGAGTCTTTCGTCTTGCGTCTTGTCATTAGTCCTCAAAGGGTACGGCAGCCGAATAGTTCGGCGCCTCTTTGGTTATCTGGATGTCGTGCGGATGTGATTCGGCCACTGACGCTGCGCTTGTCCGCACGAATCGCGAGTTCTTCCTCAGCTCTTTTATATTTCGTGCTCCGCAATAGCCCATGCCTGCCCGCAGCCCACCAACCATTTGATAAACAAAAGCATCAAGTGTCCCGCGGTATGGCACCCGTCCTTCCACACCTTCCGGCACGAGTTTATCTTTCTGCGTGGAGCTTTTCTGCCCGTACCTTTCCGCCGAACCTTTGACCATCGCCCCCAACGAGCCCATACCCCTGTATTCTTTGAACTGCCTGCCCTTGTAGATAACCAGTTGGCCCGGACTTTCCTTCAGGCCCGCAAACAATGACCCTACCATCACACTCGAAGCCCCGGCGGCAATTGCTTTTGTTATATCGCCCGAATGCTTTACTCCCCCGTCGGCGATGACCGGGATATTGTGCGGCTCGGCCACCTCGGCGCAGCTCATTATCGCGGATATTTGCGGCACCCCTACACCGGAAATTACCCTCGTGGTACAAATTGCGCCGGGCCCGATGCCGACCTTTATGGCATTCGCACCGGCTGCTATCAAATCCTTCGCCGCCGCAGCGGTCGCGATATTGCCCGCAATCACGTCGATATCATACTCTGTTTTGATTTTCTTCAGGGTATCGATAACATTCTGCGAATGGCCGTGAGCGGTATCAAGTACGATGATATCAACGTCCGCTGCTATCAGGGCCTCGATTCGCTCATAGTCGTGAACGCTCACCGCCGCACCGACGCGCAGCCTGCCCCGCTTGTCCCTGGCCGCTCTGGGATATTGCTGGACCCGGTCGATGTCCCTCATAGTAATCAAACCCACCAGCTCACCTCCCGAATTGACCAGAAGTAACTTCTCAATCTTGTGCTTTTGCAGAATTTCCTTCGCCTGCTCAAGGGTCGTACCGGCCGGGCCTGTAACAAGATTACTTTTCACCATTACAGAACTAATCCTGACGTCATAGTCTTTAAGAAACTTCAGGTCCCTCTTGGTCAAAATACCCACCAGTTTTTTGCCGTCGACGATTGGAATGCCCGAGACATTCTGTTCGTTCATCAGCTCCTGTGCCTTTCTCACCGGTTCACCCGGCGATAACGTTACCGGGTCGCCAATCACGCCGTGCTCGCTGCGTTTGACCTTTGTCACCTCTCTTTGCTGCGCTTCGACCGATAGATTTTTGTGAATTACCCCCACCCCGCCTTCCTGGGCCAGTGCTATCGCAAGCGCCGCTTCGGTAACCGTATCCATCGCCGCCGAGACAATCGGGATATTTATCGTGATATTGTTGGTCAATTGTGTGCTGGTATCGGCCTGGCTCGGCACAACACCGCTCTTTGCCGGCAATAATAACACGTCGTCGAAGGTTATGCCTTCAGCAACAATCTTGTTCTTGTCCATTTTCTGCTCCAACAATTATTCGCAGTTTCACTTCGTATTGAACCGGTTAATATAATATCGCTGTAAACCGCCGTCAAACCTATTTTCGCCGGCCGCATGGAACATCTTCGATTTCAACTCACACAGGCCCGTTTTTCTGTGCCTATATTGTGCCGAAGCGAATATAATCAAAAAATTCGCCTATGCAGGATTTTCAGCGCCCATTTTGAGCGAAAGTGCAAGTCTACAATAGTGAACGCTGGGCCGGAGACGTGCAGAAATTGGAAAAGGAAGAGCCGGTGCTACAAAAGCCGGATTTAACGTTAGTCGAGCGAGCTTGCAACGGCGATGCGGACAGCTTCACCGAGTTATGCCGGCGATACTATCCGGCTATGGTTGCCATCGCCCATTCGGTCATCGGCGACAGGCACCTGGCTGAAGATGCGGCCCAGCAGACCTTTGCGAAGGCCGTTAGGAAACTGCCGCAGTTGAAAAATAAAGATAAGTTTGCCGCCTGGCTCGCTGCCATTTGCAGGAATGTCGCGCTGGATTTAGCACGCAGCAGAGGAATGCACCAAACCGCTGATGACCTTTCTATGATAGCGGCAAAAACGCACAAAAGTGATATCACTGATATTGTTAAAGAAGCCATAAACGAGCTTTCGGCCCCGGCAAGAGAAGTTATTTTCCTGCGGTATTACGATGGTATGACGTATGAACAGATTTCTGCGGTGTTAGGAATCTCGGAACAGGCGATAAATGGAAGACTGCGAAGAGCAAAGAAAAAAATGGCAAACTATCTAAGGCATAGTGGTTTTGGCGAGGTGTAATAATGAGCGACAAAAAAGACGAAAAACGGCTGGATGAAATAATCTCCCTTACCATCAACACGGGAAAGCCCCGGTTCGATCCTGAAAAATGGAAGCAAAAATACCCCGAGGAATTTCAAATGCTCCAGTCTATGTCCCAAAAAGACTCCCGCACACGTCAACCGAGTATATGGCGGACAGTGCGCCAGAGACCAATCACAAAAATTGCCGCAGCGGCGGCTGTGATAATAATAGCAATCGGCTTTTTTATTGTTCACCAGCGGCCGTCTGAGCAGGCTGATACTACTACAGTTTCAAAAGTCACAGAATCCCTGCCCGAAATGTTGACAGTGGCGTCACTTAATATCGCTTATCGAAAGGGAGGGTTGGAAGCGGCCGAGGCTCAATTTGAGAAGGTTCATCATAAGCGAAAAACGCAAGCAACCGGTATGTCGGCACAGGAATTACTCGAAGATTTTAATGGTTAAGAATCAGAAAGGACAAAACTATGAGAACGATCGGCAATAAAAGACTGCGGAAGGTCATATATATGACTCTGACACTGCTGGTATCAACTTCGCAGGTCTTTGCCTATCCACCTGATAATGCGGCAGTACTTTATTATCGAGCGTGTCAGTGGTATCGGGCAGAGCCTGACATGGAGCGAATGCTGTCGGATTTGTCGAGGGGCAAGATCGAGCTTAATGAAGAGATAAAAAAACTCGTTAAAAATAATAAACGCGCGATAGATTTTGCAATAGATGCCTCCGGAGTGACAAATTGCGATTGGGGTATGGATTATTCCAAAGGTATGGCAACCGTTCTGCGGCCTCTTCACACATTCAAAAAGCTGGCCACATTGATTCTTGCAGATGCTAAAATCATGGCTGAGAAGGGTGATTATAAGTCTGCGATTGATCTCTGTTTAAGTGTTGAAAGATTTGCCCGGCACGTAAACGACCGTAATATGATGAACTATGTATTTGGCTTAGCAATCAATAAAGAAGCAGATACACATATTCAGGACCTTTTGGCAAATATGCCTGAAGATTTAGAAATGTTGATTTGGCTCAAAAATCAACTGGCACAAATTGACAGTGAGTCTTTTTCATTCAAAAGCTGCGTCGATGATGCGAATGAGGGGGCAATTTTATTTATGATGAAGGATAATATTAAGGGGTTATTGCCCATTGAAAACTGGGAAGTGCCGTCTTCTCTATCGAAGATTGCCGAGAAATGGATTCTTGCTGCCGACGAAGAGTTTTCAGCCGGTAACAGGGCTTATTGGAAAAGGCTTATTGGCAACATCGAAGCCGCCCTGGATATGCCATATACGAAGGCCTATGCTGAACTTAAGAGGCTGTGTGAGAAACCGGAAAAAGATATAATTGAAAATCCGGACGCGACTCTGACTACTCTCTTATTGCCTGCATTTGACAAATCTTACAGTGCTGGAATAAGAGGAAAAAATTTACCCAACGCTGTCAGGGCAGCTATTGAGATTTACATGGTAAAGGCCAAGACAGGCAAACTGCCTGATGCTTTACCCACCGGCCTGCCGACAGATTTATTCAGCGGCAAACCCTTTAAGTATGAAAAAAATGCCGATGGTTTCGTACTTCGCTGCCGGGGCAAGGATTTGAGCAAAGATAAAATCTACGAATACGAATTCAAGGTCAAAAAGTGATTTGCGTATATCCTCAGCGCAAACAGGCCGGGCTTAAAAACTCGGCTTTTTTTTATGCATTTTTCCTGCAAAATAGTTGGAAAATTAGACTAAAATAAGTGAGTCATTCGTTATACCAGTAAGAAACGGCCGTTTCTTTGATTGGACATGCGGATTTGATGGTCGAAGACAAGATACTTGTATGGAAATTTAATCGCGGCAGCAAAGATGCTCTGCGGCGGATCTATGAAAAGTACAAAGATGACCTGCTGGGATTAGCTATCACCCTGTTAAAAGATAGAAGTGTCGCCGAAGACATTGTGCACGACGTATTTGTCTCGTTTGCCCAAACTACGGGGACTTATCATCTCAGCGGAACCCTGAAAGGCTATCTTTCAACCTGCGTTGCCAACCGTGCCCGGGACAGGAACCGTCTAAGGTCGGGAACCAATACCGGGCTTGATGTGGTGGAAGCGCTTGGTTCCAGTTCGGATGGGCCGACGGAACATGCGATTGGCTCTGAGGAATCCGGCCGGTTGGATGATTTACTTGCCCGCCTTCCCTACGAGCAGCGAGAGGTTATTGTCCTGCACCTGCATCAAGGGATGCGATTTCGGGAAATAGCTAAGGCACTTGGTATTTCGATTAACACAGTCCAGAGCCGATACCGATATGGTTTGGATAAGCTTCGAACGATTTTGAATAGTGTGGTGACCAAATGAGACCCAAAGAGAATATAGAAAAATTCGTAAGAGTTAGAAAGCCCCATGTGACAACCAGCCGCCAAATGGACAAGCGCACTCTGGATGACTCGTTTGCCGCTATGGAGCAAACTATCCGGACTAAATCGGCAGAACATAAGCCGAGTGTACAAAGGATAAGCATCCTAAGCAGAATGATAAAACTTACCGCAGCAGCGGCTGTGATAATTGTCACTACAGGTTTAATTGCTGTTTTCGTTGACCGAGGCATAGGAGAGAAACCCGATACTAATACGGTTTCAGAAATTGTGAAATCCCCGGTCGAAATGATGACAGCAATGTCGCTCGAACGTGCTTTTCAGCGAGGAGGAATAGAAGCTGTTGAGGAACAATCCAGGAAGGCTTTCAGGCCGCTTGGATTGAAGCCAAAGAACCTATCTTTTGACCAAATACTCGCAGAATTCAATGGCAATTGTCATAGCACAGGAAGGACGAGACTATGAAAACAATTAAAATCAGAACAATAGCAAAGACGATATTCGTTGTTTTGGCACTGTTTGTATCAGCCACATCATCCTTTGCATACCCGCCCGACAATGCGGCAGTGCTTTATTACAGGGCCTTCATGCTGTATGAGAAACCGGACAACATTGGCCCCAGTTTATGGGATTACTGGAAGGGCAATATTGAATTGAACGAGAAAATAGAGCAATACCTGAAGAAAAATCGCAGAATAATAAACATCGTGCTCGATGCCGCCAGTGTAGACCATTGCGACTGGGGATTGGACTACTCCCAGGGCACTGAAGTCCTGTTGCCCCCTCTTCATAAAGCCAGAGAGATATTCGTGCTTCTTGCCGTCGATGCAAGGATGCAGAGCCAAAGAGGCGATTACAGGAAAGCACTGGGTCGCTGCATGAGTATCTACAGGATGGCGCGTCACCTCAACGAACGTCCAATCATATGCTACCTTGTGGCTGCCGCAATTAACGCTGCGAACCACAGATGCATGACCCTGATCCTCTCGGATATGCCGCAGGATATAGAGACCTTGACTTGGCTGCGAGACGAACTCGCCGAGTTCGACAGGCAGCCGTATTCGGTGAAACCGGCCCTTCGGTGGAAACGCGAAGCGGGAATCATCTCTATGTCTCTGGAGAAAATTGACAATGCAGTGCGTTCCGGCCTTGACGATGGCCCTTTCAAAGAACAAGTACTTAAAAAGATTCTTGAGGCTGACAAACAGTTTTTTGACAGAAACAAAGCCTACTGGAATAAATATATGGAGGCCGTTCAAGCTGCCTTCGACTTGCCGTACTCACAAGCGTATTCAAAACTTAAACAGTTGGACGAGAAACCGGCGAAGGAATTTAGTAAAAATCCCGACGCAACTCTGACTGCTGCTTGTTCACCTACATGGTTGAAAATTTACACCCTGTCAACAAGGTTGGGAAGCCACACTAATGCTATTAAGGCAGCTATTGAGATTTATATAATAAAGGCTAAAACAGGCCAATTCCCCGATGCCCTGCCCACCGGCCTGCCGCCAGATTTGTTCAGCAGCAAGGATTTTCAATACGAGAAAACGAAGGATGGTTTCGTACTTCGCTGCCAGGGCAAAGACTTGGCCAGGGACGTAATTCATCAATACGAATTCAAGGTTAAAAAGTGATATATTATTTTGACAGACAAAATAGGCCGGGTCTTAATGCTCGGTCTTTTTTTCGTGCGCTGCTGCCATCTATCATAAGTTGTACGGTTCGACCATCCGGTTGTGCGGCTTGAAGTGATACCGGCACTGACTCAGCGGCGTTCCGAGCACCTTTATTTTGTCAAGGTTGCCCTGCCCCATGCCCGCCTCGGCCATCGCCGTCAAATACATTATCTTCTCCGGGTCAAATCCCATAATCTTTGTTGCCAGAATGTCCATGGCCAGCGGGTCCATACTTGCAAGGGCGATTCTTGTATCCACCGGTGTTCCACTTGTCGGTCCGTTGCCTTCCATAGCCACAAAGCCGTCGATAACACCTAAGTCGGGATAAATCTCCTGTGCCAGATGGAACATATTGTAATGAAGGACCGCTTGAGCCGAGAAATTGTACGCAGCGTGGGTCAGCCCCTTATCGTTCTTTTTGTAATCGTTCAGCGGCGCCCCAAGCAGAACGTTTTTCAGGGACAGGGTCGTCACTACCCTGTCGTGGGTCTTCATCTTCGCAGCCGAGATGATGTACAAGTCCGGGTCTAAGAATGTTGAGATAATGCGAATCGGTGTCGGACGGTGGCCCCGGCCAAATACATAACGATACTGCCAGCTCTGGCGGTTGAGGTCGACTAATTTAACTTTGTATTCTTTCTCTAATGGCAGATACCCGTAGTTCTTAAACCCGTCAAACGTCCCTTCTTTGGAAATTGTCGATTCTCCAATAGTAATCCGGCCCTTGTAGTGCGGCTTTAGAAAATCCAGTATCCCTCGTACCGCGTCGACATGTGTAGCTGCAAGCTGGCGAGAAGTGATGACAAAGTTTGGCTTAATTAAAATTTTCTTTTTGCCTTCGAGGGAACCAAGAATCTCATCCTCAATATTTTTTAGTGCTTGATATGTAATCTGGCGCCTCTCGTTGCCCTTGACCAGACTCACCTTTGCCGGCGCTGCTGTGGTCTTGAACAATTGCCCCTTTTTGAGCAATGGACTTCCCGGCGCTGCCTCACTGACGGCGGGGCCAAAAGATTTACCGCCAAACGCAAGACCCATCGCCCCTATACCGATACCTTTAAGAACTTCACGGCGATTCAAATGCTTCTTATCACCTGCCATTACAAGAGCCTTTCCTGTTATCATCTCCCCCTTTTCGTGTATTCCGTAATCTTCTCCTATCGAAATTTATCTGCCTTTATTCTTCTGTTGGGTCATACCCCTTGCCGGCGTCTATGAGCTTGTGTTCCCTTATCTCATCTTGCGAATACGAACCTCAATACCTTTTGAATCCTTCAATAGATTAACGAGCAAGTGTGGGTCCGTTTGTCCGTAGTGATATGGGTACAGAATCTTCGGTTCGAATGCCTTTGCCGCGTCCGCCACCATCTCCGGCGTCATCGTGTAGGGCACATTCATCGGCAAGAATGCGATATCAATTTTCTTTAATCTTTTCATCTCCGGTGTGTTCTCTGTGTCGCCGGCCAAATACACTCTCTTGTCACCGAAAGTTACCACATAGCCGTTACCCCGCCCCCTGGGATGGTAAGGCGTTCCGTTAGACCGCTTATGTACGATGTTATACGCAGGTACGGCCTCGATTTTCAGTCCCTGAACGGTTCGTACATCACCATTCTGCATGACAACACCGCCGGCAACTCTTTCTGCGCAGGCCTTAGTCAATACAATTTGGGTTTCCTCTTTTTGAAGCGTCTTTATAACTCTCGTGTCAAAGTGGTCGCCATGTTCGTGCGTGACTAAGATAAGGTCGGCCTTGGGCATATCGGTATAGTCGGCCTCTCTGCTCACGGGGTCTACGTGACAGACCTTGCCTTTGAAGTTAAACATCAATGTTGCGTGTCCAATAAAAGTAATCTTCAGTTCACCGGCGCTTGTTTCGATAATATCTCTTTCAAACCCCAGCCCTGTCTCGGTCGTTTTTCGCTCGATGCCTTTGACCCGCATCCGGACGCAATACAGCGAGGTTCTGGCCGTGATAAAGAGTGTCTGCCCGTCTTTGCCGCCGAAACAGACGTTGGCAGGCTTTTCGGGGACCTTGATGGTTTCAATTTTTTCGCCCTTTTTGTTGTAAACGGCTACTACTCTCGTTGTCAGGTAGACATTGCCCTCGTTATCAATCGTCATCCCGTCGGAACCTTCCGGAGCGAAAAACTTTTTGTTCGATAGCGTTCCATCTTTATTGACGGTGTACACGAAGGTCTTTTTCCCGCCGTGGTCCGTTACGTAAAGCAGTTTGCCGTCAGCAGTGCCTATTATTCCGTTAGGCCTGACCATATCGTTGATTACACGGATAAGCCTTTTGCGGTCGGGCGTAAGATAATAAACATGTTCGCCGTCCTGCTCCAGGTTGTCTCTGCGTCCGTAGCTGGGGTCGGTAAAGTAAATACCGCCCTTCAGGTCAATCCAGAGGTCGTTGAGACTGTTGAATCGTTTATTTTTGTACTTTTCAGCTAATACCGTTACATTGCCTTTCGGTTCGATGGACACTAACCGCCGTCCGCTTCCTTCACAGGCCAGGAGATTTCCCTTCTTGTCGAAGTAAAGACCATTGGACCCGCCTGAGTTTTCGCGAAAGGTTGACAGCGTACCATTCAGCGACCACTTGTGGATTCGATTATTGGGGATGTCCGAAAAGAAGACATTGCCCTCAGCGTCAGCCGCCGGCCCTTCCGTAAACCTAAAGCCGCCCGCAAGTTTTTCAACTTTCGCGCCAACTGCAACAACACTTGCTTTTGCAGCACTCCAGCTTGTTGCCGCCACTACAAACAACAACACCATCGAAACATACCATTTCCTCTTCATCTCAATCTCCTTTCACTTTTCAGACCCTAAAAATACCCTATATGGACTTCCACAAAGCCCTTGATTTACCCACACACTCGTTGGCATATTATACCACCGCCTTTATACCTCTTGCAAGACTTCCAAAGCCAAAAGCTGCCGTTAGGTGGAATTCGGACCGGCTTCAGTCTTTTAGAATTCGGGCCGAAGTGAGTTGATTCCGGTAGATATTCATATTACCAACGGCGTTGGTTTGACGAACAGCTTTGCCGCGGTCGGCGTGCAGAAACCGGTTATGGTGTATCTCGGCACTTTGGGTCGGCCGTCCCCGAATCACGATTGCCGGAACTTGTGTTGCTTTGAATGTATTATGATGAATTTTGATTAAGTCTCCGGCGATATCAGTCCCGTCTTTTCGGTCCCTGCCGCCGTGCATATCGAAGCTGTGGCCGTTGGCATTTTCGAGAACAAGATTATAACGAGCTTCGTAACTGGTGCCGGGCCTGCCGGTGCCGGCGATATGGTGACGGCAGAAGTCGAAGAGGTTCGCTTCGATAAGGGCGTCTGCTTGGTCGAGGCAGACACCGTATCCCAGACCGCTGCGCTGATTGTGGTGGATGTAGTTGTGATGAATGTGCGCCTTCGAGGCCCCACGCTTAAGAAAGACCGCTGCGTGACTCCACGCCCAGAGTTCGCAGTTGTCCACCTCAAGGTGCGGATGCGTCGAGATTATCCCATCGGAGTTCGGAATACTGTAGTATCGTCCTTCCCTGTGCAACTGCCGCATCTGCTCGGTCCTGCGGTTTTGGTCCGGCCCGCGCAGGCGCAGGCCGGTAACACGTACCTTCTCACCGCCGGCTAAAAAGAGAGGCGAGGTCTTAAGCTCATTACTGTATAACAATGCGCCCTGTGAGTTTTTCTGTCCCCGACCACTTGCTACGGTTACACCGCCGGGTATGACAATCTTTTGCTTACCCGTCAGGTCTATCTCGGCCTTCTCGTCCACGTAAACCACCTGCCCGGCCTTAGCTTCTTTAAGAGCTGCGAGTAATCCTTCCAGGGTCTTCACTTGGTAATCACCCTCTGTTACCAATCGCCGGTATCCTTTACCGCCCCCGATAGGGTCTCCCGTAGGATTTGTATCGGCCCCAAAACTTTCTTTTTCAACTGCCGCCTTTGACTTTACTTTCAACTTCGCCAGATAAATACTTGTCTTGCCCTCGTGGCTGGAGTAATAGCTGACATAAAGTATGTCCTTATACCAAACCAGTCCCGGATAGCTCGTATCGCCGCCGCTGGGTAGTTTCAACATTTTGGTCATTTTGCCGTTTTTGACATCAATATATGTTAGCCCCGTTGCCGCCCCGCCCTGGTGCATCCGCCCCGCACCAATCCAATGGCCGCCGGCTGTCCGAATGAAGTTTGGACCGCCGAAGCCGTTGAAACCCGCTCCAAGGTCGTGCCACCGCCACTTCTTGTAACCCGGCTTACTCACTCCCAACATCGCGCTGCTTGATTCTTTGCCGCGCCGGTCCCGCCGCACGAGCGCATAACAAGTATCATCCGTGTCAAAACGCAGCGTTACTTCAGTCGGATACCCTGTGCCAAAGAGCTTATCCACGTGGCACTGGTAGTCTATACCGTTCTCGCTCACAAGCAATTCGAGGTAGGGCATCCTTTCTCCTGCTGCGTATGAAACGCCGTATGCTTTTCCTTTGTGCCAGGTAACACACCACAGCCACCGGCCAGGCTCGACGACTATTCGCGGCTTAGTCCATTGACTGCCGTCTTGTGAAAAACAAACAAAGGAACCGGTCGGCGCACCTTGATTGTCTTGTTTTCGCGGAGCGACGCCACCTAATAGCATTAATCTGCCATCCGGTGTTACCGACAGGTGCGCATCCCGCAGGTCATAGCCTTCTAACGCAACCAGGGCTGCCGACTCCCAATGATTTGCGTCTTTAGATTCGAGGAGCCGTATTTTGCCATCGGTCGAAACGTGCCCTCTGCCCACGCGAAACGCGCAGTAAAACCGCTCATTCCAGCGGACCAAATCCGTAAACGCATTGTGCGGCGCCCTGTCCCATATCTTCTTGGCCTCAACCACTTCCACCGTAATGGGAACAGCCCCAAAAGCATACGAGGCCCCAATCAAAAACAATACAGCCAAACCATACAATTTCCTATTCACTTCTATCTCCTTCTGCGTTTGAACCGCTAACTCTATATCAAGGTTCAGATTTGACAATTCCAGCAGCTTAGTCAATCCGCTATCAGTCTTTCCCTGTCGGCACGAGCCGTTTCAACTCCTCAAACCAGTTGAGCACAACGTTGATTTGCGCAGCGGGTTGCATTTCTCCCTCTTCGATCAGTATAAAGAAGTCGCCCTTCGGACTAATGTCATAGTTCCGCCCCCAAAATGACGAGCTCCATAGGAACCTCCCCTCAAACAGCAGTTCCGGGCTGCCGATTTGAACCGTCGGCTCGGTGAGGATCGAGACCTTAAAGAGCTTATCCCCAGTGTCATCTCGATAGTACAATTCTTTCTCGGAAGGATCCCAAACAGGCTCCATGCCTCCGTCAGTCGTTACCGGGATTGCTCCTCCCGGACCGGGATAGGCCTTTATGTAGATTTCTGCTCTACCCGACTCGTCCGATGAATATGCGAGCCATCGGCCGCTCGGCGAGATCATAGGGTGGAATTCATTGAAACGAGTGTTGATTAGTGGCTGCGGCGTACCGCCTGCATCGTAAGGTAACATCGCGATGTCCGCACCGGTGTTCGGATCAACAGCCTGTATGATAATCAGTGTTTTGCCGTCATCGGCCCACGACTTGGGCAGTAGATTAAGTTGGTTTGTGTGTTCGGTCAGACGTTTCTCCTGAGCGCTGCCATCGGCTGGTTTTGAGTACAAGTCCATGGTCGCTCCTCCCAGGCTTGAGTTGAACACGATTTGCTTGCCGTCCGGGCTCCAAATCGCCCAATAAGTGTCTCCTCGATCATCGGTAAAGCGAAGCTTCGAGCCCCTCACCAGTTCAAAGACCCACAGTTGTGGTATTGGTTCACACTCAACGACCAGCAACCTCTCTCCGTCAGGTGAGATGCGTGGCGACTGATAGTCTCCCAGCGGGAAAGGCAATGCTTCAACTTTGCCTGTCCGGTCTACCCGAACGAGTCTACCGTTCGCCGCTGGCACAGCACCTCCAGGAATATAGACCAGAGAGCCATTTCGGGACACGCTGAAGTGAGCACGTTCATACCATCCGGATAACATCACACCTTCGACGACGGGAAGCGGCGGGCCGGTCACCTTCATCGCTTTAAGATCAAATGGCACTGCGATTAGGTCTCCTGCCAAAGAATAGATTAAATGTCCAGTTTGCACATAGTGTGCGCGACTGCCTCGCTCGATGAGCGTCCTGTACTGACCCGTTTCGAAAGAAAACGTGGCTATAAGGTTCTGACCCGGACTGGAAATGGTGAACAGCACTCCCTTGCCCTCCGGTAGGATATGAGGATACAAATGCGAATGTTCCCGTTTTCCCCTTGGCAATTTCAATGCAGTTGTCAGTTGCTTGGGTTCTCCTCCGCTTGCCGTCACTTGCCAAAGCCCATATTTCTGCCCATCTGCGAATACAATAGTATCGTCTTCAAGCCAGCACCCTTCTCCTGAGAGTTGCGTCTCGCAAATTGTTTGAGGGGCTCCGCCCAACAGCGACACTTTCTTCAACTTCCCCTCAGCGCAAAAACCAATCCAGTTTCCATCTGGCGAGAAAAATGGGGCCTGGGCATCCTCTGTGCCCTGAATTGTCTTTGCATCGAAGTCTTCCAAAGAGCGAAGGCAAAGGTGGTTGCTATTACCCCGGCGAACGACATAGGCCAGTCGCGTTCCATCTGGTGACAGTGCCACTGCAGATCCGACCCCTATGCTCGCTATGGACTCACCTTGCGGCAAGTTAATGACAAATCGGCTAAGTTGTGACTTGGGCAGAGAACTGGTACGCCAAGGATTCCAGAGTGCCAAGCTTGTCACGACCGCAACCACGATTAAGCAAGCTGCTGCCCACACGGCCAATTGGCGCGGAACTCTCGGATGTGAGATTCCCAACGAGGTAGTGGTCACTGGCGGTGCGGTCGCCGACAAGTTCAGCTTTTCGTCGATTTCAATGACCGCATCGCCGATATGCTGAAGCCGTCGATGCCGGTCTTTCTCCAGGCAGCGACGCAGCAGAACCAGGATATTTGCCGGCGTGCTCTCCGGCAGCACCTGCCAGTCAGGCTCACGCTCGAGGATACCAGCCATTGTGTCGGAAATCGTCTCGCCTTTGAACGGAACTTTAGCCGTCAGCATCTCGTACAGCACGCACCCGAACGACCAGATGTCACTGCGCTCGTCGGTCGGCTGACCGCGGGCCTGTTCCGGACTCATATAGCTCGGTGTGCCCATCACCTGGCCCGGCTGGGTGATGGTGCTTTGCTGGTCCAGAGTTTCACCGCTAACTGCCTTGGCTAAGCCGAAATCCAGAACCTTTACCTTCCCTTCCGGCGTTATCTTGATATTGCCTGCCTTCAGGTCGCGGTGGATAACGCCATGCTCGTGTGCCGCCGCCACCGCCTCGGCAATCTGCAGCCCAATGGTTAGTGCCTCTTCCAGCTTAAGCCTTCCACGCCGGATTCGCTCGGCCAACGTGTCACCGGGAATGTATTCGAGGACCAGATAGCCGACGCCCTCGGCTTCTTTGAGCTCCTCGTAGATAGTGGCGATGTTCGGGTGATTCAACGATGCCAGGACCCGGGCCTCGCGCGCGAAACGCGACCGCGCCTTTGGGTTGTCCATCAGCGCAGCCGGAAGGCTTTTGATAGC
>Ga0114922_10001620_pt1 | contig 21401 bp, 17 predicted proteins | sample AartaG_FD_100975 | JGI IMG/M metagenome (GOLD analysis project Ga0114922, IMG submission 100975) | Deep subsurface microbial communities from Aarhus Bay to uncover new lineages of life (NeLLi) - Aarhus_00045 metaG | ecosystem: Environmental > Aquatic > Marine > Oceanic > Sediment | place...
GCAGGCTGAGTGGGTCCGCTCCCAACTCCTTGCTCTCCATCCCCAGTACGAAGCTGAGATCGTAAAGATCAAGACCACGGGGGACAAGATCACGGATGTGCCCCTTGCACGGGTCGGGGGAAAAGGGCTCTTTGTAAAGGAAATTGAAACAGCCATGTTGGAGGGCCGGATCGATCTTGCCGTCCATAGCATGAAAGACATGCCGGCCGAGATCCCGCCTGGTCTTTGTATTGGCGCCGTGCCCGAACGGGAAAATCCACTGGATATTCTGATTTCAAGGAACGGTCACTCCTTTGAAGACCTGCCAAGAGGCGCTCGCCTTGGAAGCAGCAGCCTCAGGCGCGGGGCCCAGGTTCGACATGTCAGACCGGACGTCACAGTGCACCCCTTGAGAGGGAACCTCGACACCCGCATAAGAAAACTCGAAACAGAGGGTCTCGATGCCATTATCGTGGCAGCGGCTGGTGTCAAAAGGCTTGGATTGGAAGCTCGCATTACAGAATATCTTCCCGAGGCAATTATGCTACCAGCCATCGGACAGGGGGCACTGGCAATCGAAATCAGAGAAGATGATGGCTCGACCCAGCGCCTGATCGCACCCCTGGATCACAGGGAGACGCGGTTGGCCGTGGAAAGCGAACGGGCGTTTCTGAGACGGCTTGAAGGCGGATGCCAGGTTCCCATCGCAGCCCGCGCAAAATTCGTTGGGGACGGGCTTGAGCTCACAGGCCTTGTGGCGGAGGTAGATGGCTCTATTCTGCTTCGCGAAACGATCAGAGGCCCTGTAGACCAACATGAAAAGCTTGGGGTGGAACTGGCCAACCGCCTCCTGATGAAGGGCGGCAGGGAAATCTTGGAGAACATTCTGGGCAGAGCTATAGGGATTGCGGATTTCGGAATGAGAATTGCGGAATGAGAATTGCGGAATGAGAATTGCGGAATGAGAATTGCGGAATTTAGGAATTGGGATTTTTAACTTTAGTTCACTTTAGTTCACTTTAGTTCACTTTCACTAATAACAAGTGACCAGTATCGCTTTGTACTGAAGCCCTACTTAGAGACTATATCGCAATATGAAGGAAGGAAAAGTCTATCTCGTTGGTGCAGGGCCCGGTGATCCGGATCTCATTACCGTGAAGGGAAGCAAGCGCCTCAAAGAGGCTGATGTGATCATGTATGACCACCTGGCGTCTGCCAAGCTCTTGAAGTATGCCAGGCAAGATGCCGAAACTATCTATATTGGCAAGCGGCAGGGTAGTCACGCCCTTCCCCAAGATGAGATCAACAAGCTTATGGTTTCAAAGGCAAGGGAAGGCCGTACCGTTGTTCGCCTTAAAGGCGGACATCCCTTTATCTTTGGCAGAGGGGGTGAGGAGGCGGAAGCCCTATCTCAAGCAAGGATTCCCTTTGAGGTAGTCCCAGGCATAAGCTCGGCTATAGCTGCACCAGCCTATGCGGGCATACCCCTTACGCATAGAAGGTATACTGCCAGCGTGGCCTTTGTCACCGGTCATGAAGACCCGACAAAACAGCACTCCACGGTGGACTGGTCCAGACTTGCCACTGGCGCCGGGACTCTGGTCATCTTGATGGGTGTCAAGAACCTGGGCAAGATTGCAGAAAAACTGATTGCAGCCGGTCGTGACCCGAAAACCCCTGTAGCCCTTGTCAGATGGGGAACCACTCCTCAGCAAACCACGTTAGTAGGCACCCTCGACACAATAGTGGCGCAGGCGGAGGCAGCCGCACTCAAGCCGCCCGTCGCTATCGTTGTAGGCGAGGTTGTTAAGCTCAGGGAGGCCTTAAACTGGTTTGAAAAAAAGCCGCTGTTTCGCAAAACCGTGGTGGTGACGAGGACTCGAGAACAAGCAAGCGAGTTGGTAGCGCGGCTTTCGGATCTGGGAGCTGAATGCCTCGAATGCCCGGCCATCAGCGTGGTACCCCCGGAGGACTGGGCGCCCCTGGATGTTGCCATAGATCGGCTTGAAACATACGACTGGCTCGTTTTGACCAGCGTCAATGGAGTTTCCTTCTTTTTTGACCGACTCTATGCGAGAGGCAAAGACGTGCGGGCCCTAAAAGATGTGCGCACAGCAACCATCGGTCCGGCTACTGCAAAGCGGTTGCGGGATTTTGGGCTAAATAGCGACATTGTTCCGGAAACCTACCGTGCTGAGTCAATCGTGGAAGACTTTAAAAACGAGGCTATAAAAGGGAAAAAGGTGCTGCTGCCGCGTGCCAAAGAGGCGCGACCGGTCCTGCCTGTGGAACTTCGGAAAATGGGCGCCGTTGTGGATGAAATCGCCGCTTACCAAACTGAACAGGCAAGCGAAAATGTGGACGTGCTGATCAAGCGCTTGGAAGAAGGCTCTATCGACCTTCTGACTTTTACGAGTTCGTCTACGGTCAGAAACTTTAAGGCCCTCCTTCCACCTGAAAGGTTTGGAAGCTTAATTGAAGGGGTCACTGTTGCCACCATCGGCCCGATCACAGCAGACACGGCCAGAGAACTCGGATTCAAAGTCGATGTTATGGCCCGGGACTACACCATCGACGGGCTGTGCGAAGCCATCATCCAGCATTACACCTGAAAATATACCTTGCCACGCTGAAACTATCTCCGAGCAGGAGCCTGTCTTGCCTGCTATTCCATGACGACAATCGTAACCCGGCGGTTTTTCGCCCGGTTGCTGCGGGTATCATTGTCGGCAACAGGTTTGGATTCACCATAAGAAAAGGCGTTCATGCGGTGCAATGGAATACCGTGCTCCATATGCAGGTAACGCATGACCCCCTCGGCTCGGGCTTGTCCGAGCCTCAAATTGTGCTCTTCGGCCCCGATGTTGTCCGTGTGCCCTTGAATCTCGACGTAGATATTCTTGTTTTCCGCTTTCACCACTCCGGCAAAAACATCGAGACACGTCTTGGCTTCATCGGAAAGATCGTTTCTGTCAAAGTCGAAATGAACCGACTCGCCTGAGATCGTCGCCTCATAAAGCAACTTGCCCTCCGCCAGCTTGTGCGCCTCCTCAGCCCGTGACATGGCCTCCCGCACTGTGCTAGAATACTTCTGGACCAGACGGTCCTGCTTTGCAGCCGATTTCTTCAAACTGGCGATCTCCGTCTGGTTCGCTACCACGTTCTTCCTGACCTCGCCAATCTTGGTGTCCATCGCTGCGATTTGGTCTTTGACGTATTGTTCGGTTGCACATCCGATCATTCCTGACAAGAATATCCCTGTTACCACCACAACAGCAAAAAATGATCCCTTCATAATCGCTCCTCCTCTTTAAAGAATTTCGTCAACGCCTACCTCAAATCTTTTGAGAGAGTATGGCGACAAAGCGTTTGAACGGGTGTCTGAAATTTACCCTTGGGTCATAGTTCTCAGGATTGGAGAACTTTGTCGTCATGTGCTGTATACACTGAGACGCCTTGATATACGGAAAATCAAGTAGCAACGGCCTCTTTTTTTCCTCGGTTATGCGGAGGCTCTCCCTGTCGTACGGTATGGCCCCCAGGTATTCAGGCTTTATGCAGAACCGGTCTTCATTGGCATTAATGTTTTTATCTGCGGTCTTCTCGATTGTGTCATAGAGCTTGAACCCCTGTTCAAGATTGCTCACCTGATTTATCACCAGCATGGGCGAGAATGTCCATTGAGGTGTGTACTCGGAAAGCCTCCCTTCTAGCCTCTCTTCGATCTCCTTGAAGCGGAAAAAGACGGCCTTTGCACATGCGTAGCCGCTGATTACGTCCTGGGGTGTGGTGATGATCACTGTGCGATCTGCTCCAAGAGCAAAATCGAGAACTGTGCGGGCAATCCCAGCGCCAAGATCAAAGATGGCAAAATCATAGTCCTGACTTATCTTTTGAAAATGCTTGATAAATTTCATCTTCTGGGCATAGTTCAAATTGGCGAGCTTGAACTCACCGTATGTGCCGCATATGAGATCGAAGTTGAATCTTGTACTAACGATAAGATCCTGCATCTGTTGGTTCTTCTCCAGAAAGTCCAGAAGGTGATGTTCAGGAAAAATACCAAGCTTGTTCGAAATATCAGCATTACCCAGATCCACATCGATAAGCAGAACCCTGGCTCCGGTGTTTGCCAGGGCTTGTGCAAGGTTGATGGAAAGATGTGTCTTTCCGACACCCCCCTTGTTGGAGATGATCGAAACGCTAAGGGCCCTTATCACGTCTTCCCGGGGCTGCTCAATTTGTGTGGTCATAAAAGCGTCTTGCCCGCTTTTACTCGCATGCTTTGTAGGCTGGCTATAAACCTCTTGCAGGGCCGTAGCAATTGAACTCCTTGGGGCAGCCGCGGGACGAATCTTATAACCGGTAAGCAGTTCAAGGCTTCTAATTGCAATTGGCTGCTCGGGAGTGGCCATTGCAACAATAAGCATATCATTGACAAGGCGAATAGGTAATGCCTGCCGCCTGAAAGCTATGTCTCGATCAAGCAGGGCAACAGCAGCAGGCTCAATATGCGTACACAAAGGATCCACAAAGGGTATTTTCAGTTTCTTAGCAGTCGCCTTTGCGATCTGCGTCTCGGTATCAAGTCGAGTGGGGAGCGCGCATACCTTTGGAGACCCTTTGGAAAGTCCCTCCTGTCTGTTTCGGTCCTTACTTGCCTCCGCAACCTTCAGGTTTTTACTGCTTTCCTTCATAGATTGATCTGCTGTCGTTCAAACGCAATCCCACAACAAAACGAGCTAAATCACTACTTCAATCTTTTCACTCAACCGAGTCGGTACGTGAGCTCTCGGAACATCTGCGATGGCACGTGATAGTAAACGTCTGTGTCGTGAACGGTTGGAATTTCGCTCTGCCTGAGTTGTTGTGTCACTTCATGAGGACACCCGGAACAACTCCAATACTTCCAGCGACGTTCGACGGCATGATCGAGACACTTGTCATAATGAGGGCAATACATGTTCCTGTTGCCTGACTTGTGAACGGGTTTCCGCCTCAGTTTCATAACAGCCTCCCTCTGTTCTGCATTTTTGCTGTACATCGGTACAGTTGCGAAAAAGAACTGTAGGAGTCACAACAAAATGCATCAATGTGGTAATAATTGAACGTCTCGGAATTTCTACAACCCGTTGAAATTCCAAGAACTTTAGTCGAGTGGTTAAATAGTCGACCTGCCCGCCAGTGCCATTTGTGCCGCCGTTACAATTACCCGGCAAACCAGGCGTTGGCAGGCGGGGTTGTCGACCTGCCCGCCAGTGCCATGCATGCCGGCATATAGGCCGTATACTGTGACAGGCGTTGGCAGGCGGGGTTGTAAGACCCTTGAACTACTCGACTAATCAACCACTCGACCACTCGACCAATTGCGTAGCGAAGCGGAGCTAAGTTCAATACTGAAACACTCTACCGCCCCTTGTCATATGCAGGAACCATGCCGCAATATTGCAGACAAGTAATTAGAATGTCCTGGGAATTCTACAACCTATTAAAATTATAGCACTCCCGCCTGCCACCTGCCCGCCATTGCCAAATATGCTAGCATTTGACCTGCCCGGTGTGCCTGGCGACCTGCCCGCCATTGCCGCCGATGCGAGCATTGAAGCTGCCCGGTGTGCCTGACGATGGCAGGCGGGTGGCAGGCGGGGAATATTGGTTCGATTCGCGGTATGGCAATGTGTCAGGTTATTGACGCTTTGCAACACCATTAAAATTCCCCCCATCCCCCTTTACTAAAGCTGAGCTATGGGGTCCCCTTTGAAAAAGGGGGATTGCGGAGTAACAATCGACTGATACCACCGTAATTTTGGGGTTGATTTTTTCTTGTCCAAAATATAGGTATAACTACTAGGCAAGTGCCTAAAGTGCCTAAAGTTATAGATAGGATAATTGAGGAATCAGATCACAAAATCCGGAACTTTTATTGGCGCAAATTACTGGGAAGCCAATCAGTCCAGAAGCAGGGTGGGTTTCAAGTTATCTCTTTAAATTTTAGGCACTTTAGACACGTTAGCTCACTTAAATCAGGGTACCTTTCAGGATTAACAGAACAAGCCACCACCTCTGGTGGTGGTAATTTGACTAAGGATTAGAGAGGAGTTTTCATGAGTGAATCTGTCAAGGAATTGAGAAACGTCGGACTGGTTGGACATGGGGGAGCAGGGAAGACCTCCCTATCCGAGACCTTACTCTTTGACGCTGGGGTTACCAAGCGTTTGGGAAGTGTGGATGAGGGCAACAGCGTGATGGATTTTGAGCCTGAAGAAGTGCGGCGACACGCAAGCATCAGCACGGCCTTCCATCAGTATACCTGGAAAAAACACAAGGTAAACATCATTGATACCCCCGGAGACGCCAACTTCTTCTCAGATGCCCGGTCCTGCCTCCAGGCGGCTGATGGCGCTATTGTAGTGGTGGAGGCAATCGACGGGGTGAAGGTGCAAACCGAACAGGCCTGGGAATTTGCAGACCAACTCGAGATGCCAAGGATGATTTTTATCAACAAGATGGATCGGGATCGGGCCGACTTTTTCGGAACTCTAAAGGATGTGGCCGGGACCTTCATGCCAAAACCGATTCTCTTACAATTGCCTATAGGTGCGGAAGAAAACTTCAAGGGAGTCATCGATTTTATCAGCCAAAAGGCATATTTTTACGAAGCAGATGGGAAACCCAAGGTCGTGGAGATTCCCGCGGAAATGCAAGACCAGGTGGCAACCGAGCGGGAGGCTCTGATTGAAAACATCGCTGAAGCGGATGATGCACTCCTGGAAAAATATCTGGACGGTCATCCCCTTACGGATGAAGATCTCATGCAGGGGCTTCGCGCCGGCACCCTTGGTCGTGCCTTTGTGCCGGTGCTGTGCGGTTCAGCAACCAGGAATATTGGGATCGATCGCTTGATGGATTTCATCAATGATTGTTTCCCGTCTCCCCTTGACCGTGGTCCAAAGGTTGGCATAGACCCTAATACAGGAGACAGGACGGAACGGCGTCCTGCTCTGGATGAGCCCTTTTCTGCCCAGGTTTTTAAGACGATTGCCGACCCGTACACCGGAAGACTCAATATCTTCAGGGTCTATTCCGGAACCATGCGGGTAGACGGGTCGTTCTATAATGCAACCAAGAAAACCAGGGAGCGATATGGACAACTCTTGCAGATGGGTGGCAGGGAGCAGGAGGCTATTCCCCAGGCAGGTCCAGGTGATATCGTGGCTGTTGCCAAGCTGAAAGAAACGGCCACAGGTGACAGCTTATGTGATGAGTCCAACAAGATACGCTTTGAAAGTGTTGAACCCTTGCCGACCATCATGTCTTACGCCATACAGCCCAGGTCCAAGAAGGATGAGGACAAGGTATTTACTTCCCTTTCCCGGTTGCTGGAGGAGGATCCCACCCTCAGACTGGACCGGAACCAGCAAACCAGGGAGATTATCATCTCGGGCATGGGTCAGATCCACCTGGAGACCATTATCGATAAACTCAAGCGCAAGTTTGGTGTGGAGGTGGACCTGAAAACTCCCAAGATTCCTTACAGGGAGACTATCAAGAAGTTGGTTAAGGGAGTAATATACCGGCACAAGAAGCAGTCAGGTGGAAGAGGTCAGTTTGCCGAGGTACATTTCGATATATTTCCCCTTGACGAGGGAAAAGGCTTTGAGTTCGACCAGGCACTAACGGGTATGAACGTACCCCGCAACTTTGTGCCGGCAGTGGAAAAGGGTCTTGTTGAGGCCATGCAGTCCGGAGTGCTCGCTGGTTTTCCGGTTGTGGATGTAAAGGTCCGCTTCTATGATGGGAAGTCCCACGATGTGGACTCTTCTGAAATGGCATTCAAGATTGCCGCATCTATGTGTTTCAAGAAAGGTTTCCAGGAAGCCAACCCTACCCTGCTTGAGCCGATCATGAACCTGAGCGTCACTGTGCCCGAGGACTACATGGGCGATGTCATAGGGGATCTGAATAGCAGGCGGGGGAGGGTCCTGGGTGTGGATGCCAAGGGCAAAAGACAGGTCATCCGCGCCCGGGTACCCATGGCCGAGATCTTGAGCTATGCCCCTGATCTCACCTCTATGACCGGTGGTAGGGGGGCCTTTACGACCGAGTTTGACCATTACCAGGAAGTCCCGGCCCAAATCATTCAGAAGATCATAGAACAGACCAAGAGTAAAGAGTAACCGCGTTCCGAAATCCGACCCGATCACGGATTGCACCTTTTACACGGACTGTAGCCCGCCCAAAAGGCGTCGTATTTGGTTTTGAAGGTGATTCGGTGTTTGGGAGCGGTGGCTTTCCCAAAAGGACACGTCATCTGGTGGAAGCGTCTTGAATGGCGATTCCCGAGGTATGGGCCTCTTTGATCAGGGAACCTCTTCCACATTCCCACCCTTTTTGCCATGGCTTCCCGCTGGAGACGAAGTAGTAGTGAATCGTATTTAGTGTTGGGCCTGCGAAACAGATAGTAGGCATAGCCGCCTTTTAGCAACTCAGCATTAACAAAGGTGCCGTCCTGCAAAAAGAGATAGGCCAGCACACGGCCATACTGGTCCTGTTTTTCCCGGTCGAACTCGAGACGGACCTTCTTTTTGAATACCAATTTCCGGTTAAGATCTCTGGCCTCTGGGCCAAACCTTTCCGCAGGTCTGTTTTCGTGGACCACCTCCGGGGCGTTGATCCCCACATATCTGACCCGTCTGCCATCAGCAAGCACAACGGTATCCCCATCGTCCACCCACCGCACCTGGTGAAGCGAAGTGGCCAAAGCAGCACCATAAGGCCCGGAAAGTGCCAGCAAACAGGCTACAGAAATTGTTAATCCAAGTCTCATTGACTATTGACCATGGTGAAGTGAGCTAAATCACCACCCCACAATGCCTTGCGGCACTTTCATCCAGCATTCCAGGTAATCCGCCGCGATCTTCGGGTACGAAACCCAGGGCCCGTTCCCATACCTCCTGGTCCTCCATACAAAAATAGAGCATCACATCAGGGGCCAGCTCCCTGATCCAGGCCGCCATTTTTCGATAGAGCTCGATGCGCAGGGGCTTGAAATATCTCATTTTGCCATCCATACCCGGGATAAACTCACCGTAAATGATCCTCGATCTTTGAAATCGTTTCCGGATGATCGGTTTTAAGGATGGCATAAAACGAAAGGAGCCAAGACTGATCCAGACAATGTTTTGGGCCGATACACTTGCAAAAAGCTCTCTCACTAACCTTCTATAATCCTTTTCCCAGCCCTCGTACAAGATCAAAGGATCAAAATGAAATGCCAGGGGATACCCCCATGCCTCACACTGGGCGGCAGACTTCAGACGGGCCCGCATACTGGCGGTGGCGCGCTCCTCAGTGCGGATAATGGCCGGTGAATTGAGGGACCAGGCTACAATGGTCTTTTTATTGTGCTCCAGGCCCCTGAGATTTTCAACTGCCGTTGTCTTGGTTTTCAATTCCAACACGACCCTGTCCTGTTGGGCAAAGTAGGGAACCAGGGCGCTTGAAAGTTCAGTCCATGGCTCCCATATCAGGCTGTCGGTAAACTCCCCGGTGCCAATCCGATGAAATGGTGGTCTCCTGGATCGAACAACATCGTCCAGTTCCTTAAATAGCCTCTCTTGATTCACAAAATACTGCAAGACCGGAGGGTGAAAGTAGGCCTGGAGTATGCAATACGCACAGTCCATAGTGCAGTAGGTTCCAATGTGAAGAATCTGGTACCCGCAACAGATATACGATTTAGTACCAGGACATTTTCTTAGGAAAGGCCCCTTGTTGCGGGTAAGAAAGAGCACACGTTTTCCTGCGGCTATGGGGTCTTGCATAGCAGTTAGGGCTTCATAGACCTTCGCCGCATCAGGCACAACCGAGACCGGCACACCCGGGAGGGATTCTTGCACAGTGCCAACAGCAGGATGGTGCTTGACCGCTTCATCAATGTATAGCCTTGAAATCATGGGTTTCTGTTGAGTGCCTGAAGTTATGAAATTCGAGTTGTCGCTGACAAGGGAGTCTTTTTATATATAGAAAAATTTAAATTCGAAATTCGAAGCCCGAAATTCAAAACAATATCGAATGACAAAAATTCAAAACAAAGAAATTGAAGGATGTGGGAATTGAAGCATTGACGATTGGAATACTAATTCCTGAATCTGTAATGTTTAGAGCATTGAGACATTTGATATTCGGATTTGTTTGCGGCTTGCGCCTTGAAAACAGTACGGATTTCGATATTCGGATTTCGGATTTGGTTCCGGCTTGTCCGGGTTAGGCACTTTAGTTCACTTATCATTCAACGGGCTCCAGGAGTCTTTTCAGGGCGGGGTTTTTGGCCATGGCATCGAGGGTCTTGCGGCGTTCGTCAAAATCTTTCATGCCCTTGAAGGTCATGCGCAGCGTATGAGGGCCCCCTTCAAAATAAGGGGGTGCCGTCATATGCACGTGTTCGTTCAGCTTCAGGGCCTTTAGTTCTTTTGAAAACCTTTTTTCTGCTTCCGTCAGCGTTGGAAACCGGCGCTGTTTCAGATAGGCCCTAACCTTCGAACCCTTCTCGTTACGATTCAACTCAGCCCGATCTAGTATGGTCCTGATCTCCTTGCATTGTAGGATCTCTGCGGGCTTAAGGTCTTCGCGAATCGCGATCTCCCGAACCAGTGTGATGACCTCTCTTTGTTTGTTCTGGCTAAGCTTAAGCACCTTGAAAAGTTCAAAGAAAGACAAGGTATCTTCACTGGAAAATTCACTCAAATCGACTGCTGCTTCAAAGGAGACGATTTCATCCATCACACCTGCCTGGATGGCTCCCGGAAGCCGGGACAAGGACCCTATCTTCTTAAACACCTTCTGGTTTTTGGGAAATCCGAGCACTGAGGACAGCATCTGAAGGCGATTTCGGCAAGGTAGGTGAGGAGAGAGCTTTTGAATCCCTTGTGCCTGTTCGACAACGTTTAACTGACGATGAGATCGGTTATCAAGTATTGATAGCTTGAGGCAGTCTATCTCCGTGGAACTTCCCTTCAGGACCCGCGCCTTGATTTCATGCCACCCCAGGGCCTTGCACGCCAAGACCCGACGAAAACCGCATACGATTTGATACTTCAAATCCTGCCGCTGTCTCAAAACCGGTGGATTAATAAGGCCAACAGCCCGAATAGAGTCAACCAGTGCGTCCGGGTCGGTACGGAGACTCAAGCGGCACGTGTCATCTTTTGTGTCGATTTCGAAAATGGAGATGGTCCTGTCTTCATAACTGAACGTTACGGAATTTTTACAACCCATTGATATTTTGTAAGTGATCACGGGCTCCTTTTGTCTCTTGCAGAGCGCACAGAGGCACTGAGTTTTTTTGAGTGGACTGATCTCTTGGCCTGATTTTTCCTGCTCAAAAAATCAGGCCAAAAAAATGATCTCTGTGATCTCTGCGGGCTCGAGCGATCAAAGGGAGCGGGCGAGAGATTCTTATACTCCAGTTCTCCAATTCTACCCAGTTCCAGTCAATCTGTGCAGGGCCTCCTCATATTTTCTTCGGGTGTTTTCAACAACCTCCGGCGGGAGTTCGGGTGCAGGCGGTTTTTGGTTCCAGTCAAGTGAAAGAAGGTAATCTCGCACGTATTGCTTATCAAAGCTCTTCTGAGGTCCGCCTGGGCGATAGGTGTCTTTGGGCCAAAAGCGGGATGAATCAGGGGTAAGGATCTCATCGATCAAGGCCAGTTCCCCGTCGATCAGACCAAACTCAAACTTGGTGTCTGCTATTATAATGCCGCGGGGTTCAGCAAACTCCACCGCCCTTTCGTAGATGGCCATGCTAACATCCCTGAGCCGGGCAGCCAGATCCTGGCCTAGCATATCTTCGATTTGTTCAAAGGAGATGTTTTCATCATGGGCTCCGATATCCGCCTTGGTCGAGGGAGTAAACAAAGGCTCCGGGAGCCGGTCGGATTCTTGCAAACCTTCAGGAAGTCTCATCCCGCAGATCCTTCCAGATTCCAGATACGACTTCCAGCCAGAGCCAGAAAGATATCCTCTAACGATGCATTCTGCTGAAAGGGGCTCTGCCTTGCGAACCAGCATGCTCCGATCCCTTATGATATCAATGTATGGATGACATGCCTCTGGAAACCGCTTCACATCAGCAGTGATAAGATGATTCGGAATGAGACCTTCCATCATTTCAAACCAGAACCTTGACATCTGGGTCAGGATGCGACCTTTTCCCGGGATGGGACTCGGCATCACCACATCAAAGGCGGAGATGCGGTCTGTGGCAACCATTAACAGGGCATTCCCCAGATCATATATGTCCCTCACCTTGCCCTGTCTCAGCAAATTCAAGTCAGGAAAGACTGTATCATATAAAGTAATTTCCAAGGTCTACTCCTCTCTCCACAAAGCCTACCGATCTTGCCCGTGGGCATCTTAGAATTAGCCATTAGAAAAAGTCAAGGCGCAAATCCGGTTTCATTTTTAATTGACAAGATGAGTGTTTAACTGTAGTTCCATGAACTGGAGGAGATATTCTTATGGATAAAAAGGTGACAGTCGTTGGTGCTGGTAACGTGGGCACAACAGTGGCGCAACGGCTGGCAGAGAAGGAACTTGCCGATGTGGTCTTGATCAACAAGGAAGATGGTTTGTCCAAGGGGAAGGCTTTGGATCTACAGGAGGCCGCTCCCATAGAAAAACATGATGCCAGGCTCATAGGAACCAACGCCTACGAGGCGTCAGAAGGGTCTGATCTCGTTATCGTAGCAGCGGGAATCCCGCGTAAACCGGGCATGAGTCGAAGCGATCTGCTGGCAACCAATGCCAAGATTATGAACGGTGTTGTTCAACAAGTAGCACCCTTGTCGCCTGATGCTATCCTCATTATTGTAACCAATCCTCTGGATGCCATGTGTCACGTTGCCTTTCAGACCAGTAAATTCCCCAAGAATCGGATCGTGGGAATGGGAGGTGTCGTGGATGCCGCTCGCTTCCGTACTTTTGTTGCCATAGAGCTAAATGTATCGGTGGAAAGCACACATGCCCTTGTTCTGGGCGGCCATGGCAAAACCATGGTATTCCTGCCCCGCTATTCCACGGTTGCCGGTATTCCTATAACTGAACTGTTACCGCAAGAGCGAGTCGATGCCCTTGTAAAGCGCACTCGAGATGGTGGGGCTGAGATCCTCGGTCTGTTAAAAACCGCGAGTGCCTGTTACGCACCAGCATCAGCCGTTGTGGAGATGGCTGAGTCGATCCTCAAAGATAAGAAGAAGATCCTCCCAATCGCCGCCTACTTGCAGGGGGAATATGGCATCCATGATCTTTTTATCGGCGTCCCGGTGAAGCTGGGAAAGGACGGAGTCGAGGAAATCATCGAGGTCAACCTAACAGAAGATGAGTGTGCCGCTTTGAAAAAATCAGCAGACGCTGTTCGGTCTCTGGTAGAGGGTTTGGATAAAATGGGCTTATAACTCCTAACCCGGACAAGCCCGCCCGGCATTCGCCTGAGGCGTAGCCGATGGCGGACGGGCCAGAACCAAACACGGATGGTTTGAGTCTTGTAAAATAGAGTTAAACTTAACAAGTGCCTAAAGTTGAAGGCCTTAATCCCTTAATTCCGCACTCCGCATTTGTTTACTCCGGCAACTCCTCCCAGCGATCCCCCAGTTTCTCCATCACCTGTGGGAGGGTTGTGTACTCCATCGCATCCATTGGCAGGCGATGCGGCTCAAACGGCCCGTGGCGACGCAGCTGGTCGGCTAAGACGTTGCATGACCGGCGAGCCTCGTTGAAGCCAGGGTCATCAAACATATCGCGGGGGCCGATCAGGCGGCCGCCGGCCAGTTGGAAGCCCGCGGCAATCACGCGTGGGGGGCCATCAAAGCGGCTGGGTGTGGCCTGACGCACCGGTACGGGCATTAAGGGGCCGTAATGGGACCCGCGCATCCAGCCTTCAACAATGTGGGGCATGGTGAAAGGCTCCAAAACCTCCCCCACAGCCGGGAAAATCCCCTGGCAGCGCACCGCACACACGGGGTCATCCTTGCCCACATATTTGCCGGCGATTAGTGCAAGTCGCTGGGTTGACGAGACAGAAGCGATCTCGCCGTCCTTTGCATACACCGCCTTGACCACATACCGCCCCGCGGCACCAATGAAGACCAGCAGGTCATAGAGCTCTTCAGGGGCGTCAAAGAAGATACGCTTATGTCCTTTGACGTCGTGGACCTCAAAACGGAAGCCGGCGTGCATGCTCGGGGCAATGATGAGCCCCGCCGTGTTGAACGGATCCGCAAACATCTTGTAGAGGGGCAGGTTCCAAGCCCCGGCTGAGGTCTTGTCGGCCATAAAGATAATGATCGGCTCGGCCTCCCGCTCCGCAAACTCCATCTCCGCTACGCCGGGACCCATGCCCTTGACGTTGCCGCTAAAAGCATCGGCCAGGAGGTCCTGCCCTACGCCGTACAGCTTGAGCCGCCTGGCTACCTCGGTACATGCCACAAAGACTTCCCATGCAAGCTGATGGATCTCCTCATTATCCTCCCCCTTGCGGTGAGTCATAATGAGCTGCAGGTCGTCGCCGCAGGCGGTGACATGGAAATCCACAATCATTGCCTGCGATTGCGCGTTTCCCAGACGACCCTTTGCCTCATCGAGCAAGTCGCTGTGCATGGCGGAGTGCCCGACAAAGCCCCCCACATCGGCCTTGATGACACTAAGTGTGATCTTGTCTTCCATATTACCCTCCTTTGGTGGATTTCTACGTACCAAACTACTCAAGGCTAAAAGTCAAACTACCGCCGCCAGAGGCGGTGGCATGTATCGTTGGTTCTGGAACGTACCCCTCAATTCCTCAGAGAGGGCTGGCCGGTAGTTTCCACGACACTCATCCACATATCCCCGGACGTATCAACGTATTTTCGCTTTCCTACCGATGCCTCCATGGGGATGTGGACAATCTGATTGTTGCACAGCCCCACCAGCATTTTTGTCTTGCCGGCCATGCCGGCATGAACCGCACCGCGGGCCAGAAAGCCACACAGGAGATGATCGCTGGCATTGGCAGAAGCACTCCGGATCGTATAACTGGGGTCAATATATTTGAGGTCAACCCCCATCCCCTGGTCGTTGAAATAAGCTTTAATAGTGTCTTTCAGAAAGACGCCAATGTCATGAAGCCGTATGTTTCCGGAGGCATCGTGTTCCTCCTCCCTGTCGGCAAAAAACTTCTGGCCTGCCCCTTCTGCCACGACAATCACGGCATGCTTTCTGAGGATCAAGCGTTCTTTGAGGGCTTTTAGCAGACCGTTTGGTCCCTCAAACTCAAAGTCTGATTCCGGGATAAGGACAAAGTTTACATCTGGCATGGCCAGAGTGGCTGCGGCTGCGATAAATCCTGAATAACGGCCCATGACTTTCACAAGCCCTATTCCGTTCGGAGCACTGATGGATTCATTATGGGCGCCGCCTATGACATCGACCGCAATGCTCACAGCCGTATCAAAGCCAAAGGAACGATCGACCAGATAGATGTCATTGTCGATCGTCTTGGGTATGCCTATAACACCGATCTTCAATCCCCTCTTGTTGATTTCCTCTGAAATCTTGGCAGAGGCAACCATGGTGCCGTCTCCGCCAATGGTAAAAAGTAGGCCCACATTCATCCTCTCCAGCGCATCCACGATGCTTTCAATATCCTGGTGGCCTCTCGAAGAGCCGAGAATGGTCCCTCCCCTCTCGTGGAGGTGGGCCACAGATTCGGGTGTAAGGTCCATGACCTCATGACCGTATGAGGAAATAAAGCCCTGAAGTCCATATCGGATACCGTAAATATTGCGCAGGCCATAGTTATAATAGAGCGCCAGCACGATCGCACGAATCACATCGTTTACCCCAGGGCAGAGCCCGCCGCAACTTACCACTGCACACCGCAGCTTGCTCGGATCAAAAAAGATCTTCTTACGGGGTCCTCCCTGTTCAAAGGATAGAGGCTTTTTGCCACGCTTTACAGTCTTTACGACACGATCCTCAAGGATGTTCACGAGAATCCGGTCTTTATCCGTCACAAAACATCCTGATTCAGCGTCCTCTGATCGGGCCCGAAGGGGAGAGGGAATCTTGGCAGGGCCAAGGGTTATGATTGAGGTGTCAAAATCTTCTTTGTTCATCTTGTGCGACCTCCGGTATTTGTCATTCCGTTCCTCCCCAATCCTTTCTTTCCCAATTGGGCTCTGAATTCTATATGCACCAACCCTTTAAGATCAAGAATTATTTATCATTGAACATTTATCATTTATCATTTATTATTGATAGTCTCGTAAAAATTCCAAATTAGACGACAAAGTAAAAAGCTTCAAATTTAGGGCGCGCAAATCCTGAGGAATGAGACGTACTTATGGTACGCCGCAGTGACGAAGGATGTAGCGCAACGCAGAAGTTGGACTTTTTACGAAGCCGTCATTATTGATTGTTAATAAATGATAAATGACCTGCCATGAACATCCTCCTTACCAATGACGACGGTATCCATGCCGAGGGCGTATGGGCGTTGGAAAAGGCCTTGTCCGGTGAACACCGGACCACGGTTGTTGCCCCTGACATTGAGCGAAGTGCCGTGGGGCATAGTATTACCCTGTTACATCCGTTAAGGGTCAACACGATTCAGACAAACGGAGGCCGGGGCTACGCAGTCAGCGGAACCCCGGCCGACTGTGTCAAACTTGCAGTTCTTGAAATCCTGGAAGCCCCGCCTGACATGGTAGTCTCAGGAATCAATCCAGGGCCTAATGTCGGAATCAATCTTAATTATTCCGGAACCGTATCAGCAGCCAAGGAAGCAGCCCTCATGGGAATCCCTGCCATAGCAGTTTCACAAAATCCCAATCCGGATAATGAATACAACGTTGCAGCAAATTTTGTTAGCACATTGATTGCCAGGATCATAAAAAACGGTCTTCCCCCGGGTACCTTCCTGAACGTGAATGTGCCGGCCTGCCCTCCAAATCAGATTAGGGGGGTTCGTATAACCCGACAAGGGATATCCCGCCTCAAGGAAATCTTTTACAGGAGAACCGATCCGAGAAAGCAAACCTATTACTGGCAAGGGGCCGAAACCCAGTTTTTCGATCACGATCCGGATACAGACGGTGCGGTCCTTTGCACAAACTACATTTCAGTCACCCCCGTCCAATGCGATATGACAAACTATCAAGCCATGGAACACCTCAAAACCTGGGATATTGGTCTGAAGTGATTCAGGAACTTACAAGTCTCAGGATTTAGAATTCCGAGAAACTACTTGTGAAGTTCAGAAAGGAAGCCCTGCATCCTCTGAAGAAGGGACTTCTTGATGTGAACCTTCAGGTAAAGGTCCCCAGGTTTTCCGCCCCCTTTTCCATCCTCGCCCATTCCCACAAGACGGATTCGTTGGCCTTCTCTGACTCGCGGCGGAATCTTGAGAATCAACTTTTTGGACTTTCTTCGGAGGGAGTAGGCAAATGGACCACCCTGCTGTGCTTGCTGGGGGCTCAGTTTAATGACATCGAGGATGTCTGAACCGTTTTCAGGCAATTCGATGCCGCCGATTTTTTCCAGAAAAAAGCGAGACAGCTTTCCCAGATGCCCTTGCAACGGAAACTGCCATTGATCCTGTTCACGTTCTCCTGGATATCCAGCAAAAACAAAGCCTTTGGCAAAAAAACCAGGCTTTTTGAATTCAAAAGCCCGGTATGTTTCCCCATAGAATTCCCGGAAAATATCTTCGTAACCCCTGAAGCCAAATACCTTGGCCATTTCCTCGAGAATGTCGTTAATGTCTGAATCACGGAAAATATCCTCTTCTGAATAACTCCTTCTGAATTGGCTATAGGCCGAAGATCCAAACTGGTGTCTTAAGGCCTGGTATTGCCGTCTTTTGGCCGGATTTGAAAGAACAGCATAAGCTTCGTTAACGGCTTTCATTTTTTCGGAAGCTTCGGGATTTGCCTTGTTTCGATCGGGATGATATTTGAAGGCAAGTCTCCGATAAGCCTGTTTGATCTGCTCCGCGCTGGCATGCGGTTCTACACCTAGAATTCGGCAATAATCTTCTTGATGCATTTTATTTTCCATCCCTTAACACAGGGTTGCTAGTAATCTTGGGAAAGACCCATGGGTCCTCAGGATCCAATGTACCTTCTATGATCTCCCCTATGGCGATGGCGCAGTCAGTTTCCTGCTCTTTGCCACCAGGGCAGGTAACCGAGACAGTCCTCGCCTCGACGTCGATGCTGTCTATTGTGCAACCCAACCGAGAAGTAACCATTGAGACGATTTGAAGGAAATTTAGGTCTTGTTTCAACATGCTTTTTTTCTTCCTTTCTTCTGTTTGTAAGTCTTTGTGTCCCATACGTTTTCCGGAAACAAGTGGTTCCCATTAAGCCGCATGTTCAGGCACATAAACCCGGTAATCACCCCCTCAGCAGCCCAGCCACGTAATTGCAGCCAAAGGTGCGATGGGCAAGAACGGCTGTTTTGGGGAATCGCGGATAAGACGACGGAGCGAAAGACAAGGTGTTAGCGCGAGGTAAGCTGGTTCAAGTAGTTGTTATTGCTGACTTGTGGCGATGTCGCTGTGTATGTTTCAAGTGTTGGCTCGCGTGTCTGCAATTTATATGCCAGTTTACAGGACTGATATAATACTGTCAAGTGAAATGTTGAGCTCCTGATGCAACGACTGTACGTGTTGTTTGCGTTTTCAATGAATGGAGACTATAAGATCCCCCTTGAACTTGAGCCGGAAAGGGGGCTTCCGTCCGATAATCCGGAGTTTCCCTTGGTGCTGGCACTTACAACCGACCTTGTCGAACTGATCATCGACCGCGTCATCGGATGCTGGCAAAGCCTGTTAAAATAACGATACCGATACGCCGCGTCTGCTACCGAAAACAAGGAAACATAATCTCTGTAGTCTTTAAACAGGGAGGTTTTAGTGAATCTGCAACAAATAAGACTCAAAATCCAGAACCCAGAACTCGGAAGCGGTCAATGACCAGAGGAGGTTCTTGAAACGAGCCAAATGTTGAAATTTCAGTCGCGGTAGGAATGCCGGTCACCCGGCACCCCCCGCACAGATCCCAGCATGCACTACTAATGCACTGGGCTCCTACCTCGGGTGTGTAACGCAGAGACGTTGATATTGAAGCCTCACCTCTTACTCCATGCCGGTTTTAACCGGCGCTTTCTAGACGTCCCGGATGGCCCACAGTGAAAGAGCCTTTCTCCACGAGAAAGAGTTTCTTCGCTCTGGACAATGGGTCTCACCCTGAGATAATCCACAATGGCCTCATATGCATCCCCGCTGACATAGACGACCCTGTCTTTGCCTCCTTTGCCGTTACGTACAAAGATCCGGTTTCGGTTCAGGTCCAGGTCGTAGACATGTAAGTTGGCCACCTCTTCTACCCGCAAGCCGCACCTTAGCATCACTTTGAACATGGCCCGGTCCCGAGGATTGCTAATGGCATCAAAAAGAACCTTTACCTCTTCATCCCTGAGATGCTGGGGCAGCGGCTTTGGCATGCGAAGGGCAGATCCCCTCTTCACCGGATTGCCAAACTTTGATCCCTTCCTCGTGATAGAGATAATCATAAAATACCCGGATACAGGCCAGGTGACAATTGATCGTCTTGGGCTTCAGCCTCTTGGTCAAAAGACAATCCGTATACTCTGCCACCTTCCAATGCTCAACCTTTTCAATGGGCACATCCACCCAAAGCACAAAGTGTCTAAGGATGTTCATGTAGCTCTTTACTGTGTGGGCAGAGTAGTTGCGTCTTTTCAAGAAGCGCCTGTAGTTCACGATCACATCTGCTATGGCCATCTTTTTCCCTCCTTTCTATCACTGCCATGGCTTTAAAGTACTCCTCTTCTTTTGTCTTATCCGTCAGCCTTGCATAGCGTCGCGTCACCTCCAAACGAGAGTGCCCCATAAGCTTCTCTAAACACTCCAAGGGCATCCTTGCGTTAAGAAGTTCGGTGGCATACGTGTGGCAAAGGCAGTGTAAGGTATAACCCTTGTGGAAGAGTCCCGCTTTGTCTAAATACTTCATAAACATTATACGGGCAGCAACATAACTCAAAGCCTTGCCCTTATAACCGTAGAAGAGTAACTCCACTCCCCTGTTGCGCTTCTTCAGCCAAGCCTTTAAAGCATCTTTTGCATCATCGCTAAAATAGACCACCCTTCCACGAAGATTCTTCACACCTTCATAAATCAAAATCTTCTGCTTCTCCATATCTACATCCGTCACTCTGGTGCTCAGCAGCTCACCAATGCGCATCCCTGTTCTTAACAAAAGCAAGATCATGGCACGACCCCTCACATTGGCCTCCACCGAAAGCAACCGATCCACATCATCCGGATCCATGACACGAGGCAGCGTCTCAGGCATCTTGATTTTCAGCTTCCATGGAAACACCTCCTCTCCCAGCACGCCCTTGTCTATCATAAAACGCAAAAAAGCCTTCAACGCGGCCAGCCTTGTCCTCACTGTCGTCAGCTTCAGAGCCCGGTCCTGTTCATGCTCCACAAAGGCCTCCAGATCCTTTTTCTCAACTTTCTCTATACTTCCCTTACCCTTGTCCTTGATGAACTGCACAAAAGGCACCAGGGCACCAAAACTGCTCCTGATTGTGTTTGGCTGAAAGTAACACCGGTACTGGTAACGCACATACTCCTCAATATGATCCTTTCCATCTATCTCCAGGGTTAAGAGCTTCTCCAGGACGCACTCCAGCATTCGGCGGCGGGGATCAGAGGGCGGCGCCTTTATCCCTGTTTCTTCATGGCTCAAGTCGAATGCTTCACAGGATAAGCCGTCAAGATAGGTGCCTAAAGTGAGATCGATTGGATAATCTGTGGCGGGAATAATCTCTTTTGAAGTGTTGATTACAGTTGAAAAACCAAAGTCTTCCGGGCATAATTCTTTGTGGGTCATGTCTGCCTCCTTTCTAAGTTTTATTGACTTTTCTTAGAAAAAACAGGCAGATAATGACCCATCATTCTTTATGAGTCAATTACCGTTTTGTTACGTATAGATAGCAGCTATTGAAACTCTAACGATTGAGATAGCTCACGGGTCTAACCGCTACGAATACTACCGCTGAAGTCCTCCCGTTGGGTTGAGCAATTAGTTATGTGTTAAGAAAAGCATCGGGGTCAAACCTCAAAATAAAGCTTTGTGATTGCTACAAGGTGTGACAATAATAAAATCATGGCACGGCAACTCCGCAGAAGTTATCCGAATGCCCTTTACCACATTACCGGTCGGGGAAATAAAAGAAAAGGTGGAATAGAAAACATCTTTTTTCTGATGAAGATCGGAAGAGATTTCTTGAAATCATAGTGAAGTGAAACATTCGGATACCAATTGATTGTTATCTTCTATTTTGAGGTTTGA